>Ga0172381_10003626_pt1 | contig 16285 bp, 29 predicted proteins | sample Leawel6488metaG_FD_119754 | JGI IMG/M metagenome (GOLD analysis project Ga0172381, IMG submission 119754) | Leachate microbial communities from a municipal landfill in Southern Ontario, Canada - Leachate well 64-88 metaG | ecosystem: Engineered > Solid waste > Landfill > Unclassified | place... | reverse complement strand
TTTGCTCGTTCATTGTTTTTGGGGTCATTTTAAATTATGTGCGACTTTTGATTTTATTGCAGGGGATGAAGTCGCAAACAACCTCTTTTTCTTAATAGGGGATTTAGTTTTGCCTTTTGGATTATGTTGCTGAAGCATAAATTCAAAAGTAGGATCTAAGTCTATGGTATCTCCTTCTACTAATCCATAGTCTAACATATCATATTTAGATAGAATAACAAAGTAACTATTTCCTATCTTCTTTATTTTTCTATTTCTCATTATCCAAATACACTCCTTAAAACTTCTTGCTTTACTGTAATCATCTTAGGTTTAGAACTGAATAGAAAAGTTAGATCATCACTAGCTTGTTCTTGCTCGTATGAAATATTTTCTTGTTCTATTCTTTTCTTCTCGGCGTCAATCATTGTGTAAATGTTTTCCATGATTTAATTAATATATTCTACTTTATAAATGTTTGCTTTTTGTTTAATTATAATTATACATTATAAAATGATAACAATATGAATCCAGCAGAAGGAGAAAGGTAGTTGTAAAAGATGGTGATCCTTTAGTCTAAGTTACTACCTACGAAAAAGAGGTGTAAAGTTAGCAATCCTTTTCACATGAGTTCCAAAAATTCAGAGATTTATCTCCCAGAACATATCAGTTCTCCACAGTCATATCTTTTGATATGAGGGGATTATCTTATGTCCTAACCGAAGTTAGAACGTTCTGTTTTTCTGCTGGAATATTAATGTATGGTATAAAGGTTTTCTTATTTCTTCTGCAATAAGCTCTGGAACATTTAGTTGAGCAAGTCTTACGATTCTTATGTAGAGCTGTTACTGAAGCATTGGTTATGTTTAATCTTCTTTCCATGAGCTTACCACAATAGATACATTTAATCCATTCGGTCTTACATCTGAACTTATTGATAGTTGGTTTACCTAGAACTGTCATTGAACATCTCCTCCTCTAACAAACTAACCTTAGCTATGGATTTCATAGACTTCCTTGAACAACTGATGCAAACTAAACTATTCTTTCTTGGATACATCTTCTTACCACAATTATTACAATGTATCTTCTCTCTTTTCATTTCCCACCTACCTTCCTTTTCTTATAAGAGCCACGTACAGCTCTTATCTGTACTTTACCTATCACTTGTTCGTTCATCGGCATAGAACACTTCCTACAGTAGGCCTTAGCTAGTCTGTCATCAGTTAAAATATAGACTTCATGGTTACAGACTGGACACTTGAAATGTTGATAGAGTGGGATCATTTTGAACCACTCATCCTTTTAATAAATTCTTCTTTTGTTATTAAATAACCCCAACCACCACAAGGAATATTATCGTATATTTTTCTTATCCATAATAATTTACCTTTAATACAAATTGAATATTGTCCAATATATTTTTCACTTTCTAAATCCACATAAATATCTTTATCTGTATTCCACCAAGATTTTGGAGGATGCTTCCATCTAAAAGTAACATAATCTCCTTTTGGTTTTAAAAATATTCCTGAGGCAATAGTTCCTCCGTTTAATACCCAAACAACATTACCATAGAATTTTTCTCTTTCATTTATCTGTTCTGGAGATATTGAACTGTTTTGAAATTCTATAATCTGATTATTAATTTTAATATCTGCTATATGTTTCTTTCCATCTTTTATAATAATCACTTCTTGATTTTCTACCGGAAATTCATTCTTCCAGTAAAAATGCCAATCAGATTCAGGTTCATACCAATTATCACATTGATTATCTATTTTGTGAGCAAAGTGCCATATTTTTATAGAACCACATTTAGGTATTAATTCTTTACCACATAAAGGACACGTTGCCTTTATTCCTGGTTCTGCTGATTCTCTTTTATTATTTACTATTCCTATTAACATTTTGTTTGTGTAACCTTTTGGTAACCTTGGTAACCATGGTATCGTTTTGAGCCGTATATATAAAACATCTTCATTTAATACAGTAGGGTACAGATGTTACCAAATGTTACCAACGTTACCATTATTTAATTGATTGTGCGAACTATTTTCTTTAATGAACTTAATTTTCTGCCTAGATGGTCTTGCATTTGGATTATCAATGGTCATTCTTATGCCAGATAAAACTCTACCAACAAACTTTGAAATCTTTAATCCAAACTTAGTTTGTTCTGATTTATTATCAAAATTTATGTATGAAAATAATTCTTCATCACTTCCTTTAACTAAATTCTTTATCTTATTCTTATCAATATATTCTTCTCCAAAAAACTCATAACACATCTCAAATAATCTTTTCATATCATTAGTTTCAGAATCTCCTCCAATCATTACTGTTTCTTTATCAGTATTACAAGGATTTTCGTATCCAGCTGTTTCCATTATCCCTCCAATAATCTCTGACCATTCATAGAAACTAGCAAAAGGAATCTTTCCTTTTGGAGATCCTTTATCAATCCAATTATTTACTAATCTATAAAAGCATGAAAGTATTAATCCCCTATTACTTAAAATCCATCTATGAAGATTTGGATTCTCAAATGTTCTACTATTAGCATCTTCAATATCTAAGAACAACCTAATGAATTTAGACCTATTAGCAATATCAGGAGTAAATCCAATTCCTATATTTCCACTCAAACTATAATCCATTTCATTATCCATAGTAAGAATATTGTTTCCTCCAAGAACTCTATCTGAATATCTCTCTGTTGTTGTTACTGCTTCAAGTACTGAGTTATCTAAGAATCCTTTATTATTAGCAAAGTGTAATCTTCTCCTACCACTCATCATTGCAGATAGAATCTTCTTTTTTAATTCATCATTATTATTACCAAACTTTTCTCCAGTACATATTGGAGGTTCTTCCAAAGCATAACCTTCATATATTAATCCAGTTATATCTGCTAGGTAATCTTTACCTGCTCTTTCACGATTAGCAATATAAACCCATAAAGGAATCCTAACTCTAAAGCTAGAAAATAATCCTCTAACAAAAGGAGTTAACATTGCAGATATAGCATTATAATAATCCTGCTTGTCCTGAAAACAAAATTCTTTTAATATAGTATCTATGACTTCCTTAGCCATTTCTAATGTAATGTGATCTGAATTTATCTCTGGAGAATTATAATCTAAATAAGAACTAAATCTACAATCATAACCTTTACATGGAAAAGTTAATTTACCTTCATACATAATAGGAATAGGAAAATTAAAGATTCTATTAATCTTTGGAATGTTATCTTGTAATATTCTACTTTGTAATAAAGTATTAGCTAAATCTCCAGAGATAGACTTCTTTTTGAATTTCCATTCTTTATCTGAATTAAGAAACCAGAATCCTGGTTCAATATACTTTTCAATTAAAGTTATAAATCTATTTGGTTTTATAGCAATGAATCCAGTAAAAGAATTATCTTCCTCTTTTATATTATTAATTTCTACAATTTCATTAGATCCTTTTCTAAAGAATATTTCATTACTATCTTTTATTTCTTTAATAATATCTATAGCAAATTCAGATATTAGTCTACCTTCTTTAGGTAGAGGAACTTGTCTAAGAATTTTATTTATTATCTTATCTTTACCACAATCTAAATTATTCCAATTTTTAATCCAATCTAAATCACTACCACCTATAGCATATCTTTCATCTTCTTTAATATAATTTATACTATCTCTATACTCTTGTTTTTCTTTTCCATCTTTTCTCTTTAAAAATTCTGTAGAAAGTTCTCTCATAACTTCTTTAGTTAGAGGACATTTAATATCAATTTTTTCTGCCATCTCCCACCTCAGATTTATATTCAACCATCTTTTCAATATCAATCCAAAGGATCCTATTTGTTTCTCCCATTCTATTTCCCTTGAAATATTTTACAATAACCCAATCATCTCTTATCTCAAATATTTTACAGAAGTGATAACTATTATAAATATCTTTAATGTAAACTTTTAAATCTTCTCTTAGAAATATACTTGCAGTTTGTCTTAGTCGTTCAATGTTAGTGAGTTTAGTTTCGTCAGTCATATCTACCATAATTCTCTTTTCTTTTTAAACTTTATCGTATATAATTTCGGTTTTAGTTGTAATTATAAAAAAGTAACTTCTATTTTTCTGATACATAATATTTATAAACTCAACTCCATTAAAAAGAGTAAGCTACTTCTTGATAGAGAATATTCAAAATGGACGATGAAATTAATTACGATGACGATGCAAACTTAGCTGCATCAGAAGGAAGAGGTTACTCTGATAAATCTGAATTTTCTAAATCAAGAGTTGCCCAGGAATCTTTGCAAGTATGTTTCAAACTTAGAGCAACTGAAATGAAGAAAGGTTATTGGAATGAAACAACTAATAAGCAAGGAGATAAAATACGAACATGGGTTCCAGATGCTAGGAAGAATTTTATATCTGCAGTAGATGGTTTACGAGCAATCTTATATCCTGAATGTTTATCCAATAATGAAATGAGTAAAATCATTAAACAATTCAATGTAGATAAACTTGCTCTCTTCAACAAATATGCTTATGAGGAGTTAACTCCGGCAAAGAATGAGCAAGGATTATTTCTAATGAAAACCGGAAACAAGTTTATTCCTGAAGAAGATTATGAAGTGCCTTTTATTGAAACAGTTATTAATCAAGGAAAGAGAGTTAGCAAACTAAAAGGTTTATGGAATCAGAGAATAGAATTGTATTGGATGGAAATGCTTTCTTTATACGATGAACTATTTTCTCAACTAAACTTATTACTTTCTAATATCGGATACTTTGCTAAGAAGGTAAGAATTGAAGGCTTTGAATAATGGGAGATAATATTCCTCTTCCAAATGGAGGAACTCAATGGAAAGAAAGTAAAGTATTAACTTCTTTTATAATTGCTAGATGGAGAAAAGGTTTAGCTAATCTTGTAGCAGTTATTGGTAATCCCGGTACAGGAAAGTCTTATGCTTGTATGAGATTAGGAGAAATAGTTTCTGAGATAACTAAAACTCCCTTCACTATTAAAAATATCTTCTCTATCGCTGATGATAACGAACTAAGAAGATTTATTCTCTTCTTACGTAATGCTGAACGTGGATCTGTGATGGTAGTTGAAGAAGCATCTGTATTATTTAACTCAAGAAGATTCATGTCTAAACTCAATGTTAACTTTAATAAGATTTTAGATACAGTTAGAAAGAAAGGGATTATTCTTATCCTAAACTATCCACAATTCAAGACAACCGATATTCATATTGAGAGAATGGTAAATCTTTTGATAGAAACTAGAGTTATTTACAAAACTTATAAGACTTGTATTGTAAAACCGATGATTTTACAGACGGATGTACAAACCGGAAAGACTTATCGTCATAAATTATTAGAAAATGGAGATAAGATTGATTATGTTGTCTTGTTTAAACCAAACGATGAACTTTGTAAGCAATATGAGGCATCAAAGGATAAATACCTTGATGATTTGTACAATACTCTTGAAGATAAGGAGAAAAAGACCAAGGTTACCATAGTTAAGGACCTAAAGAGGCTACAATTAACTGAAAAGCAGCAGTTAGTCCTTAATTATTCCAATTCTGGGCTTGAAGTTAAAGATATATACAAGAAAGTAGGGGTTAGTCAAGCACGGGTATACAAAATACTAGCAGATGCAAATAAGAAACAGGCTTTACTGAAGAAAATGGAACAAATGGCTAAGGATAAGGAAGTAATTGAATAAATTTTGAGAGTTATTCGGTATTAGAAGTAGTTATTCGGCTTATCGGCTAAGTTTTGCTAGGAAAACGAGATTTTCAAGTATTGAAAACTGACTTTCTGACGCGTAATTAAATAGGTTAGTCACCAAAAGTTGTAAGGTGGTTGGATGGACTACCCTCTAGTTACATAATAATTAACCAATAGTAAATACATATAGTAACATTTATAAAGTCCACACTATTAATAATAACAGAATGGAACACCCTGGCTTTAATTATAAGGATATAAGTGCTATCGTTTGTTATCTTGGAGAATGTACTTACCATGAATTATCTTATTTTATTAAAGAGCCTGAAGAAAAAGTATTTGCAGAATTAGAAAGATTAGTTAGAAAGGAAAAATTAGAATCTAAAACAATCTGTGGAGAACTTGTCTATAGATTCATTGGAGATTAAAATGAAAAATAGAAATCCTTGGAAGGTTGTTGCAATAATCTTTATCATTCTGTTTGTGTTATCTGCAGCACTATTAACTCTGTGGTGGTCAGCAGGAGCTAAGTATATTAAAGATGAAAATACCTGTGCTTATAATATATGCTCCGGTTCTGAAGGTTATGATTCATATCAACTTGATTATACTAATAACGTTTGCTATTGTTACAAGAATGGAGAGATTGCATATCAGGAGTTTATGAGTTAAAATGAAAAAGAAAAAAGAGGTTAGAGATAAAGGAATGATTCTTTCAGGAGTATTCCTAATTTTTGTAGGAGCATTTGCAATATCTTTTTCTATGACTTGTTTACCATTTGTTCATGGAGCTTGTGATTTTCTAGATCATGCTGTGGGAACTATTATAGGATTTGTATTTTGGATAATTGGTAATAAGATTATTAGTATAGAAATGGATAAGGAGAAAAGAAGAAGATGAAACAAACTAAAAAACCCTTAAACAATAATCTTAATTATATTATTTTAGCATCAGTAGGAGTAGCAATCATTGCTTTACTCTTAGTTTTCATATTTCCACTTCTTGAAGGAATCATTGGAATATTTATAGCACTATCTAAAATGTATCTTGCAGTAGATATAACTGCTAAGTTTTTTGGAGGTTTCCTTTTCCTATTTATCTTTTGGAAGTTTTTGGAAGCACTAGCTCACTTATTAAGATTCTTAATTGATTCGTTCATTAGTTATTATGTTAAGATAAATAGATTGAAGGTAGGGGGGAAGAGGAGATGAAAAGAGGTTTATCTTTTATGATAATAGAAAAACAAAATGGAAGAAACTAAGCATAAAAAAAAGATTGAACGTTTAACTTTAAGTAGAAGTTCGGAAGGAATAAGGAAAGGAATAAAATCCAATGGGGATAATTATTCTGTTAGAGATGATAGAAGAAGATATTTTTTTCCAGAGGAATGGGAATCTTTTATAAGTTTAGTAAATAATAGGAAACACAGATTTTTCTTTATAACACTAATAAATACTGGAGCTAGAATAATGGAAGCACTAAATCTTAAGTATGAAGATATTGATGTTGAAAGAGAAACAGTTACTTTTAAAATTGTAAAACAAAGAAAAGCTAAGAAGAACTTTTATGCTGTTGGAAAGTCCAGAGGATTTTTTGTTGCAAGTAATTTCTTCAAAGAGTATAAATCTTTCATTAGAGGAAAGACAATTAATCCAAAAGATTATATTTTTTTAGATAATGCTAAACTTCCAAAGAATTATGATAATTTAGATAATGAGCAAAGAAAGCCGTACTATATTTCTAAAGTTGTATCTTATTCAAAAATTATTAAGAGTAAGTTGAAGAAAGCTGGAATAAAAGACTATTATAATTTCTCACCACATAACTTCCGAAAGACTTACGGAATGTGGCTTAGAACGTTCATAAAGGATTCTGGAGAGCTTTGTTATAGAATGGGGCATGATATTGATACCTATGTTGCACACTATGGTTCTTCTCTTATCTTTACAGATCAAGAGAGAAGAAAGATTGAAAAGATATGGGGGGAAGTAAAATGAAAGGAGATATATTTACTGAAGAAATAATTTTTGAATGTTCCTATGACTTAGGAGATTGTAAATATAAAAACGTAGAAAATAAAAATAAGTGTTTAGGATGCTATTTTGCAAAAGTATTGAAAACAACTATTAAAGATAAACAAAGAAAAATATATGCACAAGGGGGTAATCCTAAAACATTTAACTTTTAACTTAAAAGAATAACAAAGAATTAAAATGACACAATGTACCATAACAATAGATGAAGAAGATAACATAAAGCTAATTAGAATTATGAAGGAATTAAAGATTAGGCGTAAAGATACTCTAATTAATCAAATGATTAAAGATTCTCTAGAAGTTTGGGAGGATAAGAAAAAATGATACCAAAACCATTACAACTAATGTTTGAACTAAATAAAGATGCAAGACCTCAGTTAATGCTTTCAAAGGTAAAGGAGATTGCAGCAGCAGAGCCTAATCCGCATCCATTGTTCATTAGAACCCTCAAGATGATGAAAAGAACTCATGTGCCTTATATTCTACTAGCAATTCAAAAGGAAATAATAATAGACTTCTATAATCAGGTAAACTATGAAAGAGGTCTCAAACCTACAAATACTGGATTTGCCCTAATAGAATGGACTCCAGAAGATATTAGTGACTTTAACAAAGGTCAGAAAGAGTTTGTTAGGGCAGTAGTAAATCTTTATATATCTCTAGGATATTCTTTAATGAACTCAAAAGAACTTGAGCAAGATGAAGGAAATAAATTATTTACTGATTTGAATAGTAGAATGAAACAAGATAAAACTAAAAATAACAGGGATAAATGGAAGGTGGCTAAATGAGAGTAGATATAACCGGATGCGATCTCCAAAGTTTATTAGAACTTCTTAAAAGATTTCCACAAGGAAGAGTAGAAGCTAAAGATAATGTTGCTTATTGGGATTTTGACATGAAAGGAAGAGAAATACAAGTTAGTGAAAATTACCAAAAACAAAATGTTCCTGAAATAAATAAAGCTGCAAGAAGTGTTGGTTCCGCGCAAAATTGGGTACAAGGCGCGCAAGAACAACTTTTCAAGGCATTTTCATAGGCGCAAAATGGAAAAACCAAACTTTAAGAATCTAGACAAAACTGTTCTCATTGGTAATTTATCTTCATCTTTTTTAGGAGTAACTAGATTCTTAGTTTGGATTTTAGTAGGATTCTCTATTATGACTGCTATTTACTTTTGGACTTTTATAGCAGTTTTCTATCCAGCATTAAAAGGAATTGCTTTAGGATGGATTAAATTTTCAAGTGCAGCCTTTTCAGTATTACTATTATTCCTAATCCTAGGACTTATATTTCAAGCATGGAAAAGAAATAAATTAAAAAAAGAGGAGAAAAGAGTTGATGACATCAGAAAAGAAGTTAGAACCAAAAAAAAGTAAAGGTGGTTTTTCATTTGCAAATTTTAAACCTAAGAATATTAAACGTAATTTAGAGATTGTTAGAAACAGTCCTCTAGCAAGTTTAAGATTCAGATACACCGCCACAAAAGGATTAATGGTTTTCATAGGCGGTTTCCTTCTCTACCAAATAATTAAACTTATAACGAGCTTTAACGGTAGAAGTAGCCTAGCAACAAAGATTACCAGTATCGCAATGCTGGTAGTCTTTGTTATTATAGTTTCAAGAATGTATGCGGAATTAAAAAATCTAAAAAAAACAATTAAACAATATCAGGAATATCCAATGCTTACGGATAGAGTAGACAACAAGATGTATTCTAAATCTGATATTGATAGAGAAATTGATGACATTTTAGCAAAATATAAAGAAGAGGATGAATTAAGAAAGAAAAAAGGAGGAACACACGATAAAGATGGGACTATTTAATAAAAAAGAAACAAAGCCAGTAGCAGTTGAACCTCCAATGAAAGAATTAGGAGTTTTCAAAGATGAATCACCAGTGGTAAATAATGTTATGCAAGATGTAGCAACTGAAGAAGATAAATTAGAAGTTAAGGAAGAAGCAGTAATGGAAGAACTTAAAGAAGAAGTTGAACCAGTTGCAGAATTAACTTTTGAAGAAATATTTGAAAGATTAAATGTTATAATTGCAAATTTAGATTCTAGAATAACTAATTTGGAGGCTGCAGTTTTCAGAGCAATCTCTGGAAAGCAGTAAGCATTTTGGAACAAAAAGATTTAGATTTATTAACAGCTGTAAGTAGAGAGAAGTTTCATAGAAGAATGCAAATAGCAACTAAACTACTAATTGTAGCTTTTTTAGTAGTTATGATATTTTTTTCAATTAGTTTTTTAGACTATTCAAAGCACGTTGGAGCGATAACTTTTGAATATGGAGATTTAGGCTATTGTTATTTGTGTGGAGAATTAGCAGGTAGATCCTGTAATTGTGCTTACCTTCCACAATTAATGTATAAGAATCCAACATTTGATTTAAAAGAATATAAGAGAACCTTAGGAACTAATAATATTGCAGAATGTATGAATCAGAATGAAGAAGTAAATGAATCTATCTTTTCCTTTTCTTAACTAATCCTGATTCCATTTTCTTTAATGCAGGATAATATCCTGTTCCCATTTCCTTAACATGGTCACAAGCTATCTTTTTAGCAATAGACTTCTGTAAGTTCTTTGGAAAATTATGAGCGTGTTCCATCTCTACATTTGCCCAGGACTTCTTTACTTTGCAAGTCATTTAAAATAATCTCACCTTTTTACTTTTACCTTTCACTTTTGGAGTTATTCCGTGTTCTACTCTCTCACCAAATTCTTCTGAATAATGTCTGAATCCGGTTAAAGCCCTATTAACTCCAGGGCTTTGAGCGAACTTCTTTGTATCTACTACAAATTGTTTTCCTACTTTTCCAACTTGTGAAATGAATTTCTTTGTTCTCATTGTCTAATTTTTAGTATGTAGGTCCAGTTTTACCTGAAGCTGCACCACCTAAACCTCCTATTAACATTCCTAAAACAACTACTGCGAATGCTACAACAAGAAGTATAGTTAACCAAGGTGTCCCACTAGATAAAGCACTTACTACATCATCACTAGCATTAGAAGCTCCTGTTGCTGCAGTTGTATCATAAGCGTAGCTATAAGTTACATTCCAATTTGTATTATTGAAAGTAGCAGTAGCTGACTTAATTTGACAAGTTGTAGGTTGAGTATAATTTCCAGAAAGTATTACTACTCCATCTGAAGCATTATAAACCTCACTAACAGTACATCTAGCTGCAGATTGTGTAGACAAAATAGCAAAACTCTGCGTTACTGAATCGTTAACCTTTACTAATGTTTCATTAGCATTTGTTCCTGTTAAAGTAACATCATCTCTCATTACTGTACCCATTTGGGCTACAATATAAATTGAAATAACTAATACAAGTCCTACTATAACTATTCCTAGAATTACCTTGTTTATGTTCTTTTCATCCATTTTTTCTCCTTTATACTGTTTTTATTTTTCAAATTTAATTTTACCAATTTAAAGATTAGAGTGGGAGTTTCGTTTAGGTTGCTCCCACTTCTTATTCAAGATGAACACCAAAAAAAACTATTAAATTGGCTTTGTCCCTTTGAGTTAGAAAGGAGGGACCACCCTTCCATAGGTAGGAACCAATTTAGTATGTAGGTCCTGATCCTTCAGATGCTCTTCCAAGTCCACCAATTAGCATTCCTAGAACAATAACTGAGAATCCAACTACAACTAAAATTGTGATCCAAGGAGTACCTGCACTTAACGCATCTACCAAATCACTAGCAGCGTTAGCTTCAGCACTTTCTGCAGTCATTTGACTTCCTATTTGTGAAGCAATGTAGATACCAATTACTAATGTAATTCCTACAATCACAATTCCTACTATAAAAGTAGTCATGTTTACCATTGTGTTTTTATATGTCCTCCTTTATAAATTGTTTAAATATTATTTAACTAAAACTGAGAAATAAAAATTCTTTATATAGAAGATGTCCCTATATATGTAGGGACAATAAGTTTAAAAAGAAATTATTTGAAAAAATTATCAAAACCAAATATATCGTCCCTGATTTCTTTTCTTCTACGTTTATTCCAATATGGACTATTACATCTTGGGCATCTTTCAGGTAGATAAATTCCTCTTCTCTTCCAATAATGATTACATCTCAAACATTTGCATTCCATTTTAAAATTAACTTTGTTTACTTAATATGCTCCAGAGTGTTGATACTCCAAGAACAATTATTAAAATAAATATCATTGTTTCACTTACATCTGTAAACAGTTTGAACATTATTGCAGTCATCAAAGTTACAAAAGATGCAAAAGCCATTACAGTAGGTAATTTCCATTCTCCTTTATTCATAACATAAGCTATAACTCCGAAGATAACCAATAGAAAAGCATTAACTAACCAACCATCTACCAGTGTATTTCCGTAATTCAAAAATCCTTCCATTCCGCTTCCGTATGATGAATTAAAGTAAGGTTCTACCATTTTATGCTTCTAAGTTTGTACCTCTTCTAGCTTGTATATATTTCATTCCGATATAGACTATTGCCACTAAGAATATTAATGATATTAACGCTGAAAATCCAGGTAATGCTGAATTTAATGTTTGTATCATACTTCCAATTAAAGGAACCATTCCGAATAATTGAGCTATAGCTCCCAAACCTACAACAAAGGTATTAAATGTTTGACCAAATCCGGTGAAAATTGTTTCTAATAAACCCCTATTGTTAAGACTATTTGCTGTAGCAGTAGAATTATCATAATATCCTTGAAAATCAGAATAATAATCACTATAATTTCCGTCTATACTTCCACCATTATTAGTTAATATTCCCTGATAACTTGAAATGGCTAAGATTATTACAGTTAAACCAACTAAAAGTCCAATAAATATCCAAGTTAAAGATGGTCCTCTTCCTTGTTTATTTGTTAATAGACCAGCTTCTCTCTTTTTCTTCATTTCTTCAATTAATTTCTTAGTTTTATCTCTCATTCTGTTATCTTTTTTAAATACTACGTTGCTCATTGATTATTCCTCCTTGAAGCAGTTATGGCTATTAGGATTAATACTGAAATTAAGCCATAAAGGACTGTTCCGGTTAAATCAAGCCATCCAAACATATTAACTGCAAATAATGCTCCCACAATGGCTACAATGCCCAAAATAATACTTCCTGCAGCTACTCCCACCATTGCAGCAGTACCAATTAGCATCATTGATATAAAATATCCTTTCCCCCGCATCTTTTCATATTTATCTGGCGTTCCAACTCTAAAAGGTAATTGGTCTGAAATTTTATAAGTTCCATCCGATAAATAGAATATTGCTTGGGCTACATAACTTCCAGGAGAATCAATGAAATAACTAACTGTTCCTCCAGTTGATGCTACACAAGAATAAAATACTGAAGTAGTTTTTGTAGAGGTTATATTTAATATTCTTAAACATCCAGGATTAACAGCCCCAGTTGGATCTGCAAATGTTAAAAGAGTAATATTAGTGACGTTGCTATGAGTTAAAGAGTATTGTACCCCATTAAAATCATTCCAAGGATTATCTTCTCCCAAACTTATAGATAATGTTCTTGAAGTAGTTGATTCTTTAGTTGGATCTGTTGTTAAATAGGTTATCCCGTTGTATATTACAGTATATCTATACCATGCATCATTTAATCTTAGATTTATAATTCCATTTCCATCACTAGAAGTTAAAACCATTCCTACAGTTGAGAAAGTATTAGTTCCAATATCCCAACGTTCTACATAAACTATTGCTCCTTCTACTGGGTCTTGATTTTGGTCTTGAACCTTAAATGTGAAAATATCTGTTAATGCTGTTTGAGATAAAAATAGATTGATATTATCTGTAACATTGTTAATTATAAAATCATTGAAGAAATATTCTCTCCTATCATATCCTGCTTTATAATAACTAAAGGTTCCATCTATTGTAAAGTTTACCGTTGCTGGACTTATACAAAATCTATAGTTAGAAAATTCATCAGTAATATTGGAATAAGTCAAATTTATAAAAGAAACTCCATTTCCACTACTTATCCGGTACTGAAAATTTGCTTCCATACTTCCATTGAGTAAATTATTATTTCCTTCTTCAAGTAATGTAAAGTTTAAAGCTAATGTTGTTGTAACATCATCACAAGGCGCAATTAAAATACTGACAACTGATTGTTCGTAAGTGCTACTGTTATAAACATAAGTTCCAGTAGAGTTTAATAGATTATAGTAGAAATAAAAGCTTACATTTTCTCCAGGATAATTTGGAACATCCACAGTTTTAGAAAACTTTAAACTATTTCCTGTTCCTTTTTTTGTTGTAAGATAACTTGTTCCATTATAAACTAAATAGGCTTCAATATTAGACCAACTAGCAGCAGTATAGGTAATATTAGAACTTATTACGTCGCTGGAAGTAATATACACTGATTCTGTATAATTTACATCATCTTCAAAAATATTAAAACTCCAACTTGTAAAAGCACTTCCAATATTTCCAAAAGTATCATTTGCATATGCTGTAATATTAAAATCATTTACTTCTTGATAAAAGTTTGCACTTGCTAGAGTTGCATTTGTACAGGCAATGGAATAATTAGTTCCATTATAATTCCACCAACAAGAACTTATATTTCCTAGTCCTATTTCTGATGCTGTGAAATTTAGATTTATTGCCTGTCCTACTTTGATATAAGAATATTGACTTAATGGGGAAGTAATAGATATTACTGGAGGAGCAGTATCATGATTAACGTGCCTTGTTTCAGTTGAATTACATTTGTTAGTTGTTGTACAAACAGTTACGTTGTAATGATAGTGAGCATCTGGAATATTTGTAAAATTTATATCATAAGTTTCTGTTTCATAATATTGAGTGAAAGAAGTCCCATTTACATTTTCTAAATAATATGTAATGTTTTTAAAAACTGATGTGGAAACATTAACTTTCATTGGAATATATTCTTGAGTTATATTTGCGTAATTCACTAATGTTGGAGGAGTTATAAATGCAATATAAGGAGTAGTGTTAATTGTTAATGTTCTTTGAGTTCCATTATTACACACTCCTGTTGACATACAAGCTTGAACATTCCAAGTATGAACCCCATCATTTAATATTTTTGTGAATAGATAATCTCCTAGAATACTAGAAGTATTAGTAGTGTTAATTGTACTATCAATAATTAAACTAACATTAGTTGGTTCTAATGCTCCTATTGTAGCATTGAAAAGAATAGTCTGATTCTTAGAAGTTAAAGCATCTGCAGGAGAATTTAATGTTACACTTGAGCCAAATATAGTAGTATAAGTCATTCCTAGACCTCCATTATAAAGTTGTTCAATTTCTATATTTGTTAACGATCTATTCCATATACCAACTTCATCAATTTTTCCTATGTGATTTTGTGGATTTTGTAAATTTAACCCAACATAAGGGTTCATTGTAGTGCCTATATTAAATGGCCCTGTTGAATTTGCTTTATTTATTCCATTAACATAAAGCTGTCTTAAAGTTCCATTTACCTGAATACCACAAACAAAATTCCAAGTGTTTAAACTATAAGTTGCACTATCTGTAATGTCTACATAATATCCCACTAAAGAATATTTTTGTGTATACGAAGCTAAAACAAAAGTAGTTCCGCTCGTTACTGATGCGCTACCATATCCAAACATTGCCGAGTTAGAACTATCTGTTCTGTAATCCCAAAGACAAACACTTACAGCATTTGCTCCAGTTGGAATTGCACCAAAAGTTCTATTAGCAAACTTAGTTCCGGTTGTATCAATACCACTTCCTATAATTCCAGATGAATTTAAAGTTCCATAGTTTGTTAATGGGCTACTTACATTAACACTATCTACATAATCTCCTTCAAATTTATAATAACTTATTAATCCTGTATTTAAATCAGCAGTCCACGTCGCAAATTCATTAATCTTTAATCCTGCAATTGTTGGAATCCATTCTACTTTCTGCCCTTGATACGTTGTAGTCCAAATTCCAATAGTTAAAATATCTCCTTTAATGTAATCTAATTTCTCTAGAGGTAACCATATCTCTCTTTGTTCAGTATGAGTTCCAACAATCTTATAATCATAAATTTCTGTTCCATTCTTTAGTGTTGTGGACAAAACTTTTTCATAATCATTAACTTCATAATTCTCATAAGACTTATATTTGTAATCAAAATCTAATTCTATTTTACTCATTCCTGTTCTAATATTATAGAAATCCATTGAACTTATAAGATTTTTATAATCCTCGTAAGATGTAACTTCAAATTCTGCAACTTGAACATAACCAATACCAACTTTATTATCTAAAGGAGTATTAAGTTTAACTTTTGCTAAATCTGCCCCAAGACCAAAAGTATTTTTTATAGTTACTTCTCTAGTAACTGAATCATAAGATTTAACATTATCAAAAGTTAGAAGTTCTGCTGAGGAGAAATTACAGAAAAATACCACAAGTAATACTCCAACCAAGAGCTTTATCGTTGCTGTACGTGTCTTATAATGCAAATTATTTAATTTTTTCATTGTTGAAAAACCATTT
>Ga0172381_10003624_pt1 | contig 16288 bp, 16 predicted proteins | sample Leawel6488metaG_FD_119754 | JGI IMG/M metagenome (GOLD analysis project Ga0172381, IMG submission 119754) | Leachate microbial communities from a municipal landfill in Southern Ontario, Canada - Leachate well 64-88 metaG | ecosystem: Engineered > Solid waste > Landfill > Unclassified | place... | reverse complement strand
TCTTTTCATTGTTTATTGTTTGTTATCCATTGTTTAATTGAAAATAATCATTAGCTTTTGACTGAATTAATTCATATATTAAAATAATCTAATAAACACTATATTTAAAGTTTTCTCAATATATACACTAGTGAAGATATATCAAAGTATACAGTATAGCCAATATTAAAGATATATCTCAATAAGAGGTATATTCAAAAGACAAAAAATAAGGACAAAGGATAAAATTATTCAAAGATTAATTATTCTAATTAAATTTTTCAGGAGGTTAAAATGGAACCAGCTACATACATAACACCATCTGCAAGATATTATCTTTTAGAAGATTTAGATTTTTGCATTGATGAAAGAACAAATATTTCAAATATACTAGGGACTGGCCTTGCAAAAAAGTTGATAATAGAAAGTTACAGAGAACTAAAAAGAATAAAGGAAAATTACAAAACAAATTAAATATTTTTGTGTCCGGACATAAATCTAAACCTTTATAAATGTGATTTTTTATTATTTACTATGAAACGAAGCTCAAGACGTTGGAAAAAGAAAAATCAAATGAGATGGAAATGGCAAAGAAAAAGACTTAGACGTGTCAAGAAAAAGAGAAAACAAAGAGCAAGTTAATCTTAATTTTCTATAGATATTACAAAACATAACAATCTTTATAAAACAATTTTCCGATATTTAACTACCTAAAAAAAGATGGAAACATTAAATAATTTAGCTATTTGGACTGAAAAATATAGGCCCCAAAAATTTGAAGAAGTTGTAGGTCAGGATGATATTATTAAAAAAGTCCAAAGTTTAACAAAGTCCCTTAATATCCCTCATTTATTGTTTGCTGGACCTGCAGGAACAGGCAAATCAACTCTTGCATTAATTGTTGTAAAAGAATTGTTCGGGGTTCATTGGAAAGAAAATTATCTTGAATTAAATGCTTCTGATGAAAGAGGAATTGATGTTGTAAGACAAAAAGTAAAAGATTTTGCTAGAACAAAAGCCATTGGAAATGTCCCATTTAAAGTTATTTTCTTAGATGAAGCAGATGCTCTTACAAAAGAAGCACAACAAGCATTAAGAAGGACTATGGAGAATTATACCTCTACTTGTAGATTTATAATGTCTTGTAATTATTCCTCAAAGATAATTGACCCAATACAATCAAGATGTGCAGTTTTTAGATTCAAATTATTGGAAAAAAAAGATATTGAAAAGAGAATAAGAATAATAGCAGATGGGGAAGAACTTCAATTAACTGAAGAAACAATGGAAGCATTGTATGAATCAAGCGAAGGAGACTGTAGAAGGGTCATAAATCTTCTTCAGGCATGTGCTTCAATCTCTCCTTCAATAACCTCAGAACTAGTAAACACACTAATTTCAAGTGCAAAACCTGCAGACATTAAAATAGTTTTAGAATATGCCTTATCTGGAGATTTTATTAAAGCAAAAGAAAAATTACTAGATATAATGTTAAGAGAATCAATTTCAGGAACAGATATTATCAAGTCTATTCAAAAAGAGGTCTGGAATTTACAGATAGACAACGAATTAAAAGTTAGATTAACAGAGAAAACAGGTGAAATTGAATTTAGATTGGTTGAAGGAAGCGACGAATTCATTCAATTAGAAGCTCTTTTAGCAAGTTTTGTCCTTGCTGGAAAGGGTGTTATAAATTAATTTTAAAATGGGAATACAAGTAGAATTTAATCCAGATTTAGCATTAAGAAAGTTTGGAACAAAAGGAAGATTAGAAGATGAGTGTTTACCTAGAGAGTTAACTCCATTGCATATACATAATTTTTTAAAAGAAGGACAAAGAAATTATTATTTACAAGGAGAAATTCCATTAGTTGAAACACAAGGAAATCAACAATTATCAAGACCTCTTGCAAGCATAGAGATTATAGAATACACCAATTTTTTAAAAGATAATAAACCCTACACAAAAGGTAGGTTTATGATTCATGAAGTCTATAATATAAATGATAAAACAATTCATTTTGAAGGAATGAACAAAATATAAAAATGCCTCCTGAAAAAACAATTCCATTTATTGAAAAATACAGAGCAAAAACCTTAGCAGACATAAAGGGCCAGGATGTAGCGATTCAAGAAGTTGTAAGTTTTTATAAAAGATTCCCAATGAAAAAAGCACTTGTTTTAACTGGTCCTGTTGGAACAGGAAAAACTTCAATGGTTCTTGCCCTTGCCAAAGAATATAATATGGAATTATTTGAATTAAATGCAAGCGACCTCAGAAACAGATTAAGTTTAGATGAAGTATTAAAACCCTCAACACAACAACAATCTTTATTCAAAAAAGGAAAATTAATTTTAATGGATGAAGCAGACGGAATAACTACTTCAGATAGAGGAGGGTTACCAGAACTTCTTGTTTTAATTGATAAAACATTTTTTCCAATAATAATTACTGCAAATGATATCTGGGATAGAAAGTTCAATCTTCTAAGGAAAAAATGCCAGATAGTAAGTCTAAAAGAAGTAAAACAAGAGATTATATTTGAGATTATAAATAATGTATTAATCCAAGAGAATAAAACAATAAAACCAGAAACAATTAATATTATTGCTCACAAATCAAGAGGAGATGTGAGAGCTGCTTTAAATGATTTGCAAACAATTATAACTCTTGGGGAAGAAGCATATGTTTCAGAACAATCAGAAAGAGAAAAACAAGATTCTATTTTCAATGCATTAAAAAAAGTATTCCAAAATGCTACAGAAACAGAAATAATTAATGTCTATGATAACACGAATATGGAATTAAATGAAATTGCACTATGGGTTGAAGAAAACATTCCATCAGAATATTCTGGTCAAGCACTTTTAAAAGCTCAAGAATGTTTAAGCAAATCAGATATATTTAAAGGAAGAATTTATAGACAACAACACTGGAGATTCTTGGTTTATCAGAATTTCTTTTTATCAGCAGGAATATCCTCAGCAACAAAATTAAAATATGATAAATTTACCGGATATAAAAGACCTACAAGAGTTTTAAAAATTTGGCTTGCAAACCAAAAAAATATGAAAAAAAAGTCTATAATAGCAAAATACTCTCAAAGATGTCATCTTTCTGTAAGAAAAGCAAATAAAGAAGGATTTCTTCTTCCTTTTATACTAAATCAGCAAGCTCAAGAAAAACTTGATTTAAGTGAAGCAGAACAAGAATATCTTTCAGAAAAAAAAGGTGCTGTGATTATTGCAAATAATTTGAATAGGTTTAAAAACTAATTAATTCTATAAAAACATAAAAATAAGAGGCGATTATTAAATAAAGAAAAATAATCAGAATGCGTATAAGTGTTATTAAAAAAATAGAAAAAAATCTAAAATCTAAAAATAATTCTGGGGAACTAGAAATATTTGTTAATGAATCTCAAAATCCAACAGAAAAAGTAATTGCAACAATGGTATTACATGGAGAAGTTTCTCCAACCAGTATAGAATACTTAAATGAACTTGCAGAAACAGCCAAACAACTAGCTTATAATAATGTTGAAAGAGTTAAGTTTGATCAAGAAGGCAATAAAGGATATAAACTAACCCTTAAATTTTCACCAAACGGTTCAACCAAAGAAATATTAGATTTATTAAAAGAAAGATTAACTGATTTAGAAAAATTTAGTATTTTCATGGATTCTATGAAACAACTGTCTGATATAAATAATTTAGACTCTTATTTAGGGAACTGGGTATGTAATAATCTCTCTTTAAGAGGAGAGGTAGCAAGAGATGTAAAAACTGTTTATTCAGTATTAGAAAAAGAGATTGGAGTAACTCCTCAAGACGTTTATTCAGGAGGCAAAACACAAGATATATCTAAATCAAGAGCAATAATAAGCAGGATATTAACTGAAAAATATAAAGAAAAATTAAGCACAGTAGATATATCAAAGGTTTTAGGTAGAAAAAATCATGTAACAGCAATTATTGGGTGTCGTGCCTTTGAGAATAATTTAATCCAAACATATGACAATGGATATATTGAAAGAGCAGTTCAAAGAGGATTGAAAACCTATGCCCCTCCAAATAGCAAAAAATATAAGAATATTAAATAAAAATTATTCCTCACCTAGCTCTTCTTCAAAACTCTCTTCTTCAGGTATTTCTTCTTCAAATTCATTTTCTTCTAATTTAGCTTGTTTTTTAGTTTCAGTTTTAACATCCGCCTTAGCTCCACCTGAATTCAATAAAACTATTTTTCCGAATTTTCCTGCAGTTAACTGAAGCTCCCCTTGAAATTCATTAACATATCCATTTTCTATTTTGATTTCATCACCTTGTTTATATTTAGTAGATTCATCATTCCAAAGAGTTAATTTAATTGTCCCAGAATCATCTTTTAAAATTGCATTAGCCACTCTAAGTTCTTTACCAAATTTGTTAAAAACCCTAATATCACCAACCTCGGTAATAACTCCCTGAACATTAACATTTCCCTGACCTGATTTTAATTCATTTATTGACATCTTTTTATTTTTCTATCTATTTTTATCTAACAACTTGCAGAACTACTTGCACTACTTGTTGAAGCACCAAATCCTGCACTTGGTGAAGCAGAACTCAAAGTTTTTGAACATTCTTCAGGAGCAGTATTAAATGCTGAACATATTGTTTTTAAGTAACTAGCAGAGTCTCTTGATGATTGTGCATTTACTCCATTAATTAATAATGTTGGAGAACCACTAACTCCCTGTGCCTCAGAATTTGCTTCTTCTGTAGCATATAATGCATCTGCATCTGTTTTCATACAAGAATCTATTTTAGTCTTGTCAATTCCTAATTTAGTGTAAATCTTCTGTATCAATGGGGCAACACAAGTTGCATCTCCACCACAACTTCCAACCTCACTATCTAATGCTAAAGCAAGAGTATATTCTAAATATTTATCAGGGTATAATTTATTTATACATAATTGTCTTTTAGCTTCAATTGCCTCATATTCTCCATGCATTGCTCCAATTTGTCTTATCTTAAAGTCTATTTTATCTCCTAATAACTGAGCAACAGGTATAATTCCTTTTTCAGCCTGTGTCCCATATGGGCAGTATGTAAATACATATAATTCAACAACAGGTTTATCAGACTTAGGAACCTCTGCTGTTTCGGTTTCAGTTTCAGAATTAGTAAGTGTATCATCAGTTAAAGAAATAAGACCATATCCAGTTGAAATATATTTTCCATCTTTAGTAAAATAAATAGGGAATTCATTATCATTAATAGCAACATTAACAACATAAAGTCCACTTTCTTCAATTATAGAAACCAATTCAGCAGTTGATTGTCCTTGTAATAATTGGGTGTTAATAAATTCAAGGGCCTGAGTTTCCATATCGTTTTGACTTATTACATTTCCAGTAATCCCCCCACTAAAAACCATAATTAATAATATTAAAGCAATTATTCCTATAATAATAGTACTAATCATCCAAGGATTTTGTTTAATCTGATTTTGTACACTAGAAAGATTTAATTTTTTATCAGGATTGTTATCAATCCTAATATTAGTTTTTTCTGAGTTTCCTTGTTCCATTTATTTGATAAAGAAAATCCCTTTAAAAACATTGTGGTTCTTAAGTCCACTTTAAAAAGAAAAATAAAAAATTATCAAAAAATATAAGAAACTTAACTAAGAATATATAAATAACCAGAACATATTAATTAATAAATCTAAGATAATTAAGATTTAAATATAAAAGAGGTTAAACAAGAATAAAAATGCCTTATGATATTATAATAGGGAGAAATAAAGAAGATAAAAAAAAGTTTGGAGATAAAGGATTGATTTATCTGGGTAAAGGATATGTTCAAATGAAAAACTATATCTCTTTGTCCAATAAAATCTGGTTAGATGTTGCTAGAAGCCATGTAATATTAGTTGCAGGTAAAAGGGGATGTCTTCCTGGAGAGACAAATGTCTTCACAAATAATGGATATAAACCAATAAAAGAGTTTGATGCTAAAGAAGATAAAATTTTGTCTTTTAATAAAGAGAAAAAAGAATTTGAATGGGAAACTGCTGAACTGCTAAAATACAATATCTCAAAAGAAAATTTACTAGAAATAGAATTAGAAGATGGAAGAAAGTTACAATTAACAAAAGAACATCCATTGTTAATGAATTATGGAAAATATTTATTTTGGAGATTAGCTCAAGAATTAAAAATTAAAGATAAAATAATTCTCACATTAAAATTACCAGAAATAACAAAAGATAATGAAACTTTAAGAATAGCAAGAAGTTTAGGATTTGTTCTTTCAGATGGTACAATAAATAAAAGGAAGGGAAGATGGAAAGATGGAAGAGGAAAATGGTATGATGGAATAAAGAGCAGATTAAGAATATTTTGTGATGATGAAAATGTTCTAAGACAAGCAAAAGAAGATCTAGAAAAAGAATTTGGCTTGCATGTAAAAGAGTATAAAAGAAATGACTGCAACTGTTCAGTTGTTCAATCACTTCATGCAAAGGTTATAGATAAAATAAACAATCTAGGGGTCCCTTTAGGAAATAAATCTGCAATAATAAGAGTACCAAAAATAGTATGGAAAAGTTCAAATGAATTTAAAGCTAACTTTATTTCTGCTTTATTTTCTTGTGATGGTTACATAAATAAAACTGGAAGATATATAGACTATTCAAGCAAATCAAAAAAATTCCTAGAAGATTTACAAATCTTATTAACACATTTTAATATAGAATCAGTAATAAGAGTAAAGAATGCGAAATGTAAAGGTAAAGTATATCTAAATCATAGATTATTTATAACTGATAATTCTTCAGTTGAAAATTTTAAGAAAATTGGATTTATCAGCAAGTTTAAACAACAGAGATTGGATAAACATAAATTTAATAAAACAAAAAGAAGAAAAACATTGTATATTTCAGATAATCTTGTTTGTACAAAGATAAAAAATATAAAAGAAATAGAAGGAATAAATGAAGTTTATGATTTATCTGTTAATAAAAACCATTCATTTATAGCAAATGGAATTATAAGCCATAACAGTGGAAAGTCCTATAGTCTCGGAGTTATTTGTGAAGAGCTTTCAGATCTTCCAGAAGAAGTAAGGAAAAATATTGCTCCACTAATTTTCGATACTATGGGAATTTTTTGGACTATGAAATACAAAAATGAAAAAGATTCTGACCTGCTTGAAGAATGGGAATTAAAACCAAAAAATCTTCCTGTAAATGTCTGGGTTCCTACAGGATACTTCAACGAATATGAAAAAAGAGGGATTCCTGTAGACAAAAAATTCGCCCTTGCAGCATCAGAACTAGATATAGAAGATTGGTTATCTATTTTTGAATTAAAAATGACAGAACCAGTTTCTATTTTAGTACAAAATACAATCTCAAACTTAAAAAACACTTCCCTAACTTTTGATATTGAAGAAATAATAGAATTAATGAAAAAAGATACAAGGGCAGAAGAAGAAACAAAAAAAGCAGCAACAGCATTATTTGAAGCAGCAGATTCTTGGAAAGTCTTTGCTAAAAAAAATGAACCTGCAACAAAAATAAATGATTTAATCTGTGCAGGTAAAACTTCAGTTTTAGACCTTTCAATCTATTCATCAACTCTTGCATTTAATGTTCGTGCATTAATTATTGGGCTAATTTCAAAGAAATTATTCAATCAAAGAACACTAGCTAGAAAAAAAGAAGAAATAGAATCAATTAGACATGGACTTGATTCTTCTTATGAAGAAGAAAAAGAAATGCCTTTAGTCTGGTTATTTTTAGATGAAGCACATGAATTTTTACCAATGAATGAAAAAACTCCTGCAACAAATGCACTAATACAATTATTAAGAGAAGGAAGACAACCAGGAATTTCAATGGTATTAGCAACACAACAACCAGGAGTAATTCACAGAGATGTTATGACTCAGTCAGATATTGTTTTATCTCACAGACTAACAAATAAAAAAGATATTGAAGCTCTAAATGAAATAATGCAATCTTATTTTTTAGAAACTGTTAATAAATCGATGAAAAATTTGCCTGATTTAAGAGGTTCTGCACTTTTATTAGACGATAATTCAGAAAGATTATACCCGATAAGAATTCGTCCAAGATTTACCTGGCATGGTGGAGAAGCACCAAAAGCAGTTTCTGAAAATGAAAAGGAATAAAATCAAAAGATAAAGTAATTAATACCCTAAATTCAGGTCGTAAGAAAACCAAGGTTTTCTTAACAAGTCATCTTTCCTTAAATTAACCTGAATTTCTTTTTATCTTCAATAGCTCATATTTAGTAGCTAAGTTAATCATCTTTAAAGCTTAAGAATGAAACTTCAAGCTAAAAAAGTTTAAGCATTACTGATAAGAGAAAACAACTTGAGTTAGCGAGTGCTTCTCAAGCTTAAGTATAAAATTTCATATTCTATAATCTATCTATCTTTTTAGTTCAATTTATATTCTATGGGAGAAATGCATTTGACATTCCCGCTTAAAACAAGTTTTTTATTTTGCATACATATGGCTTCAAATTTATAAAAAAATCCTTTTCCTTCAGGTAAAACTCTCGGAGCCTTAGGCATTCTTAGAATAGTTTCAAAAATTCCTAGTTGAGGAGGATTGTAAAAATCAAAATCTATCTCTCTATAAGCTCCTTCAGGTCTCCCAGTTCTTCTAGAAGACAATTCTAAAAGCGTTGCAGGAGTAAATGCTCCAACATGCATCATTAATACTTCATCTATCTTTTTCTTACCTAAAATATTATAGCAGCGGGCTCTTTCTCCCTCTTTAATTTCCATACTAGTTCTATGAACAATATCTCCTGCAGATAAAAATTCAATAATTTTTTGAGGATCTTCTTGATTAGGTTTATATCCAAAACCAATTCTAGAAGAAATATATTTTTCCTGATTTTTTAAATCAGTTGCAGAAACATTCAAAGAGATGTCTACTTCATCAACAGTTGCAGATTCTAAATCCCAAACAGCCCTAGCCTTTCTAAACCTAGGAAAAATAGGAGTCTCAAATTTAATCCTATGATTATTATAAAATAATTCTTTTCCTGTAAATTCTTTTAAAACTTCTAAAATCTTAAGAGCATATTGTTCTTCAAAAGCACTTATCAAAGTCCCATGTATAGGGATTTTCTTAAACCCAGCTTCAGCAGCATATTCAGGAAAAACATGGATCCTATTAAAATCATGAACAAGAAAAGCCCAATCAACAAAATAATGTTTAAGAACAGAAATTTGTTCTTTATCCGTAGAATGAATCATTGCTTCTTCAAATTTTTTCTGGTTTTCAAGAGGTATGCCTAAATCACCACCTAATTTAGAAATAACTTTATTTTCCTCTCCAATCATAACAAATAAAATTAAACCTCCTTTAAAAATAAATCGGTTCTAATATGATTAATTCAAAACCTTAATTTCAATTCTCCACCTGTATTTATACGGTGCAATATCTCCTGCCTTCAGAACTTTTAAAATCTTAATTTTTCTTTTGTTTTCTTTTGCTTCCTGATTCAGTTTTTCAATCACTTTGTCTTTTTCATCAATGTTGCAAAAACCATAATAAAAAATCCTTGTTGATTTTTTGCTTACACTCAACCCTTGTTTAAAAAAAGTTTCTTTAAGGTTAGGGCGAGCCATAACAACAACATCAAATTTACCAAGACTAGAATTCACTTTCCGCTTAACATCTCCCTGAATTATCTCAATCTTCTCTTCAGAGATTTTGTTTAGTTTAAGATTTTCTTTAAAATACTTACAACAATCTTTTCCTAATTCAACTCCGACAATTTTTTTAGGCTTTGCAATTTTATTAATTACAATAGGATAAACTCCAACTCCTGCAAACATAACTAAGACAGAATCATTTTTTTTAATCTTAGAGGCAATTTCTTTTCTCTCTCCAGAAAGTCTAGAAGAAAAATAACAAGTTTGAACATTAAATTTAAACAAACAATTATTCTCCTTACTCATAGCAACCAAATTTTTTTCTCCTGCAATATGATTAATATTTATAGTTCTTAATCTACCATGAACATTTCCTATTTTTTCTAAAACAGTTTTAATATGAGTATTCTCCAGAATTTTTTCTGCTTCAATTAATTTTTCCTGTTCGGTTTTCTTTCTACCATTCTCTTCGCTCTTAATTATTGCAATATTTCCTAAAACATCATATGAAGTCATTTTATTTTCAACTCTTTTTTATTCTAATTAAAAATTTAGCAGGTTTATTAAGATTGTTAAATCAACAATATTTATAAATAATACTAAACTAAACATATCAATATGAAAAGAGGAAAATTAAAGGAAGATACATCTAAGAAACCTTGGTTTCTTGGATTAATAATAGCACTTGCGATTATTCCCCTAATTTCTGCATACAGCTGGGGAAGCTGGGGATATTATAGTTCTCCATTAGATTATTTAGACAATGAGTGGGTAATATTTGGAATATACTTCTTAATTTTTTTCACAATAGTTTTCTTCACAGTTAATAAAGCATTTCAAAATCCTGCTGTTGCAGGAGTAATTGCATTAGGTTTTGCATTATTAATCTCTTTAGTTATGGCACAAAAAGGTCTGCTTTATGGTTATCTAGGAGAACAAATCGGTTCATGGATTTTAATTATTACAATACTAATTGGACTTGGTTTTTTATTAAGATTTGTATATGAAAGCTTTGGGAAAATAGGGGCAATAGTTACACTAATTGGGTTATGGATTGCTATTAGAAGTATTGACCCTTATGAATTCCTGCCCTATGAATTATTAACAGACACTTTCATCAACATTTATGGATTTTTTGCATCTGTATTCGGAGGGATAGTATTAATTGCAATAGCCCTGATAATCTTAAATATAACAGACACAAAAACTATTGGAGAAAGATTAATAAGCTCTCTAGGCAAGAGAGGTCGTTAATAATTTTAAATTTATTGATTACAAAAGACAATTTAATTCACAAACAAGAAAATTCAAAAAAAATAGATTTATAAATACCATTAACATTATAAAAGAATAAAAGAGGCAAAATGGAAATAAAAAATAAATTTGTTGGATTGATTTTAATAATAATAGGAGTTTTACCATTTTTATTAAAAATCTCCAGTATATCCACCGCTCTAGCAAAATATACTTTCTTATCTTATATAATGCCTGGAGAGGTAGTTTATCAAATAATAATTATCGCATTAGGTGCCTGGTTAATCTGGACAATAAAACCAAGAGTTCGAGAAAGGTAATTCTGACATTAATTATTTTTTAAATAAGCTTAATAATAATCAAAAATAAGAATATTTATAAATACTAAAGAGCTGATATGAAAATGAAAAAAGGGATAAATAAGAAAGTATTAATTTTACCAATCTTTATTTTAACATTACTAGCTATTAATTTAACATTAGTTCTAGCAGGACCAATAAGTAGTACTGGAGATTTTATAGATTCTACATTTTATAAAACAATAGAAGAATGGGTTGTTCCTTCAGGAATGGAAGGAGCATCTGGAATGATTGTAGGAATAATAACTCTTTTAATACTTTTTGCAATAATGTATGATATAATTATGTTAGTTGCTCCATTTAGTAGTACTGTAAATATAATAATAGCAATAGGGCTAGGAATCTTAATGATTTTATTCCAATGGAATCTAACAGTTTGTGCTTGGGTAATTTCAGTAGGAGCTTCAGTATTTGGATGGGCAGCAGGAGCTGCAGCACTCTTAACAATAGTCATGGCCATAGCAGCCTTATTTTTCATATTCTTCGGTGGAATAAAGGTTCAAGAATGGATAACTGGAGTTAGAGGAAGAAGAAGAATACTTGAGGCTGAGGACAGAGCATACAAAAGTGCTGCCTCAATAGTAAAAGGAACCAGAGTACTCAAAGAAGTAGGAAAACACAGTTAGATAATTTTGAAAACCTTCAATAATTTTAAAAACCAGTTATTCTTATAGTTCTTATGAAAAAGAGCATTGTATTTTTTTTATTTACATTATTAATCCTAAATATATTTTTAATCTCAATTAAAGCAGAACTACTTCCTTCTCTTCCAACAACAGGAACAGGAGACTCTGCACTTCCTTCAGAACTTGAAAAAATTCAACAGATAAGTGAAAATCTAACAGATGAAGAAAAAAGAAGTCAGTATTTAAATCAAGAATGGGGAGAGATTCTTAAAAAAAATGAATTTTTCGGTCCTATTCTTGAAAAATATAAAAAAGTCTCTCCATACACAGACCCTGTTTTTAAATATACAATTGGAATAGAACCTACGTTAAGTTGGTTGTTTATTCTAACACTAACCCTTTGGATTGCTTTTTTGATTTATACCTTTAGAATATTTGAATTAGTAACTCCTTTTTCCAGTACTGTTCAGTATTTAATCTCTATAGGTGTGGTTGTAATAGTCTCGATAACAGGGGCAATTAAAATATTAGCACAAAAAATTATTGATTTATTAAGTCTATTAAATGTCTGGTGGATACAATTAATAGGAATAGCTGCATTTATCATTGCACTAATAATTGCTGCTATATTCTCCAAGAATATAAAAGATATTGGAAAATCAATAGAAGAAAAAAAGAAGAAAAATGAAGAAGAAAGAAACAGAGAAAAATTAAAATCAGAAATAAAAATAGCAGGGATAATAAACAAGTCAACAGCAGATTAACTTTAATTTAAAACAATGTTTTTTGTTGTTTAGCTTTTTTCAGCTCATCAAGTTTTTCTAGCTGACTATTAATTCTTTCTTCACTGAATTCATAATTTATTAAAATATTTTTTATTTTTTCCTTATCTACTTTTGGGAACTCAATTATAACATCTTTAACTTTAGGGTTATCAATCTCCTGATAAATTTCCTGCCAATAAAAATTCATTTCATATTTTTTATACTTATCTTTTCCAATTGCATCAAATATTTTTTCTTTTGTTTTAAACTCCCTTACAAGTTGTAATGCTTTTTTAGGCCCAATACCCTTAACCCCTCCAGGATTATAATCTGTTCCAGTTAAAATACCTAAACAAATTAATTGTTCCTGATTAATTTCTAATTCCTTAAGAACTTCATTTAGTTCAATCATCTGAGGGAATATTTCTTTATATCCTGAAATTGTTTTTCTTTTTCTAGACATACTTAAATTCTGGATTAATAATGGTGCTTTGAACATAAGGCAGTCATAATCTTGTGATGCAACAGCATATCCTTTATTTTTTTTAACAAGATAACTTGCTTCTGCCTCTCCTTCACTAGGTGCTTGAATGACTGCAACACCCATTGCAATAAGTAATTCCTTACTCTCTCTTATTTTTTGCTCATCTAAATGAACCTCACTCTTTGCATATTTACCCATAGACTCAACATCTTCTTCAGCAACTGCTTTCTCATATTTTTCTCTAGCCAATCTTTTAGCTTCTAATCTTTTTTCTCTTGTTGCTCCTTTTAATTCAGGAGCCTCTCCATCAAAAACATAAACAAGTTTAACCCCTTCTGTAATTAATTTCAAATTTCTATAAAAAAGCCCAGACAAATGAGAGGTTATATTTCCTCGACTATCTTTAAGCGGAGTTCCATCAGGCTGTCTAATAGTAGTTAAGAACTGATATATAGCATTAAATGCATCCACAATAATTATTTTATCTTTTAAATCAGAAAATTGAATTTCTTTTTTAGTTATTATCTCACCTATTTGTAATCCCATGAAAATAACAATAAATAAGTATTAATAAAATTATCTTAATCCCCAAAAATCCATCAGAGTTTTGTGATAATTTTAATTTATTTATTATCTTGATTATATAATAATCCTGCATAAACATGTCTTAATTCAGGCATCTTCATTCTATGGACTCCAGAAGGGGTTTTCATTTTATGATTTCTACAATAATCCCTTATTGCTCTTTTAAACCCTCTAGAACTTGAAGGTACATAATGTTTTCTAAAATCAATTTTATTTATTTTAGTTTCAGTTTTCTCAGGAGAAGAATCTAATTTATGCTCTAAAACCGGCTTATAAGATTTATTTACATTTTCAAAAACTACATTTAATCTTAATAAATCTAATCCTTTTTCATATAAAACAGAATCATCAGGAGTTATTCCTCCTTGATTACATAGCCTAGCATAATCCACAGCATCTTGACGAGCAATAGCATCTACTCTTGCAACATCATTTTCATGAGCTAAATCCATCAAAGATTTTATCATTTTTAATAAATTATATAATCAAAACAAATATTTAAACCTTTGTATTATGTCACTACTAAATAATAACATAATAAAGACAAAGAAAGCTTATAACCTAACTTTTAAATAATCTCCTAAAGTATTTTAATCATGCAAACCACAATTGATTTTATTCCTATTGATTATGATTATTTTGATTATAACAGTAAGAATTATGCAAAGATAATAGGAAGGACAGATAAAGGGAAAAAAGCTTGTATTATTGACTATTTTGAGCCTTATTTTTGGGCAATATTTAAACCAAAAACAAACGAAAATAAAATAAAACAAATTCAAGAAAAAATAGAAAAAATTAGAGTAGACAAGGCAGGTAGACAATCAGAAGTAATTAAAACAGAGATACATAATAAAAAATTTTTAGGTGAAGATGTAACAGCAATAAAAATTTTTATCACCAATTATAAAGATGCTCATGCAATTGCAGATGAAATCACATTTAAAGAAATAGATAAAAGAAGAGGGTATGACTTAAATTATATTACTCAATATATTATTGAAAGAAAATTAAAACCATTGACCTGGCATAAAATTAACGGAGAAATACTAAATAATTCAGAAAAATTTGGAGGAATAGATAATTCTTTAGAGACAGATATTTGTATAGAGGTTAGTTCTATTGAAGAATTAAAAACTCAACCTCAATTCAATCCAAAAATCTTAGCCTATGATATTGAAACAGATGAATTAGAAATAGGAAAAGGAAAAATTCTAATGATAAGTCTAGTTGGAGAAAACTTCAAGAAAGTTCTTAGTTGGAAACATAAATCCAATCAATCTTATGTAGAGCATTACAAAGACGAGGCAGATATGTTAGAAGCATTTGTAAAAGCAGTAAAAAAATATGACCCAGATGTTTTAACAGGATATTTTTCAGATGGTTTTGATTTGCCTTATTTAAGAGCAAGAGCTGAAAAGAACAATATAAAATTAAGTTTGGGGATTGATAATTCACAGCCAAGTTTCTCAAGAGGAAATGTTTTAACAGGAAAAATAAAAGGAATTGTTCATATTGACTTATTAAGGTTTATTAAAAATGCTTACTCCCAATATTTACAATCAGAAACTCTTTCTCTAAATGAAGTTTCATCAGAATTATTAGGTGAAACAAAACTTGATTTTTCTCCTCTAGAATCTGCAAATTCAATTAAACCAGATTGGGAAAAATTCTTTGAATACAATCTTCAGGACTCTTTACTAACCTATAAACTAACAGAAAAATCCTGGTCTGATTTATTAGAAATAACAAAAATAGTAAATGAGCCACTATTTAATATCTCAAGAAACACAATGGCAGGAAATTTTGAAGATTTCATTATTCATAATTTAAATAGATTTAATGAGATTGTAGAAAGAAGACCTGCTTATGAAGAAATAGGAAAAAGAAGAACTATGCCTAAATATGAGGGGGCGTTTGTATTTCAACCAATACCTGGATTATATGAAAAAATCTGTTTTTTTGATTTTTCAAGTATGTATGCAAGTGTTATAGTAAGTTATAATCTTTCTTTATCTACTCTAACAAAACAAAAGAAAAATTCTTATGAGCCTATTGCAGATAATAAAAAAGTATATTTTTCAAAAACTCCTGAAGGATTTGTCCCCTCTTTATTAAGAGAAATAATAGACAAAAGAAGACAGTTTAAAGAAGAGTATAATAAAAACCCAAATCCAATATCTAAAGTAAGAAGCAATGCATTTAAATTAATTGCAAATGCAGCATATGGTTATCAGGGTTTTTTTGGAGCAAGATATTATTGCAGAGAAGCAGCAGCAGCAACAGCCTATTTTGCAAAACAAAACATAAAAAAAGCAATTGATGATTTTGAAAAAGCAGGATTTAAAGTAAACTATTCAGATACAGATTCTATTTCAATAGTTCTAGGAAACAAAACAGAAAAACAATCCCTAGAAACCCTAAAAGAAATAAACAAAAACCTTCCAGGAATAATGGAACTAGATTATGAGGGATTATTCAAGAGAGGAATCTGGGTTACAAAAAGAACAGGAGAATTTGGAGCAAAAAAGAAATATGCCCTAATAG
>Ga0172381_10003623_pt1 | contig 16294 bp, 29 predicted proteins | sample Leawel6488metaG_FD_119754 | JGI IMG/M metagenome (GOLD analysis project Ga0172381, IMG submission 119754) | Leachate microbial communities from a municipal landfill in Southern Ontario, Canada - Leachate well 64-88 metaG | ecosystem: Engineered > Solid waste > Landfill > Unclassified | place... | reverse complement strand
CAGAATAACAAAACCAAATGGCATTGTCATGTCTTTCGGATGGAACAGTGCAGGTATAGGCAAAGTAAATGGATTTGAAATAATAGAAATATTGTTAGTTGCGCATGGCGGTAGTCATAATGATACAATTTGCACGGTTGAGCGTAAGATACAAACGACACTTTCGATATGACTAAGCACTGTAAAATATACATGGACTATTTTGGTTACGGAATTGATGACTTCATTCCTTGCGAAGTTAATGGAGAAAAAGCTGTTGACATTCATCATATACACGGCAGGGGCAAGGGAATGGATGTTATTGAAAATTTGATGGCACTTTGCCGTAAACATCACGATGCTGCAAAAGGAATTGGAGGCACATATCTTCATCCCGATATGATGCAAATAATTCATAATAACTTTTTAAAACGAAAAACATGACAAAGGACGAATTAACTGAGCGAATGAAGTATGTCAGAATAAGCGAGCGGCGCGGAACTCTATTTCTGATAGGAATAATATTATTCATCATTGGTGCTATTGCGCTGGCAACCTTTGGATGGATATTATTAATAAGAATTTATGAGTACGGAGCGTAAAGCCCATTGGTTACAAAGTGCCAATGGGATATAAGCAACTCCTTTAATGCTTACATTTTATAACTTTAAACAAATATTTGGTTTTGTCAAAATAATATTGTATCTTTGTAATATGTTCCGAGCATACAAATACCGAATCTCGCCCACTAACTCACAAAAGGAGTTAATTGCCAAGCACATTGGCAGTAGTCGTTTTGTGTATAATCTTGCTTTGGAAACAAAAAATACCGCATATTTAGGATCTAAACATAATTTCTCGCCTTTTGACCTAATCAAACAACTACCTGACCTCAAAAAAGAATGTGAGTGGTTGAAAGAAGTCAATAGCCAATCTTTACAGCAATCTATACAAAATATGGACATTGCTTTTAAGAAGTTTTTCAAAGGTGCTAGATTCCCTAAATTCAAATCAAAGCATCGAGGCAAACAATCTTTTTCAATTCCACAAAATGTAATAGTTGAAAACAACCTTTTAATTATCCCAAAATTCAAGGAAGGAATTGATATTGTTTTGCATCGTGAAATTAAAGGAACAATTAAAAATGCTTCTATAAGCGTTACACCAACGGGAAAATATTTTGTTTCAATATTAGTTGATACTAATACTGAAATGCCAATTAAAGCACCGATAACCGAAAACACAACTATTGGCATTGATTTAGGGATTAAAAATTTTGCAATAACTTCTGATGGTGAGGTATTTAATAATCCTAAGAACTTACGAAAAGCGCAAAGCAAATTAAAGTATGTACAACGTAAATATTCAAAAAACAAAGGTAAGAGAACAAAACAACGTCTTGCTTTACTACACGAAAAAGTAGTAAATAAACGCAAAGATTTTCTGCATAAAACATCCACTAAATTAATTCGTGAGAACCAAACGATAGCTTTAGAGGATTTGGCAGTAAGTAATATGGTAAAGAACCATAATTTAGCACAAGCAATAAATGATGTAAGTTGGTCAACTTTTGTAACTATGTTAGAATACAAAGCAAAATGGTACGGCAAAAACATTCTACGAATAGGGCGTTTCGCACCATCATCAAAGACTTGCTCTTGCTGTGGATATATCAATAAAGAACTGATACTAAAAGACCGTGAATGGACTTGTCCTAAGTGTAATTCTGTTCTTGACCGTGATGTAAATGCTGCCATAAATATTAGATCTTTTGCTCTTAAAAATCATTTGAGTGGGGAACACACTCTTAAAAATCAGGACGAACTGCCAACATTAGTTGGAGTGTTGACTTCTGAAGCCCATCCCGTCGCTTTGCGTGGGTGGGTAGTTCACGGGATGGTTAAAATGATAGGGTAAGGAGATAAAAAATGAACAAAGAAAAAACACAAAAGTCAATAGACAGGGTGACTGTCACAAACCTGGACATAGCACTACGGATGTGTCACATTGAAATCAATAAAAGCATACTTGACAAAGTGATTGACTTAGTTGAGCTAATTGAGGAGAAAGGGCAGGACGTTTCAATTCAGGATATATGTGAACTGGAAGCATCATGGAAGTCGTTAGGAGCAATGAAAGGAGGTGAATAATGGAAACGTACTGGGATGATTTTGTAAAAGAATATCAGGGCTTTTGTGTAGGCAAATCCTTATCGCAAATCCTTGAGGCTTTTTGGTACTACTGCAATGGTCAGAAAATCAAAACAAAAAAGATATTGAAAGGGAGGTAATAAATGAAAGTAAAAATAATTAAAGCCGAAAAGAGTAAATGGTATTATAAACTTATCGGCAAAGTTAGGACTGCAAAATGCATTACGGATTTTGGTATTGGTAAAACTAAAACTTATGTGATGAGAAATTACCGTACATTATTAAGAACAATTCCTATTGAGGATTGCGATATATATATCGAAGGGAACAAATAATGACCGCAAAAGAAACTGCACACATAATTCACTTAGCTATAACCGAGATAAATCAAAAGTTACGGCGGTGCAAAAGTGAGGTAGGTAAGAACCGGATCATTCGGGAAGTCTGCAACAGAAACGACGTTAACGAAAAACACATTCGCAAAATAGGAGGGTATGACAGATGAATTTTATTGAGACAATGATTTATTCGTTATTTATTATATCTCTGTCTTTATATGCAGGGTATAAATTTGGCAAAAGAGATAGAAAATGACCGCCGAAGAAGCTCGCGCTGTTTGTGGAATGTTCGGATGTATTGAAGGCCGAGAAGAAAAGTGCAAATATCCGATTAAAATCTATGGGACAATTATGGTAGTTGATAGTTATAATCTGCTTTTCAATAACACAAATGATGAACTCGTTTTCTTTCGTTTGCGTTATGTTGAAAAATTCGGGATGAGAATTAAAGGGAAAAGAATGCTAATTATACCTCATAAGTTCAAAAAATATGTAACTTTACAATATGAAAACCAGAGATGCATGGTTAATGTTTTTCATGATCCAATCTATTGAAGATTGTCATATCTACTTATTATCACTTTCTTTTTGGGCAAACTAAATGAAAATCGTAATCGTTTGTACATACATTTCTCGGCAGGCGCAACTATTAAATACACTTGCATCGTTTTTGCAATATGATCCTAAAGACTTCGTAGTGGTAGTGGTTGACGATGGTTCACCGCAGGATATTGTTTTACCTGAGTTACCTTTTAAAGTTGATATTCTAAAGCTTACCGATAAGACCTGGCATAACACTTGTATTCCTTTCAACTGGGGATTTCATCGGGCAATGGAATATTCACCTGATATTGTTATCATTCAAAACGCCGAATGTTTGCATAACGGTGATATACTTTCCGAAGCCGCAAAAGTTACTGATGAGAATTACCTTTCATTTGCCTGTTACTCTTTGGCACAGGGGCAAGGAATAGATTGTGAACTGCAAAACAAACCCGCTTCGTTTAATGACGAAAGTTCATGGTATAATCATTCGATTTATCGTCCTTTTGGTTTTCACTTCTGTAATGCGATGACAACGGCTAATCTTAAAAAATTGAACGGCTTTGACGAACGCCTTTGGAACGGTATAGCATATGAAGATAATATGTTTAAACACCAGATTTTGAAATTAGGATTGAGATTTGATTTTATTGATTACCCTTTTGTATTTCATCAGTGGCATGACAGGCCGTATGAGATAACTGAGGAACTTGTTAAAAGAAACTATGATACATTTATAGCACTCGAACAAAATAATGAATACAGGGCAGTACACGTTTTAACACCGGACTTATGAAATTCGATAATTGTTTTGATTTTGCAACTTTTTATGACTTTGCATTAAGTCAATTTTACAAAGGAATATTTGTTGAGATAGGTGTATGGAAAGGTCAATCAATTGCTTATATGGCAAAACAGATAAAATAAACCGGAAAGAATATTCAGCTTTTCGGAGTTGATACCTTTGAGGGTACACCTGAAGATATGATGCTGATTAATGATGAGGATTGCATTAACGGGACATTGTTTGAAACATATCTCCAGACTATTGATCCTTATCCTGAAATTATTACCACAATAAAAGGCGATAGTAAGGTAGTTTTTGATCGCTTCATGAATAGTTCAATTGACTTCTTGTTTATTGACGGCGATCACCGTTATGAAGGAATTAAAACGGATATTTACAATTGGTTCCCGAAAGTAAAGTTAGGAGGCATTATTTCCGGCCATGATTACGAAACCTCTGCAACTTGCGGAGTTAAAAAGGCTGTAGATGAATATTTTGGCAGTGTTGCGACTATGGGACGTTGCTGGTACTATAAAAAATAAAAAACATGAAAGCAGAAAGATTAAAAAGAAAATGGTATTATTTTGTGAGTATTTTCGCTTTTACAGAGAAAGCAAGAATAAATGCAAGAAAGAAATTAATTAAACCATTATTCAGACATCCTACGGGTGTATGTCTTGGATGTGGTGTAGATATGTATGACGGCACTGACTTTTGTTGTGATGACTGTGCTAATTTCTATGCCGCAGATATGGAGAGTTATGGAAGACAATAGCGCAAAATTAATATGATTTGGGACTGTTTCATGTTTTTTGAAAATTTGGAGTTATTAGAACTCCGGTTGATGACCTTAAATGAAGTTGTCGATAAATTTGTTATCTGCGAACTTGGTATGACACATATGGGAATACCGAAGCCTTTGCATTTTGAGAATAATAAACATTTGTTTGAAAAATATTTGCCGAAAATAGTTCACGTCAAAAAAGACAGTATCCCTTATAACGGATACAGACAATGTGAAGTTGATAACAGAAACTTGCTTGCCGAAGGTTATGCAGATGCAAACCCGTTTGATTATATTATTATCTCTGATGAGGATGAAATACCCTCACCGGAAGGGATACGTGAAGGGATACGAGCCGGGCATGAGTGTTTTGCAATGCGTCAAAAACTTTATTATTATTATGTGAACTGCATCGCTGCACAAGTTTGGGACGGATGTATGGTTTATCAGAAACGCCTGATACCTTCACCGCAATGGATCAGAGATAGACGTGGACAAGGTGACGGACACATCATGAACGGCGGCTGGCATTATTCTTTTCTCGGAAGTGTTGAATATATCTCAAATAAATTAAGTAACTTTTCAGAGCAGCAAGTTAATACACCTGATGTGAACAATGTTGAAAATATCCGTCATTGCATGGAGACCGGCGAAGATATGTTTCACCGAACTGAATGGTATGCTCAGAAACACTTTATCAGTCGTGAAGAATGCGAAGCGGATCACCCTGCACTGAAGGAATGGTTACAAAAATATCCACATAATGTGAAAGAATGAAAGATATTCAATTTGTTAAATGGCTTCCTGAATGGCATGGATTTCACTTTATCAAAAGTAATCCTAATCTTGAACCATCTGCATTTCATTTAATTTATAAATGGTCAATCTATTTCGGATTTTGGGAAATTCGTAAATTTATGACGCTTGATGAAATGAATAAATCATATTATTTGTGGAAGAAAAATTCAATGGATGAAATAGATGAATTATGAGAGATGACGCAACACATCAACCTGTTCTTTTTGAACTGATAAAACGCACAAACGGTTCTATTCTCGAACTTGGCGCAGGTGAAAGTTCAACTGATCAAATTCACACTTTAGCACATGATCGTAATATCCTGACCGTTGACGATAATCAGCAATGGCTCGATAATTATATACATCTGAAAACGGACAGACATGAATTCACCTTATTTAATGAAAAACTTTTTGAGATTTATAGTCATGAATGGTCTGTCGTGTTAGTTGATTTAAGCACATGGGAGCAACGTATGTGGGCAATATATAAACTGAGATACTATGTTGATTACATGGTAATACATGATGCTCAGGGCAAAAACTTAGGACGGTTGTTTAAATTTTGGCGAGAATACCGCGTTACAGACTTACCGATGCCGACAACCTTACTTGGAAGTAACATTTATAGTCTAGAAGATATTTTTGTCGAAGGTGCAACAATCATAAATCATGGATAAAATAAAAGCTATTCACTACGTCCTCTCAGAACTGATGCGTCAATATAATGAAGGAATTGCAGTCACAAACGATTATATCACAGAACTTGCAATAGAATATGACATTGATAACTTCGTTCCTGAGCTGAAGGCTATCGCTGAAAAACTAATGCCCGTTGGGTCAATGGGTACGGTTGACTATCCTTTTGATGACGATGTTGATCTTGCATAAATAAATGAGAAAATTTATATCATTCTCTGGTGGTGTTGAAAGCACAACAATGTGTGTTTTATTTGGTAATAAAGCAGATGCTATATTTGCTGATACCGGGTTTGAACACAAATTAATTTATGATCAAATTACTAAAGTACAGGAATGGTGTAAAAATTTTCATCGAAATGACTTTACAATTCACAAAGTAAAAAGCAAATATGATACACTGCCGAAACGAATTATTGAACAATCTTTTTATCCATCTTTTAGTTCGAGATATTGTACCCGTGAATTTAAGATAGAACCTATTGATGAATTTCTTGAACAATTTAAGGACGAGGGTTGCGAATTATTGATAGGTTTAAATTATGAAGAACAAAATAGGATTGAAAAACAAGGTCATGGTAATAAATCATTTGTTAAATATTCCTATCCTCTTGCAAAAAATAAATTAACAAGATCAGCTTGTATTACAATACTTGAAAAGGCAGGATTAAAACCTGATTATCCTGTTTATATGAAACGTGGAGGATGTATTGGTTGTTTTTATAAATCAGTTAAACAATATGTTGCAATGGCATTGCTTAATCCTGAAGAGTTTGCAATTGTCGAGAAACTTGAAGAAGAATTAAACACTGATAGCAATGGCAATAACCGTAAAAAATATTTCAAAATATTAGGTGACTTAACAAAACCATCTATGAAAGAAATAAGAATAAGGGCACATGAAGAATTATTTAAACCAGAAGATGTTTATTCAGTGATTAATGATGCTACTCCTTGTGGTGTATTTTGTAATAGATGACCTTGCATAAAAATAATGTGTAAATTTGTATCATAAAAAATAAAAGGAGACGAATATGATAAAAAGGCTATTTGATCAGATAGGCAATCCGATTGATATATTTGATAAATATGATGTGATGAAATTAATAGTGCTTATTGGAGCATTAATTTCTTTATATTTAATAAGAAAATGAAAAACTAATAAAAAAGAAGATGAGAAAGTTAACAGAAGAAAGTTATGAATTAAGTACAGGGAAAGTAATATATCCTAATTGTGGAATAATTGGACTTTCAGAAAATGAAGTTAATGGATTTTCTATTACCGAAGGGTATGACGGATATTTTATGTATCCAGCATCAGAAGATCATTATGATACACCTGACCTTACACCTGACCTTACAGCTGATGAGGCTAAGGAACTCGCTTTATATATGAGTGAATTATGGTTGAGGTTTTCAATTAGTTTGAAATGATACACTGTAAAAAAGGTAAATGTACAGTTTACTCAAAGAAAGGCAAACGACTGAGTAAACCGATGTCAAAGAAAAAGGCAAAAGCCAGACTGAAGGTCATTGAATTTTTTAAACATAAAGACAAGTAATGGCCGAAGAAGAAGAAATAGAATTAACAGCTAAACAAGAAAAGTTTTGTTATGAATATTGTCTTGACTTAAATGCAACTCAGGCCGCAATAAGGTCAGGATATTCAGAAAAGACAGCAGGAGTTATCGGAAATGAAAACTTAAAAAAACCTTATATTCAGTCCCGAATTAAACAAATGCAGGACAATCTCGCTGAAACAGCAGGAATTAGCAGGTTGAAAGTTTTGAATGAACACATGAAAATGGCCTTTTCTTCAATTGCAAATCTTCACAATACCTGGATTAAAAGAAAAGACTTTGAAACGCTTACAGAAGATCAAAAAGCTTGCATTGCTGAAATAGACACTAAGATCAGAGTAGAATATCAATACAATTCTGAAACGGACGAAAAAGAACCTATGACCGTTGAATATGTCAGAATAAAACTTTACGACAAACAAAAAGCACTTGACAGTATTTCAAAGATGCTTGGGTTTGATGCTCCGACACAAATTTCTGTAAATATTCCATCGCTTCCGAATGTTATTATAAAAACAAATGACTGAGGTAACGCAAATATTATCAAAACCTCAGATGTCTATATTGCAATCAACGGCAGGGATTAATTTGTTTCTGGCCGGGACCGGATCAGGCAAGACCTTTCTTGGTGGTGTATTATCAATTAACTTTATTACAAAGTTCCCAGAAGCGCGTGGAGCTATCTTTGCCAATACTTTTGGACAACTAAACACAAGTACGCTTTTTCGTGTACGTGAATATTGGTCATCAATTGGAATAAGTGAGTGGAATAAAGATAATCCTTTGGGACTTTATGTTTCAGGCCGCGAACCTCCACCACATTGGACTAAATGTAAACGGAACTTCGATCAGTTTAATGGGATTATTTCTTTTTGTAATGGAGGTTTGATTTTTACAGGTTCTTTGGACAATTATTTTTCACATTCTGGAAAAGATTTTTCATGGTGTTTATTGGACGAGACTAAAGACACAGCAGAAGAGGCAGTTAAAGAAGTAGTTATTACACGTTTACGACAACCTGGAATGTACGTTGTTAATGGCAAGTTATCGCATGAAGGTAAACAATCAGAACAATATAATCCGCTTTATTGCCTTACATCTCCAGCACGAACTGACTGGCTTTCAGATATGTTTGAACTTGATAAACACGTTGACGAGATAACGGCAAAGATTTATTCAGAAACTACTTTCTTTGAAAAGGAATATAATAACAAAAAGGTTGTCATTTCATCGGCTTATCATAATGTTCACAATGTAGGGTTGAATTACATAAATACTATTCTGGCTAATAATTCTGAAGAACGCGGAAAGGCACTTGTATTTGGAAATCCTTTTTCAATCACTGGCGGAGAGTTTTATTCATCATTCAATCGTTTAAAGCACGTTCAAAACTTGACTTACGATCCTTCAAGGCCTCTTCACGTTTCATTTGACCAGAACTCCGTACCTTACAACTCATGCTCAATCTGGCAGTTTGAGAACAAAGAAAACATCTGGTTTGCAAAGTGTATTGATGAAATTACTTTAGAAAACCCGCGAAACTCAACCGAAGAAGTTTGTGAAGAGTTTATGTTGAGATATTCTAATCATAAGGCCGGACTTTATTACTACGGTGATGCTTCGGGGCGTTCACGATCGACGATGAACAAAGAGTTTAAGCATCATTATGAGGTTGTTGAATGGAAATTAAGGAAGTATCTTATCTCAGGTTCAGACAGAACAGCAATAAAAAATCCTCTTGTGCTGAAACGTCGCGACTTTATAAATAAGATTTTTGAAGAAAAGTTACCGATAAGAATTATTTTTGATGAGAGTTGTAAAAAAATGATCGCTGACATGATGTATGTTAAACAGGCTGTTGACGGCACAAAGGATAAGCATATCGTTACAGATAAGGAAACCGGAGACAGATATCAGAAGTATTGCCACCTCTCGGATGGTGCTGATTATCTGCTAGTTGAGGCATTTAAAAACTATTATGATATTTAAGCCATGAATAAAGACGAAGGACTTTTACAGTTGACAAAGATTGTCATCGATAATATAACGCATCAGGACTATAAGCGAGTGACTGAACTTGCGGATACTTATTACAAAATGGTCAGCGGTGATGAAATCTCTGAATTGTTGCATCGGATAACGAGACGCGAAACTGAGGAAGAATATGAGATGCGTAAACTGATTACTAATTCTGTCATCCCTCCTACTTTGGCCTCAACAAAACTGCCGTTTCAAAAGACTGTGCGTACAAAGGCAAAGAAACGCATAATCAAATGGGACGAAAAGGAGGACGAAAACAAGAAGGCAGACTTTGAAAAGTTTCTTTTTAACTACTGGGGTGATAGTTCGCTTGAGAAGTTCCTTGAATATGCGTTTGTAGATTACAACTACATTGATCCTAATGCTTTTCTGATTACTGAGTTTGATAACTTTGACAATTTGAGGGAAAAGGCAAAACCGTATCCGTTTATTGCAACCTCGGAACAGTGTGTAATGTTTGAGATAAAGAATAACATACTTGAATACCTGATTGTTAAACTCCCGATAAAATTCAGAGAAAGTAAAACAGACGAAAGAGAGAGTGACGGCATAAAATATACAATTTATCTCGGACAGGATACGATTACTTTTACTCAGGTTTCACGTGCAGTTATCTCAGAGGGTGAAATGATTGATATCGGGCCGGTAACTTATCAGATCGGATATTTTGAACCGAAGAATGATAAAGTTCCCGCACGAAGGTTCGGTTATAAGCGCGATGCTGAAACGCAAGGACGCACGTTTGTAAGTTGTTTCCATGATATAATTCCTTATCTGAATAAAACCCTGAAAATTGACAGTGAACTTGACTTGACTGCTGCAATGTGCGCTTTCCCGCAAAGGTTTGCTTATGTTGCGCCTTGCAAAAACTGTAACAAGGGTAAAATGCCTGATGGCAAGGACTGTCCTGTTTGCGATGGTTCAGGTAAAGAGCCTTTTCACAATTCAACAATGGATGTAATCACTCTGGACTTGCCGCGTGATGTGGTTGATATTATTGACCTTGAAAAACTTCTGGTCTATAAGTCGCCTCCGATTGAATTACTTGAATGGCAAAAGGACTACATTAATGAACTTCGCGCGAATGTGTTTTTGATGATGTTCAATAAAGAATTATATACTAAGGATGAAGTTGCTGCAACAGCAACCGAAAAGGTATTAGAGATTGACAATTTGAATGACACTCTAAGACCATTCGCTCAGTCACTCTCAACGATGTGGGAATTTATTGTCCGCGATATTGCAACGTTTACAGACTTTGGCAAGGGACTTTATGTTGAACATTTGTACCCGGAGGACTTCAAATTCAAATCCATGTCTGAAATGATGTTAGAACTTCAATCGGCTAAAACGGCTAATGCTTCGACTTCGACGATTGCAAAGATTGAGGATGATATTAATGAAAAACTGTATGCTGATCAGCCAGAGGATTTAAAAATAATTAGGATTAAAAACTCATTTAATCCGTTCCGGGGCTATAAAGAAGAAACAATTGATTTGTTGATCTCACAAGGTCTGACAACACGATTTAACTCTGTACTTTATGCAAACCTTGAAAGTATTTTTAATGAACTCGAACAGGAAAATGAGAACCTTTATGAATTAAAATATCAGTTAATTCTTGAAAAGGTCAAGGCAAAAGTTGTTGAATATATGGCGACAATGGACAAAGAAAGCGCGCCTGAGCCTAAATTAAACTTAGGAGGTGAGAACTTACCCGAAGAAGGTCAGCAAATGGAAGGTGAAACTAATACAGAAACAAAATGACTAATTCAGTTCTTAATTTAGAAGTTAAGGTTGATAATAAAAAGGCCTTGAAACAAATAGAAAATCTCAAAGGAAAACTTATTGAAGTAAGTAATTTAATGGATCAAATTAAAAAGACTAAAGTTGATATAAATGTTTCTGTTGTACGTGTAGATAAAAAATGGTATCAATTCTGGAAATGAGATGAGGTTTACAGTTGTACTTCCATCTTTTCTCGGTGAATACGCCGGGGCAGCCTCTCGCAGACCCGAAAAGTTATGCCGTGCAGTTGATAGTGTTATTGCTCAGACATTTCAGGACTGGGAGTTACTTGTTATTGCTGATGGTTGTCAGGAGACAGTTGAAATAATGAAGCGTTACACTGATAAGCGTATCCATTGTCACCTGATACCGAAAGCTCCGATGTGGGACGGCAAACCGCGTAATACAGGGATTGAAAAGGGACAAGGTGATTATATTATTTACATTGACGGTGACGACTATTGGGGTGATGGACATTTGCAGGGAATAAACGATAACTTAGCTGATCATGATTGGGTTTTCTTTAATGATTATATTTGTAATCTTGACGGTAGTTTGATAATGCGTAATTGCGATATAAAGAGATTGGGTATGAACGGAACTTCAAATATTTGTCATAAAAGATCATTGGATGTTCGTTGGGGACATCGCGGTTATGCTCATGATCATTACTTTAATCAGAAACTTTTGCTTTATCGTAATTATGCGAAAATTCAGGCAGGTGAGTATGTGGTTTTGCATTTGCCAGGATCAGTGAATCTGTAAAATTAAATATATGAAAGTAGCAGCGATAACAATTACATTTAACCGTCTCGAACTCACAAAGCGGACAATAAAAAGTTTCTACGAAAAGACCGGAGTTGATTTTCATTTATTCATTGATAACGGCTCGACTGACGGAACAGTTGAATGGCTCGAAGATTATCACCGCATCATTTTAGGCGAGAATTACGGAATTGCAGCAGCCTTTTATTACGGTGTTCAGCAGTTAAAGGATTATGATTATATTCTCAAACTTGACAATGATGTTGAAACTGTCACAGAGGACATGATTGCAAAACTTGTGAGGTTCATTGAATTTGCTGGACCTCATGCCGTATCGCCTCCTGATTTAATGATCGATCCTGCATTTTACCCTCAGATTTATTCCCGCAAACAGATCGGTGAATGGGACGTGCAATATACTTCGCACACGGGCGGGGCGTTTCAACTTGCACCGACAAAATATTGTGTAAAGATGGTCGATCAATTCACTGCCCTCAAAGGCGGCGACATGACAATCGGATGGTACTATAAGTCTATCGGTTGCCCTCCCGCTTATATTAAGAATTACGGAATGAACCACATCGGGTTAAATCAGTCAACACCTTCAAACGTATATATATTTTGATGAGAAAGAGTTTAAATAAGATAATCCAAATAGGCCATTATCCTTTTGACCTTATGCTTTCGTTTCACGAATCGGATGAACAGTTTATTGAATCATTAAAGAAATTTGATGTTTACGATATAAATGATCCGTCTGTCAGGCTTGTGGTTGAAATGGAAAAATCGTGTGATGTTGATGGCAGATATTTAATGTTTAAGGGACATCAAAGCGTTATAAGGTTGGTGCGATATCCACAAAAGGGGAGATCAAGTGACATGGCATTATTGAATCATGAACTCATGCATGCTGTTCACTTCTTCTGTGATGATGTTTTGCATGCTCCGCTTAGTGAAGATACAGCAGAGGTTTATGCTTATCTCTTTCAATATTTGACAGGAGAGATTTATAAATATATATGAAGTACGATCTTATTATAGTTGCTGCCTCAAAGGACAATGGGTTATGTAAGATGACACAAGAAGCTATTGATAGTTGTTTGGCTGACGGTGCTAATGTTAATGTTATTCTTATTGAGACGTTTCGACAATATCCTTATCAGAATGTAAATAAGAATATATTTTTCAACGGTGAGTTTAACTACAATCATTGCCTTAATCTCGGATTACAACACCGTACCGGGGACGTTCAGATTTTAGCAAACAATGACATAGTATTTCAAAAAGGTTGGTCAACAATCGGAGATACAATGCAGGCGCAGGGTTATCTCTCGGCCTCGGCCTTGTCAAACCATCCCCGGCAAAAGATATTTCCGCGTGGTGATTATGCTTACGAAGGTTATGAGATTTGCCTTTACATGACTGGCTGGTGTATATTTTGTGATAAGAAAATTTGGGATATTATCGGAATTCTTGATACTTCTTACCGTTTCTGGTATTCTGATAATATGTATATTAATCAATTAGCCAAAAATCACATCAAACATTATTTGATTTGCAATGTGACAGTATTACATTATCTAAGTCGCACACTATCAAAGCAGGATTATAAAACAAAATTAGTTTTAACAAATGCCGAAAGGAAAACCGTTCATAAGCACCATCGCCCGCATTTATAGGCGCAACTATGAGGATATCGGTATGTTCTTTTTTATCGAAGGTCAGCGCATGGTCGTCCCGGCTGTTACGATTGAACAAGCTGTTGATAATTACTTTCGTTATATGGGAATTAAAAACTTCAATCATGATAGTGCCGTTGCAACTTACAGTAAACTTAAACGTGAATTTTACCAATCCCTGAAAGATGATACGTCTCCCGAAACGCATAGATGAAGTATTGAAACGTAAAGATGAGTTTCTTGCAAAACGCGAAGTCATGTTAAATAAGACTTCAATGAAGATGCAGGAACAGATGCTTGCGAAAGTTCTGGCCGATATTGTTCCTAAACTTGACACAAAGAACGGAAAAATACTTCGCACACTTAAAAACTATCAGCTTTTAGGTCAATTAGACAAGATTTACAAAGACTTTGGCAAGGTACAGAGACTTGCGTTCGTCAAAGAGGTTGGGGATGCTGTAAACGGCCTTGCATTGCTTAATAAGGGTTATTTTGCTATTACTCTCGGTGCTTCACTTCCGGCAATGTTTGAAAAGATCGCTTCTGATGCTGCAATGATAATGAACGCAAGGGTAGGGCTGAAAGGTGGTGAGATTATTGCAGGTGGTTTTCTTGAAACTTTAATTCAGGATACGGCACTACTTACTGAGCTTAAAAACTTCATGGCTAAGTCGGTTGCGGCACAAGTAAAGACAAAAGACTTCATCAAAGGATTGAATGATATAATCGTGGGTATTGAGGATAAGCCCGGAGGTATTCAGAAACAAATTGACCGTTATGCGCATGACCTGTATATGCAATATGATAGTGCCGTAAATAATACAATGGCCGTTGAGCTTGATATGAACTCATTTGTTTATCAGGCAGGAATAATAGAAACTACGCGGGACTTTTGCGCTGCTCATGATAGTAAGGTCTGGACACGTGACGAAGCTGCTGAATGGGTCAACTGGACACCTTCGCAAGGCGACTATCCTGCGGGGTATGTTATTAAGCAGAAAGACCCTGATGAAGTGCCGAGTTATATCAATTATCCGGGTTACGCACCTTTGATTGACAGAGGTGGTTTTCGTTGTCGACATAGGATTGCATGGATACCTGACGAACTTGCTGAAATATACCGTGCTAAAGAGGCTAAAAAATAAATTTAATTTGTTAATAATTATTTGTTAATTTTGTAAAAACAATTTTGAAATAGGGAAATTAATACAATAACAATATGAAAATTAGCAAAGACGAAAACGGAGCATTAATTCTTGATGGGGAAAATCGAACTATTTTATTTACTACCCCGGATAATGGAGGGTTGAAATATGATGATTTAAAACCAGATGGTATAAGTCAGATAAAAAATTTCATAATTTATCATACAGAAAATGGTGAAGTTGATAAAATGAAAATGGTGACTGAATATTTAAGTTCATTTAACAGATTATAAAATGGAGAAAATAGAAAAAATTGAATGTCTCGTGAAGGGAAAGATACTCAAACTCTCGCCCGAAGCATTTAAATTAGCCGAAGGATATTTCGGTGCTGTACGAACATCGGAAATAAAAGCTAATAAACCTATTGAACTTTCAAAGCCTCTTTTGATACCGCGCAAACCTGAGTTATCACAGCCGATTGAACTTCCAGTTATCAAACCCGGTAAGAGCGAAGTAACTGCACCGGAGGTTGTCGAACCGGTTGTCAATAACATTCCTAAAAGGAAAGCACCTGCAAAAAAGACAGTTAAAAAGGCAGAGAAATGAATTACGAATTAATTTCAAAAAAAACAGGAGATACTCATTATGCTGATGACGAAGTTTGGCAGCAAATAGTAGAACTTAAACTTACACGTAATTATATCAGAAAGAAAATTGAATCGTTTAAGTTACCGACAATAAACAAACAAATTCTAAAACCCGTTATAGAAAAAGCTGAAAAGCCTAAATCAAAAACAAAGAAATGACTGATACTGAAAAAACAAAATTAAATGGGTTTCTTTCCAAAACCTTAAAGATGGAAGCCGAGGACATGGCCAGCCTTTATAATGAAGCCGGGGAGCTTGTCTCCTTAACCGCAGCCGAAAAAGCAGATACCGCAAGAGTTGCAAAACTTAAAGAGGATAATGACAGCCAATATAAGCGAGGCCAGAAAGAAGTGGCAAGCAAACTGGAGGCAAAGCTGAAGGATAAGTATGACATTGAGTCCGATTTAGTGGGTGTTGAACTTGTTGACTTTATTCTTGGTGAAGAAGTTAAAAAGGTAAAAGGAAACGGAGAGGATATTTCCGCTCATCCCGAATACGTTAAACTCAAACTCGAAAATGATAAGGCTCTAAAGGCTAAAGACAAGGAATGGCAAAAGAAACTTGACGATCTTG
>Ga0172381_10003622_pt1 | contig 16295 bp, 20 predicted proteins | sample Leawel6488metaG_FD_119754 | JGI IMG/M metagenome (GOLD analysis project Ga0172381, IMG submission 119754) | Leachate microbial communities from a municipal landfill in Southern Ontario, Canada - Leachate well 64-88 metaG | ecosystem: Engineered > Solid waste > Landfill > Unclassified | place... | reverse complement strand
GTAATTGATACCTGGGTCTGGATCGAGTATTTCCGGGGGTCTGATCCTGCCATTAAAGAGGTTATCGAGTCCCGGGGTGATGTTGCATTACTGACATCTGCGATCACCATCACCGAGATTATACGGAAATATAACGGGTATCCTCAAAAACTCCTCGAGGAGATGATACAGCTTATCAATACGGTCGGCCGGGTGGTAAATGTCGACCAGGAGATTGCGGTTGCTGCCGGCCGGTTAAGAAACGAAGGCTTCCCCGGCGGGACGGCAGATGCCATTATCCTTGCAACTGCCCTGCGGGTCAACGGGCGGGTCATGACCGGCGACCTGCATTTTAAGGGATTATACGATACGCTCTTTGTGGGATCCTGAAGACCCTTTTTACAATGGGATCCCAGCGCTCATTACACGAGCCGGGAATTTTTTCCCGGTAAAAAGAAGGGGGATAGTTACGGTCCCATCTCTTTTGCCATATCCCAGTCGTACGAGATACCGCCGATCTCTGCCCGGTAATACCGCCACCCGTACACGGGAGAGTTTACCCAAATCATGATCCGGTACGGCGAGGCTTTTACCATGGCGCGGGCACGATCCACTTTCTCCGGGAAGAGTTCCCGGAGGGTATGGCCGTCCTTTACCGGTTTCCGGGAATAGAGGACGGCGATCATCAGCATCGCGGGACCTTTTGTGGCGATGATGGCGCCGGGAAGGTCCGGGTTGCCGGTGAGCCTGAACGGGGCGTACCCGTGGTCTTGTAAGATCCGCATCGCCTCGTAGACGAACGGCGTGCAGAGCGTGTGTTTCCTTTTGGGGGTTCCTGTGACACCTCCTTCATTCCCGATTATCGTTGTCTCACCTGCGGCCGGGCTGCCTGTGGCAGGTACGGTTTCGCAGGGAATAATCCGGTTGCTGTACGAGGCACCGGATGCAATCGCACCCGGCGCAATCACGTCCTCATTTGTTGTACTGATGTCTTCCATAGGTGATTCACTTCCTTTGTTTTCTGGTGTTCATCGTGCGGTACAGGGAAGAGCGCGTCCGCTCGTTCCGAACATGATACAAACGCCGGCCCGGAGAGGGAAAGACAGCCCTGGCCCCTGCCAAAAGCCATCGCCCCGTTGTGCGGAAGGGTACACGACCCTCTATCGCGCAACTACTGTCACGGATACGATTCCGTGACGACCGGACCGGCGGTCATCGACGTATCAGAGAAAAGGCGGGCGAACTCGTACCGGTTCGGGCACCCGCTGCATGCATCCCAAAACCGGCGATCAGGTAGATCGGTGCTTTTACTCTCAGAAAAAGCCCGAAGAGCCCGCACACGAGCGTCATGGAGATGCAGAAGAACTTCGCGAAGCGGCGGGCGACCGTTTTCTCGTACCCGAGCTTTGTGATCTTCGTCGTTGTCCGTGTGCAGAAATCCTGGGTCATTTGTGATTATTCTCTGAATGATACGGCCAGATATATACTCTGTGGTAGATTCGAATATTTTGGTAGTTATTTGGGGAATCGGGGGATTTTGCGGGCCCGGATAGGTATAACCCTGAGGTTAGCTGATTGAACCGCGGAGGATTTGAGGAAATGAGGACCTGATTCTTCGAGAGAGGGACATTATAGTGATGATATACCGGGGTATTTGGATAATTATTTCATTCGCGGTGTGAAAGTTTCATCAAAAGGATTATGAGTTACTAATCTGTAACTGGTTATGTGGTTGTAACTTATGGATGAGCCTGCCGTGCAGCACTATCTGGATAAGGTTCCGGCGGAGATCCGCGAAGCGGTCATGGAACTTGATACCCCCCAGAAATGGGCGATTTATATCGCGCTTGCGGTGGAGGGGGACAAGTACTTCAACCAGTTAAAAAAGCAGTTCGGGGCAAATCCCAATACCATCGACAAAGCACTCAAATCCCTTGTTGCAGGCGGCCTTGTGGCAAAGAAGGTAAAGCAGCTTGCCGATGTCGGCGATACCAACAAGACCTGCTATACTACAACAAAGCTGGGCGAAAAACTTCTGGCCGGCCTGTCTGACGTTGCACTGCCCCCGCCCTCCTCTGCTACCCGTTCCCGCAGCCGTGCTTCCCATGCCGGGGAATCATGAGGGGGAAGGGGAATGATGTCTCTGAAAAATACGCATTTGGACCACATTTCCTATCAGCAGTACCCGTCATTCTTGTAATGCCCGTATTGATGAAGGTATATCCGTTGTCCGAATAATATTTCGCAAAAGATTTAACAAACTAGCATGTAGTTATCTCTTAATAGTTTTCGCAAAAGATCCGCTCAAGATAAGCTGATTCATATGGTAGCATACAAATCAAAAATTAAACTCGAAGACTTAATTCAACAATTTTATAGTGAATCTAATGAATATTCAAAAATTTTTAAAAATTTGGATGTTTTATTGAACCTGAACAAAGGCGTCAAAATAAATGGGTTGATCCTAACTTCAAAAGAAGATATTATAAATGTCTTAAAAAATTGGCATTTTAAGGAGTTTGATTTAAGCAACAAACAACTTGGAAAGGATATTTTTCATTTTACACTCACAAGAAAACATAAAGAAGAAAAACTAATTTTGAGAGGAGAATTTCTGCTTTTTAAATACTCACCTCAAAATAATATATATGTGGTTGTCACTCATGAAAATTTTCGTTTTTTTAATAATGCCTTGGTTAGGTATTTTAATTTATTTTATCCATTGATCTCCCGCCCGTTTATTGACACAGCGTATATGAAAGTTTTACTGGAGACCTATGAGTCTAATTTAAAATTTGAAAAAATTAGAGTTTCTCGTTGTGTGACAAAAAACTGGATACGAAACATTAATGCGAAAAAGAAAGTAGGATCGGATATTCAATACACAGACTTACCGTTTCGAGAAGTTTTTGATAAAGTATCTGAAAATGAGGAGTGGATCAAGAGCATTGATTTTAATTTAGTCGCAGAAACCTCAAAAGATATAGCAATGGATAATCATGTGTTCCATCAAAAAGTCTACAAATTATTTAGAGACACTCGTTTTCAATGCAGTTTTAATTTTACATTATTCTATCAAAGAATGATTGAAGGTATTGCAAATAAAGCCGCAGAATCGTTTGAATTGTTTGATAATCGTTCACGAATTCAAGAAGAAAATTTTGCTGTTAAACCTTTGGCGATTATCTACGATGTTGGAATTTTCAAAGATAAGAAACAAAATATCCGATTAATTGAGGCACTTAAAAGTCTCAAAAATTCCTCAATTTCAGTAATACATGCAAATCCCTACTTACATGTATCTTATTTGGATTACCGAGATGGATCCTCATGTGATATTTGGGTGTTATCCGAGAACAAAATTTCAATTATCCCTCAAATTAGGTCTACTCCTGCGGCATTGGAAAGACTCTGTGAATGTATTTTTACCGGATTTCGAGAAGGAATTATCAAAGATTTTAAAGGTGAATAATGGTATCGGATCTAATTCAACAATTTAGGGACGATTCTGACAATTATGACCAAACTGTAATCTCATTGATTTCATTTGCTCATTTATTGAGATATGATAACACCAATGGAAAACTCAAAAAGGATTCGTTTTTCTTTATAGGTCGAAAAATGGATACCTCTGATAAAAACCGTATTAGGCCGAACTCATTTGTGACGCCGGATATTGTGCTTCAAGATAATTCTCAGTATGGTATAATCGGTGAGGTAAAGAAATCCTTACCCCAAGAAAAAGAGTTTTGGAAAAAAACAATAAAACAACTACACAAATATGATGATAATTTGATCGGCTGGAAAACATCAGATGAGAAGATAAATAAATGTGATTTGATTTTCTTAACCGATTATCTTTTGAAATCTCAAGTGTTGGAATATTTGTCTGAAAAAAAACGGATTGGGGAGTTTTCAACAACTAATAAATTCTCGTTAATTTCATTTGCAAAGCTTTCTGGATCTGAGGAGAAATTTACATTTGAGCGAGTATGCGGGAATTTCTCCGATGAGCGGCTTAACAATCTCTTGAAAAAAGGAAGTCCAATGCCCATGCCATTAGAAAAAGTAATGCAATACAACACGAATGGCGCAATAAAATTTTATGATTCCAAACCCCCACTTCCATATCTGATGAATATACTATGGCAGTTCGTTTTCCCCTCGATACGACCGATCAATCAATATGTCGATGAAAAAGGGAAAAAGCAATTTGAGACAAATATTAATTTTTTAACTCAAGAGTTGCATGATAAATTCACACATACTGACGATCACGATTCCCGCCAACCAAAGATACCGGAGACGGCATGGGTTAGAGAAGCAATGGAGGAATTCGTTAGATTGGGATATGCTGAGAATAAACCTAATGAGAAAAATTCATACATTGTAAAAATTCGAACGATCAAAGATCCATTTGAAAAATTTTGTAAAGAGATAGTGAAAGGTCGTTCTAAGAAAAGAGGCTATGTTCAAGCAACTATAGACGCATTTAATGATAAGGGAAATTAAAATTATTTTTTCATCATTATCTTACCCTCTTACGGGGTAACATGAGAGTATCCCCACCCCCCACATATGGAGGGGGGTAGCCCCCCACCCTGCCCGGCACATGGGGGGGAGGGTACCCCCCACCTGAAAAAATGAAAGAGGGGGGGTAGGGGGCCACCCCCCTCCCCCCCTTGTACCCATGCGACCCCCCCTCCTGCATAACCGGGCCCTGTATTTCGCGTGGAATCTCCGGCGAGGATTTTGGGGTTCGCGGTTTTTCTTTGAAATCCCGTGGATGGCCCGGCCGGGCCCGGAGGGGGAGGGGGTGATCCCCACTTTGCCCGGCACATGGGGGGGAGGGTACCCCCCACATGAAAAAATAATGAGGGGGGGGTAGGGGGCTACCCCCCTCCCCCCCATGTGCGGTTCAGACCCCCCCAAAAAATGAGAACTTCCTTTCTCTTTTAAAACTAAAAAAGAGGAATTCCCCATCTCTAAAAAAAATTCACCTGGCCCCGGACCTCCCTTCATCTTATCGGGGTGCGTTCCCCTTCAAAAACCGTTCCTGTTCGTAGTACGATATCAGACCGTTGGGGATCACCCTGCCGGATAAAGGACACTCGCCGTGAAGATACCCACAGAGCGGGAAAAAACAAAAAAAGACGGAATTGTCCTCTCATTCATGTGACGCACCGGCATCGTGCGACGCCCTGGCCGGGTCACGGATTTTTTTATTTGCCTATTTCTTCCCACTTGTCTGGCCCCACGGGAGCCAGGATGGCCAGAACCGGAAGGGTTCATCCTTTTTCGGTCGGATCTGAGCGGCAAGAAGACTTTCGTGCACGCGATTGCGTTCCCGGTCTATCTGGTCCGGAGTAGCCCCGTACTGCTTTAAGATCCGCTCGGCTACCGCAAGCGCCACTTCACCTTCGGCAGAATAGACAACATCGGCTCCTGCATCCAGCAACTCCTTTTGTTCTGAAAGATAGTTGGAACGGGCAATGATCCTGATCTGCGGGTTTTGTTCCCGGACCTGCCGGAAGATATCGCGACCCTCCTGGAACTCCGACGCACTGATCACCAGAACATCTGCCGTTGCCACACCGGCAGCCGCGAGCGTATCAATGCGGGTTGCATCCCCGTATTTTGCCCTGATGCCTCGTGAATGGAGAGCCATCACGGTCTGCACATTCAGCTCCACGATGGTTACCGAGATATTGTTCTCCTGGAGCAACCGCGTAACGGTCTGGCCCACCGGTCCGTACCCCACCACAATGGCATGGGACGATCCGGGCTGAAGAGGCTCCTCTGCGTCCCTATCCGACAGGCAGTACGCCCTCGCATCGATCCAGTTCACCAGACCCGGGGCATTCCTGTCCATCCAGCGCTCTATCCGGCTGCCGGCCCGGAACAGGAGCGGGTTTATCGTGATCGATATGATTGCCGCTGCCACAAGAATGTTCTGGGCATTTGCGGGAAGAATATTCATGCCCGCCCCAACCGTAGCAAGAATAAATGAAAATTCACCGATCTGGGCGAGCACGAGCGCAACAGAGAGTGCAACCTTGAACGGGTACCGCATCAGGACGACAATGAGGAACGCCACCAGCGGTTTTCCCAGAAGGATAATCGCAAGTACGGCAAGAATAAGAACCGGTGACAGGATCAGGCTGTTCCAGTCAAAGAGCATCCCGACCGAGACAAAGAAGAGCACGGCAAATGCATCCCGCAGGGGAAGTGCCTCGGTTGCGGCCCTGAGGCTGAACTCAGACTGCCCGACAATCATCCCGGCAAGGAACGCTCCGAGCGCCATCGATACATCGAACATAAAGGAAGATCCGACCGCGATACTCAGGGCGATGGCGAGGATTGCAAGGGTGAATAATTCCCGGGATTTGGTATCTGCAATCCTTACCAGTATCCGTGGGATCACCCACCCGCCGATGGCAAAGGTAAAGACCACCAGAACGAGGATCTTTATGAGGGTAAATCCGAACGCGGTGATGATACCGGTTGCCCCGACAACATCCGGGCCGAAAAGGACCGGGAGCAGCACGAGGACAAAGATGGTAAACAGGTCTTCCATGACCAGCCAGCCCAGGGCAATGTGGCCGGTCTGGGTATGGATCTGGTTGTTGTCCGAGAGAATCCGGGTAAGGACGACCGTGCTCGCAACCGATATGGCAAGACCAAAGACGATCCCTGCCCGCCAGTCCCAGCCGAGTGCATGCATGACCACTGCACCCAGCGCAGCCGTCACCAGGCTCTGGATAATGGCCCCGGGGAGGGCGATGCGTTTGACTGCCCAGAACTCCTTAAAATGGAACTGCAGGCCGACACCGAACATAAGGAGGACAATCCCGATCTCGGCCAGTTGTTGGGCAAGTTCCGTGTTGGCAACAAACCCGGGCGTGTGCGGGCTCACCACGATCCCGGCCATCAGATAGCCGACAATGGGAGAAAGTCCGATACGATGGGTGAGGTAGCCAAATATTACGGCTGCAGCAAACCCACCGGTCAGCGTGAGGATGAGGTCGAGATTTTGCACGTGCATTGTACTTTATCCGGGGGTTAAAAAAACTGATGGAAAACGGTAAGAGAGACGGGGATCCCCGCCGGTTCCCTATACCCCGGTCCGGTCAAACGTCTCGGGCCTGCCCGGTTCCTCGCCCAACGTTGTTATGTTCAGGTACCGGATCGTACCGTCCGATCCTGTATTGAACATGGCCCTGCCATCGAACACCGGATCGTATGCGGGGCGCGTGGCGGCAAAGGTGTTTCCGTCCCACGGCGACAGGTTAATGGTTGCCGGTCTCTTCCCCACCGTGACGGTCAGGCTCCCGTTCACATCTGCGACCGTTGCCGTGCCATAGATATCATTCACGTACGAGCCGGTATACCTCGCAAGGGCGATCGGCCGGGCGTGGAGGGATCGCGGGTTTTTTTCCGGGAACTGTCCCAGATGGCCCGATCCGGCCCTCTCCCGTCGTCACCTTCATATTCCTATAACCCCCCGATACTGCTATGGAAACGCCCCGGCTCCGCACCGCTCTCCTGTTCGTCCTCTGCCTTGCACTCCCCCTCATCGTAGGGGCGATTGGCTCGTTTTTCACCGTAGGAAACATCCCCGGCTGGTATGCCGGGCTTGCGAAACCCTTCTTCACCCCGCCGGCCTGGGTCTTTGCACCGGCCTGGACCGTCCTCTACATCCTCATGGGATGGTCCCTCTTCCTTGTTCTCCGAAACGGGACAGACCGCCCCGTTGTCCGGCAGGGCGCCCTCCTCTTTCTTGCCCAGCTCGCGCTCAACCTCTGCTGGTCGCTCGTGTTCTTTGGGATGCACGCCATCGCCGCCGCGCTCGCGGTGCTCCTGCTCCTCATCGTTCTCATCGCAGCAACCGTGCTCGTGTTCCGGCGCGTCTCTGTCCCGGCCGCATGGCTGCTTGTCCCGTATCTCGTATGGTGCGGCTTTGCGGCGGCCTTAAATGCCGGCATCCTGCTGCTCACCTGAGATCCCGGCATATCCTGTGGGGCACAGGTGAAAAACACCCCCCCGCTAACCCGAACCGGGCCGGACCCTGCGGTAAGGCAGCGGAGCACTAACATCAGATCGCCAGATAACCGATCAAACGTTCTAAAAAAAAGAGATAGTTATAGGGTTATGTAATTAGAACCGGGGCTTGCGGTGTTTCGGCAGGCATTCCTGACAGTACACCGGGCGTCCCTCGGTTGGCTTAAACGGTACTTCGCACTCTTTTCCACAATCGGAACAGGTGACCTTTGTCATTTCACGTGGGCCGGAGTCTCTGGGACCGCGACCGCCAAAATTGGATGATCCATACATAGTTTTCACATACAGTCAAAAAACTGTGATAGTAAACATGCTGTCCCGGTTTAAGTACTTCTGTATGCTCGCATGGGAAAATCACGTCCGTCCGGGCGCAGGGAATGCATTAAGGACATCCCTAAAAAAGGGTATTTCCTGGTAAAAACCAGCGGCGGTCAGGCCTGGGGTGGCCGGGGCTTCTGGACACTGCAAAGCTGGCCGACACTGTTGATACTGTACGATGCGAGAATCATCTCATCGCTCATGTTCCGCTCCCCGATTCCGATACGGGTCAGCCGGTCGCGGATCAACCGGATTTTCTTCTCGTTTGTCAGCATAGATGAGAGTATACTCTGTCATATGAGACCATGAAGCAATGTTTTACCGGCATCCTTTGCCAGTGAATTCGGGAATAAAAAAAAGCGGCGGATCAGAGGTACCGGTTCTTCCGCAGCCAGTCTACCTGGGGGGGAAGGTACCGGTAGATAATATCGCACTTATCGTCCTGGAAACTCCACGGGACAATGATTAAGGTGTCCCCCTCCCGGATCCAGACGCGCTTTTTGATCTTCCCCTTGATCCGCCCCATACGGGTGACCCCGTCAAAACAGCGCACCCGGATATGGTTTGCCCCCATCATCAGGTCTGCGGAACCAAACATCTCGTTATTCCATTTTTTGGGCAGCCTGACCCGGACAAGTGGCGTCCCGTCAGGATTTACTGCATTGGGATCGAACTCGTTGTTCCCTTTTCTCTGGTTATTATCGGTGATACCAACAACTCCGTATACACTACGGCGTCAGGAATCATTAACATATCCATCAGGAACCCCCGCCCTGTATCCCGGACCTTTTTTTCGGGCCGGAAACCCTGTATATTTTTCCCGTTGCGCTCCCTACAAAGAGGGTATGTCCGCACCACCTGCGCTCCCATCAGCCTCACATGACACAATAATATCCGTCCTGTCCGGGCTTTTCGGGGGATTTCTTGGGGTCGCCGCCGCCCTGGTCATCGCGCTTGTCGTCTTTCCTGCCGGCCCGTACTCGTCGCTCTGCAATTACCTCCAGATTATCACGGCATTTGGAGGAGCAGCCGTATTCCTCTGGATCTGGTTCCGGCACGGTCGCGGGACCGGCCTGCTCTTTGCTGCCGGGGCGTTTGCCCTCTGGGGCATTGCGAATAGCGCATGGTACGCTTCCGTCTTCTTCGGGGCCGGCACCTTCACGTTCCCGGGTCTCATCGACATGGGCTTTGTCGCCGCGATCCTGCTCCTCTCGTCGGCGTACAGCCGTATCTACCCGCGAAAGCAGGTCCGGGGCATGATCCTGCTTTCCGTCCTGGTCCTGATGCTGGTCGTGCCGCTTGCCATCCTCGCCATGGGGGGCATTACCGACAAGGCGCTGATGATCCTGCTCTATTTCTTTGCCTGCGGCTCGCTCATCATCACCGGACTCAACCACTCGCTTCCCGATCACCCGATGGCCCTTGCCGGGACACTCCTCTTTGCCATTGCGTTCATGATCTACCCCATACGGGAGACGTTCTTTGCCGGCAACCCGTATCTCTCCGTTATCGGGGCGTTTGTGGCGGCCGGTTTCTCCTTAATTGTCCTCGGGTTCCTGCCGATGGCAGCGTGCGCTCCCCAGCCGGAACCTGCGCAGGTGGAACCGCCCCGCGAGCCATGAACCGCAGGTGCGGGGGGATTTAATCCGATCCGGTTCATCTGCTCAAATCCTTTTTTATTTTCGGTTCTTTTTCTTTGCCCGAACGTCGTCTTCACCGATCCCGGGATCATCCGGTCCAAAAAGCACCTGTTGCCGGGCGTCCTGCTTCCAGAGCCCGGATACCTTAAGGCCGAGCCTCCGGATCTTTTTTCCCTCATAGAGGCTGCGGAGCAGTTCCCCGGCAGCGGACCGAAGTGTGGTCTCATCGTTATGGTGGTGCAGCAGGGATTTTGCCTTTGTTTTTAACACAAATCCTTCGTACCTGACCCGGACGGTGACCGTTTTAAAATGCAGGTTTTCATCGGCAAGCGACCGTGCGACCTCCCGGACGAGCGTTTCCATGGTGGCAGCGATCTCGTCAGCGTCGTCTGTGTCCTGCGCAAATGTCGTCTCTTTAGAGATGGACCTGACCCCGTCGCGCTCCACGACCTCGCTCTCGTCATGCCCGAGCGCCGCTTCGTGCAGCAGGGCCGCAGACCTCCCGAATGCCCCGATGAGACGCTGGATATCGCAGGCCGCAAGGTCGCCGATAGTGGCAATTCCGAGGGAATCGAGGCGTGCCCCGGTTTTCCCGCCGATCCCCGGGATCTTCCGGACAGAAAGCGGGGCAAGGAAGACCGGGACACCGTCAGGTTCCACGACCGTCAGCCCGTCAGGTTTTTTAAAACCCGAGGCAATTTTAGCAACGATCTTTGTCGGAGCGACCCCAAGCGAGCAGGTAATCCCGACCCTGTCCCGGATCTCCTGTTTTAATCGTGAAGCAAGATCCCGTGCCGCAGTAAAACTCCCGATCGGGCTCACATCGAGAAATGCCTCGTCGATACTTACCTGCTGGACCCGGTACCCGGTCTCCCGGAAGATCCCCATGATCTCCCCGGATACCTGCGCGTACCGGGCCATGTCGGGCCGGAGGTAGATCGCATCCGGGCAGAGCCGGTACGCCTGGGAGATTGGCATCGCAGATTTTACGCCAAACGCCCGGGCCTCGTACGAACAGGTCGAGACCACGCCTCGCCCCGCCCCACCCTGCGGGTCGGCGCCGACAACGACCGGCTTCCCGGCAATCACGGGATGGTCGTGCATCTCGACTGCCGCATAGAAGCAGTCCATGTCGGCATGCAGGATGATCCGTGGTTGTCCGCCCGGGTTTTCGCTCACCGCCGCCTCCTGTTCACTATTGCGGTATCCCCCCTCATTTCAGGGTCAGGCCGTCCCTGCCGCACCGGTCTTCTGCTCCACCGTATCGCGGGACATGGTAAAATCGCTTAAGGTGCACTGGCGCTGCCGGAGGCTCTCCTTTAACAGTGTCGTCTCGGTGATGAAGCGCTGTACGGGCAGGGTAAAGCGTTCCGAGATATGGCCAAGCGCCGCTTTAAGATCCTCAAACTCTGTGGGCTGCTCCTGCATTGCGCTCCTGACATTTTCCCTCACGTTAAAGACCCCCATCGGCACATACCCGGGCAGCGCCTCACGCAGGATGATGGCCCCGGCCTGCCGCTGTTCCTGAGCGAGCGCTTCGAGCACCGCCATCTTGCAGGAGTAATAGCAGCCGCCGAGCGGGGAGTAACCGGTCTTTCTTTTGAACCCCTCGTGATCCGAGAAGACATACTCCTCGTTCCCGAGCACGTGGAGGAACGCCTCGGTCCATTCGTACTGCCACGCAGTCGGCAGCAGGATCACGGCGTACCGGTTGTGCAGGCTTGCATACTCGTACATGCGCACCGTATCGATCACCGGGCACTTTTTTACTTCGGAGAGCAGGTTGTTGCCAATCATCGTGTCGCAGGCCGTGATCGACCACCGGGTGGGGACAAGGCGCCGGTTCGCCTCCCTTCCCATGGTTCCGGCCGAGAACGCCTTCTGGATCGTGGAGAACGGGGTTCCTGTCCGGTGGAGGTCGAGAACGGCATCCCGGGACAGGAGATCGGTATCGTAATAGACCTTCTCAAGCGAACGGTCCCAGCGCTGTGCTGTAATCTCGAACCGTTCGAGCGGTGCGCTCGGCCCAAACGGGGTATGCTCTTCGGAAAACGAAAGTCCCGAGGGAGCGGTCTCAAACGCCGCCTCGCTCTCGATGGAAGCCCCGGAAAGGACAATCTCCTGGAGTTTTTCGACAAACCGGTTGTCGAGATCAAAGGCGTTATTAAGCCTTTTTCCCCGCACGAGGTTCATCCGGTACCCGATGATCTCTTCCTGCGAATGGCTGCCGGATATCCAGTCCTCAGGCCGGTCCATGATGCCGGTATCCCCGTGGACGGGTGCGATCATCGGGCCGGCGTAGATGTCCGGGTAATTCCAGCTGCCGATAAAGACCGATGGCGGGGAGCTGCCGGTCATCTCTTTACCCACCTCCACCGACTTCATCTGCATCGTTGCGGCGGTCAGCTGTTTCAGGTACGCCCCTTTTCCCATGATCATATTATATGGACTCATCATCGCCGGGGTATTAAAGAAGCAGGTGTGCGGGGAGAAAGTGAACGCCACCCTTCCCTGCCGGTTGTCAGCTGACAAACCTTTATGTGTGCCGCGTACGGGATATCTTGTATCCCGTCCCGCACATGTCGGGGCCAGGAGCCCGTCATATGTTAGATGTTCTTTTCCAGGCGACGTGGTCGCCCTATGCAGCCGGCGCTGGTATCGGCGTCCTTGTCTGCCTCTCGTTCCTGCTGTGCAACCGGCCCCTTGGTGCATCCTCTGCCTACGTGAAGGCCCGGGGACTGCTTGAAAAATCCGTTGATCCGCATGTCGAAGAAAAGAAGGAATATTACCGTGGGATCGAGCCACGGGTCGATGGTGTGCTGATGATCCTGCCTGGCCTTATTATCGGCGCATTCATCGCGGCAGTTCTCTCGGGCCAGTTCCACCTCTCATGGGTGCCCGGTACCTGGGCGGCAGCGTTTGGCGACAACGCCATCATCCGGGTCATCGCCGCGTTTGCCGGTGGTATCCTCCTTGCGTTCGGGGCGCGGTGGGCAGGCGGTTGTACGAGCGGTCACGGCATCAGCGGCACCAGCCAGCTCTCGCTTGCAAGCATCGTGTCCGCTGCCTGCTTTTTTATCGGGGGTATCATCGCGGCTTTTGTGATCTTCCATCTCCCCGGGGTGTGATGCTGCCATGCCACTATTGACCCGGCTTCACCAGAATGGGAGGGCACAGATCGCACTTGGTCTTGGTATCGGCACCGCGTTTGGGTTTCTCCTCCAGAAAGGCGGGGTGACGGATTACAACGTGATCATCGGCCAGCTGCTGCTGGAAAACTTTGTTGTGGTAAAACTGATGCTCTCCGCGGTCATCGTCGCGATGATCGGCGTTCACCTGCTGGTACATTTCGGGTATGCAGAACTCCATATCTCCCCGGGTTCCCTTGGGTCGAACATGATCGGCGGGCTCATCTTCGGCGTCGGGTTTGCCCTGCTCGGGTTCTGCCCGGGAACCGTGGCAGGGGCGGCCGGCACAGGGGCGCTCGATGCGCTCGTTGGCGGTATTATCGGTATGCTTGTCGGTGTCGGGCTTTTTGCGGACTTCTACCCGGCAATAAAAGCCCGGTTCCTCTCCCGCGTCCCTCTCCCGGCGCTGACGCTCCCCGAACTCCTGCACCTGGACAGGTGGGTTATGATCGCAATAGCGGAGGTCGCCATGATTAGTATCCTCCTCCTGCTTGCATACCTTTGCTGGTGACCACACCAGGAGTCATTGCGGATACGCGAGGGGACTATTCTCCTTTACCCGTATATTTCCGCCTTTTTTACACATGTGTTCTGGTAATTCCCATAGTAGGTGAGGATGTTTGTGACCGTCCTGTTGATCGTGCAGGCAGTCGTAACTTCGGTCCCGGTCGAGACATCGATCCACTGCGTTCCCGGCTCAAGGGAAATTGTCTGGTTATGGTACGTAAGGTACATCGTACCATCGGAGGTGAACCCGTTAACCGTAAGATCTCCGGAAATGTGCGGCAGGGAATATGCTCCGGTAAGCATCCCGGAACTCCCGTTGCCGTAATCCCCGGAAAGGAGCGTGGTCTCCCCATAGATAAGGAGAAGGGAGTCGTTTACCTCAAAAGGTACAATTCCTTCGAGGCACCCGGTCTCCGTTTCCAGGCGGTACGTGGGGAAGTTGATCCCCGCAGGGGGGCATTTCCCGCTCACCAGCGTGCCGTTATAATACGTATGGAGATCGAGGAACGCGTACTCGTCGGCCTGTGGCATTCCGGCCCCCCTCTGCTGGGAAACGCACCCACAAACGCCGACAAAAGCCAGTGCGAGAACCATGGCTGCACATACAACTAACCGGATACCGGGCGTGCCCTTCATACCCATACATTATACCGGGTGCCACATCTCTCTTTTCGCACCAGCAGGCCTTCCTCCTTTATCAAACCCTAAATCCCGGCAAAATAAACCGGATACTGAAATGATCCCGGTTTCTGACGGCTTGGTGGTCATCGCACTCTACGTGCTCGCCAATATCATCGTGTTCTGCCTGTACGCGTACGACAAGCATGTGGCCCGCACCGGCGGATGGAGGATTCCCGAACGCATTCTCCTTGTTGCGGCGCTTGTCGGGCCGTTTGGCGCGTACGGGGCGATGCGGATGTTCCGGCACAAGACAAAAAAGGTAAAATTTTACCTGGTACCGGTTTTTGTGGTCATCCACATCGCCGGAATGCTGTATATTGCAGTCAGCATTTTTCACCTCACCATTTGAGGCTCGCGGCATATCGGACCCTGCACCTTTAATACCGGGCTCAATCATATTTCCCTGAATGCGAACCAACAGGCACCAGTATTTCCTCGACCTTGCGCAGCGGTGCGCCAACCAGGGCACCTGCCTGCGGCGCAACTTCGGCGCGATCATCGTTGATGAATACAATACCATCGTTTCCACCGGCTACACCGGTGCCCCAAGAAAGCAGATGGACTGCACGGAACTCAACCGCTGCTGGAGAAAAGAGCACAATATTCCCTCGGGCTCGAACTATGAGCGGTGCCGGAGCGTGCATGCGGAGATGAACGCAATGCTCCAGGCAGGAAAACTCGCCCGGGGCTGCACGCTCTATCTCGCGGGGTTCGATGTCACAACCGGGGAACTCACGCAGATCTGGCCGTGCTTTTTGTGCTCGAAAATGATCGTCAACAGCGGGATAACAAACGTCATCATGCGGACAACCCCCGACGAGTACAAAGAGATGGACCCGATGGTGCTCTACCAGATGCGTAGCCGGGAATCGCTTGGGGAAGATTCCCCCTCATAACATCCCCCTGAAACAACCCGCGCCGGTGTAGCCCCTTTCCCATGACAGGATGCAAGGTTATGTGGGCAGGTTGGTGAGATCGACACTCCATGCGGTCTCGTAGGGAACAGGGGTGGTTCCCTGGAGCCTGAATTTAAGGGTAGATCCCTGACTGATCTGGTTAAGGACCCCTTCAGGAAGGAGGATAGTTCCTTTCTGGGTTGACGTGTGACCCGGTGCAATCTGGCTGAAAAAGAGCGTCTGTCCGACATAGGACTGGCCGACCGGGTCATTGAGCGAGGGCATGGCAGAGAGCGTCATCGCATTCTGCCCGGTATTTTCTATGGTTAGTGTTACGATTATTGTCTGGTTGTTCTTTATTTCGATATGATTGATGGCGGCCGCAAACGCATACCCGTTGTTCTCAAAATGCGCCTGCTCGTTGAGGTTAAGGGGCTGTTGTAAACCGGAAAAGGAGGAAACTGCTGATGTGCATCCTGCAACGGCGATGAGGACAATGAGGGCCGGCAGGAGGAGAATCGCTCTCATAGTGAACACTGGTACGTCTCATCGTATAAACCCCCGTGGGAAGAGTCGGGGCCGGTACACATCATTGTCCCGCCGACCCTGATGCAGATCCCGCCTTTTTTTAACAGGAAGTGGGAATTTTCAAAACAACTATGCTCCTTTGCCGCCCACACTTTTGTATCAATGCTCGCTCATCCCATCCCGGTTGTTCTTGTTCACGGCTGGAAAAGCCATCCCGGTATCTGGAACCGGCTCACCCCTCGCCTCGCCAGGGAGGGCATCCCCTTCTGGAGTTTCGATTACACGTCCCTGGACGGCGCGTCCATGGAAGCAATTGCGGGGGCCCTGCGGGACTACATCGCCACGCAGCGGGAGGAGCAGGAGTACACCGGCAGCATCGACGTGGTATGCCACTCCATCGGTTCCTGCATTACCCGTTACCTGCTCGAAGTGATGGACGGTCGTGCCCGGCACGAGCAGGTGCGCCAGTTCATCGCGATCGGCCCGCCCAACAACGG
>Ga0172381_10003621_pt1 | contig 16297 bp, 19 predicted proteins | sample Leawel6488metaG_FD_119754 | JGI IMG/M metagenome (GOLD analysis project Ga0172381, IMG submission 119754) | Leachate microbial communities from a municipal landfill in Southern Ontario, Canada - Leachate well 64-88 metaG | ecosystem: Engineered > Solid waste > Landfill > Unclassified | place... | reverse complement strand
TATCCGGTTGGCTTTGTCGGTTAGGTTATCTATTATTTTTTTGGCGCTTTCTTTAGTTATGCCTGTATTTAGATTGATCATCATATTTATTACTATTTTCTTTAGTTTATTCTTATTTTAATAGAAAATCAAATAAAAACTCCCCAAACGGGGAGTTAAAATAATGTCGCTTTTGGGTTAAGACCGGTTCGTTTATCCTTCCTAAATTTTTCATACTTCAAGAACCATTCAGTGTAGTGACGCAGGTGGAAGCTGGGAAACTCGGTTTTTAAAAAGTTACTAATATCTTTATTGAAAGTAATTTTCCTTAAATGACAATATAATTCCCAAAACATTTTATACCCATTTTTAGAGGTAGTAATGTTGTCTTTCTCTTTAATTATATCCGATTTAAGCACTATTTTTAGTAAATTAAGGTCATCTAAAAAGTTGAGAATAAAATCATTATAAAGGGCGTTATAATGAGCACCCCACTTACACTCAATAAAATGTGCAAGGTAATTGCCCATATTGTATTTAATGGCCGTAGTTGTTAATTTATATTCTTGGCTCTCTTTGTCCTTGTATTCTTTTAAAAGCATTTTACGTAGCTCTTCATCGTTTTTAGATAAATAGGCTTCCAGGCCGGCAAAATTAAAGCCACAGAGAGGGTTAGGGCAAGAGGCGTTACAAAAAGACATATCAAGAATGTTTTGACAGTCTGGGCATTTTATGTAATTTGGCGTAAAGTTATTTTCCATAGATTTATCTTGAAATCGCTGGCTTAGTAATAACGCCGGCTTCTTTGCCTTTCAGCCAAGCGTATGACGTGCTGTATGGATCGTTATGCAGTTCCAGCCAAGAACAAGGTAATGTGGCACCGTCAACGAAACTGACAACGCATAAATCGTCCCAGTGTTTATTGTTGTCTATTTCCTTAAAAGCATTTAACCCAAGCTGCTTGAAGACAGCAACCTCTCGCTCTACATCTGCTGGCGACATTATTCCGCCGATAGTCAATAAATTGTCATCATACCAAATACTCTTGGTTTTATTTTGTTTTGCAAAATGGTCTAATATGTCGGCGAGGTTATTTAGCCCAAGGCATTTATATAGATTGTTTATCGGTATAATTATATTGTAATAGATAATCTGTATAGCCATAGATAATGAGCTAATTGGTTAATTCAGTTTCTTTTAAGATTTCAGCTAAAGCTATTGCTAACTGTTGAAGAGAGGTGCCGATCTTAAAGTTAAAAAATATGTCTATGTTGGGTTTATCTGACGCCAATACGTTTTCTGAAATAATTATAGCTACCTTTTCAAAGTTCATATTTTTATGGCCAGACATAAAGCTATTTTTGTATTGTTCAGATTTAATATTTAAAAGATTAAAAAACCCATTACCGCTTAAAGGTGCTAATTTTGCGCTGGGTATATTATTTTTGTAATATTGAAAAAGGGCGTGATTTAAGGCGTTGGCAACTTTTTCATATTTTTTTCCGGCAACATTTAGAAAGTGAAAGACAAGCCAAGTATAAGCAATCAGTAGTTCGAGCTCAATTATATCTTCTTTTTTTAATCCGGCGTCGTTACGGAGGTTATTACAGGCAGGCAGAATAAAATCATTAAAAAGTATAACACCAAAGTCATCAGATGAAATTTTATGTTTTTTTGAAAACATATTTTATTTTGTTAGTGCGCCAATAATGGTTAAAATTAAAATAATTGGATAGATTTTTATAAACGCCTTCCAAAGCACCAATTTTTTATCTTTTGCTTTTGAAAATTTAGATATTAAATAAGCAATAAAGTATGGGATCAAAAATAGTGTTAACAGTGATCCAAACAAGACGGCGATGTCGTCTGCAATATTTTTAGAGCCGGCAAGGAACAGAAAAGCATAAAAAATGGTTAATAAAGCTTCAATGTAGATTAAAATTTTTTCGTAGGTTCTCATAGTTTTGATGATTAAATTTTTAATGTTCCGGCAATAAAAAAACCGGACACCCAAACCTGCGAAACTACATTAAGGTATCCGTTAAGATGCCCGCTTGTGTTTTGGTCGGGTGCCCGATCCTTGCCACAAACGAGCAAAATAACAATCTTTACGATTGTTTGCTCTTAACGGATTTATTTATTGTAGTTTCGCATTTACAATATAACACGCAATTGTAACTAAAACAAGCCAAAACTTAAATAAGCTTAAGTGGAAATTTTATTGAATTTGCCTAAAATTAAAACAAAACCCGTAATTTACAGGTTTCTCTTTAACTGATAAAATTAAAGTATGAAAATAGCCGCAGCGACACATATACTAATGGACGCCAATAAACTGAAATTGGTTGAATATTTATCTCTCCCAAAGTCTTGTCGACCTATGTCATTAAAGGCGTTCGCAGGGCAATTAGGAATAAGCGAGCCTACTATTCACGCCTGGAAAAAAGAGCAGGAAGTGGTTTTATTGGTAAAGAAAACGATTGAAAATAAATTTGCCGATGATATTCCCGATGTTCTAATGGCTCTAAGGGATAGCGCGATAGCTGGTAATCCGAAGGCCGCTAAGTTGTTTTTAGACTACGTGGATAATGGTATTCAGGGGGTAAGCTTATCAGTGACAAGAGAAGAAATATCAAAAGAAGACGCAAAAATAGAAATAGAAAAATTAACAAAAAAGTTTTATCCAAATTCTTAATATGAAATTCGGTTTAAGAGTGCCCTCACTAAAAAAAAGAATATCAGCAAGAACTTCTTTGAAGAGATATGCTCGTCATAGTCTTGGCATAAAAATGCCGCGGGGCACGGGTTTTATTACAAATCCTAAAAAAGCTTTATATAATAAAATTTATAACAAAACTTCATTTAGCATTGGCAGCCTTGTGAGTGGCGGAAAAATAAACAGCCAAACGCCGACAATGTTATTTCAAGGCGGCAATGTTAGTAAAATAATCTTGCCTATAATAATTTTCATATTTCTTTTGCTCGTTGCCTGGCCTTTGGGAGTTGCTTATATTTTATATAAGATTGCAAAATTATATTTTAGGAATAAGAGGCAGCCGGTTGTTAATAGCCCGGAAGCTAATAATGCCCTTGTCGCCTTAGAAAATGATAAACATTTATCAAGTTCATTTCAAATACCGGAGCCAACCAAGTCATTGATCTTTATTACAGACGAGGATCTATCCAAGATGAAAAATCCTATGTCTATTACTATCAACGTTTCGCTTGATCTTGATGAACAAAAAGTTAATACTACTTACGATGATAATAAGGCGAGTTTGTATGCAGAACCAAGTTTAATTTGGAAGAGATTGCCTATTAAAGAAAACAATGAGTTAGAAATAAAGCCGATGTATTATCCCTCTTATGCTGGTTTGTTACCAGAACAGAGGTATCAATACATAAATTGGTTACGAGATGTTGAACAGGAAACAAATTTGAGTTATGTATTTTTATATTATTATGGTTTAGAACGGCATTTATTAGTAGGTAATTATGACGCAGCGGTAGACGAGATTTTAAGACTAATTAAATTTCACGGCAAAGGCAGCTTCAAATCTTATGCCACGACCGCCCTAATAGCGGCAAGTATATTCAGAAAAAGGCCAGATATTTTAGAAAAAGCCCCATTTATTTTAGATGATGTTTCAAACATTTCTTTATATTTAAGGTTCGAGTTGCAGAAGGAGCTATCTGCAAAGGATCTAATAGAATTAGCTAATAGAGTAAAATTCTATAATAAGCGTTATATAAAATCTAAACCGGATCTATTCGAAAAAATTCTACAAGAAATTGTCAATAATTATCACGATAAATACGGATTTATTTTAAGCCAATCAGAAGATTTTGCCTTTGATGATCAAATCTATTTTGCCAATTTATCAATTCCCGATAAAATAAGAAGTATCAAAACTCCACAAATTATTGAAAATAATAAGTTTAGGCAGACCGTCTATGATTTATTAAATCAGGCACATTTACGAATTAAGGAGCTGAATAGCAAAAAAACAGATACAGTAATAAATATTTAATAAATTAGTATGGGTAAGGGAAATTTAGTAAATCAAAAACCGTGCCCGTCTTGTGGGGCTAATAAAAAATATAAGAAGTGCTGTATGAACAAAGATAAGGCAAGGCAAAGAGAATTATTGATTGTTAAACCTGCTATTTATGACAAAAAAGGGGTTGCGCACCAGATTGATGAAGAGATTGGAAGATTGTTAATTCAGAAAGCTGACGGTGGAGTTACAGAACAAGATGTTATGGCCGTGTTACGAAAATATAATTTAAAAGAAACGTTAATGCTAATTGGTAACTTTTCTCGATATGTTTTTCACGGAAATAAGGATCATTTTGGGCAAGCTGGCCACCTTGAAGAAAGCACCGATATAATTATTACTCAATTTGCGTTGGGCTATATTGCTAATATGTTAATATTATCTGGTGCGGATAATAACAGTAGCAAAAATTTGAAAGATGATCCTTATTCTTTTTTAACTCTGTGTAATATTTACAGTAATAAATTAGTCCACGCAGACACATTAAAGATTAAAAATAACGAAAAATTTACTCACGATCATTTGATTTCATTTATGGTTAGAATGTGGTATGAGCAGATTAGCAGCGTTCAGTTTAGCACCTTATATTTAATGACGAGAAATATTGTATTTTTTGATCATCTCGCGAAAGAAATAGAACCAAAAAAATTTGATAAACTTTCCGATATTTTCTTTCAAGAAAATGGGATTACGATTGATGAGTATATGAAGATCGGATTTGGTTTTTTTGCCGGCACACAAAATTTTACAGCTTTTAGGCCGTCATATTTATCAGCTGCGAGTGTTAAAGCATTTGAAACGATTTATACAGAAGAAAAAATCAATAAGTTTTTAGATATACTTGCGATTGATTATGACCAATTTAGAGAGTTGGACGCGGAAATGAACAAAGAATTAGACCCTATCTTTACTAAGAATAGATTTAACCCTCTCTTCGCACACCCATTTATAAAAGAACAATTAGACGGTGAAGCGGTCTATATAATTCCAAATATGACAGCTTTCGTGTATAAAACATTTGGAGGAATTTTTTGGTGGTTTAATAATTATTTTGAACGTGTAGGAGGCGACAAAAAACTTCATCTAAGTTTTAGAGATTTTTTTGGCAACAGCATATTCGAACAATATGTCGGTCTTATTTTGAAAGAGATCTATGGCGGACAGAATGTCCACCCCGAAATAACATACTCTGGAAAAAGTAACAAATTCTCCGATTGGCATATTGTTATAGAAGATAAATGCTATTTGTTTGAGGTAAAAGCCAATCAGTTTGCATTGTTGAGTAGGCAAACTGGCAATCTTGATGTAATTATAAATAAAGAATTAAAAAAAGTTGTTGAAGCGATTGTCGAAACTTTCAAAAATGTTAGAGATATAAATAATTTTGATGAGTTGGTTGAATTCCGAGGAAAAGAAATTATACCAATAATTGTTTTTTTAGAAATACCTCTTATATCATCAGATATTTACAAAGAGAAGATACTTGCCTTGTTATCAGAAATAGAAACTAAAGAAAATTTAGAAGGATTAAAAGATTTCAAATATTATCTATTAAATATTGATGAGTTGGAACTTTATAGTGATGTTAAGGATAAAATTGATATTGAAAGCGTATTTGAGGCCATAAAAGATGATAATGGTCAGGGGTTCGTTTCTTATATCACAAAAGTTAACGACGGCAAGAAACTTTTCAACGCATACCTGGATCAAGTATATGAAGATTTTTGGGAGGGTTACAGTGAGCAAGCAAAATAGTTGTTTGGCACTTTTTATGAGAAAAATTTATGACAAAATGTATTTATTGTCTACAAGAAAAAAATTTTACTGAATTTAATAAGGAACACGTAATTCCCGAAAGTTTTGGTTCGTTTGGTAATGGCACGCCAAAATTACGTTCTGTTTGTGAGAAGTGTAACACCTTCTTTGGTAAAAAGTTGGATTTATTATTCGCCCGCGAAACAATAGAAGGCATAACGAGGTATAAAAATAATTTAAAATCACGTGAAACGAGGTATCAAAAAAATATTATACTAACTTTGTTTGGTATTTCTGAAATTCCTGATTTAGAGGGGGTGAGGGTTGGTATTGACGGTAGAACAAATACGATATTGCCGCCATTTCCGCAAGTATTGATTAAAAAAGAAACTGAACTAAAATATGAAAGTATATTATTTTCAGAGTTCCAAAAATTTGATTGGAATAAACGTGGATACTTGGATAAAAAAAATAAATTAAATTTACTAATATTTGGTTCGTCACAGGAAGAACACGATAAGGTAGTCAAGGGTTTAAAGGAGGTAGGAATAAACTACAACAAAAAAAAGGAGATAGATGTTTCCCCTTTAAAGAATTATGAAAAGTTAGAGCTAAACATAAGCGGACTTATAGATCACTCCATAAAAAGAGCTTTGGCAAAAATACTTTTTAATTTTTCAGCATTTTATATGGGTGAAGATGAAGTGTTTAAAGAGCAATGGAATAAGGCCAGAGATTATATTCGACATAATGGCGTTCCCTTAAAGGTAAGAGTAACAAATAATAGTTTTTGGGGTGAAGAAACAAAAAATTTAAGGTATGTTGAAGGTGGTTGTAATATAAGGATTGAAAATGTGGGTGAAAACTTAGTCGGTGCTATACAGTTTTTTAACCTATATCTTTATGAGTTTATTTTGATCGAAAATTATAATATTCCAATTGAAAAGGAGGCTTGTTATAAGTTTGTTGCGGGGAAAGAACCAGTGGTGGGCAAAAAATATAAGGCGATTGAAATTAAGGGTCGTAGAATGCCTATTTTATAGTGCTTAAAACAATATAAATAGACTAATAATTAACGAGCCTTTGCATATCCGCTAAGGCAACTTCTGGGAATTCAAACGCTATGCCCCAATTAAGGTTCCGTAAATCGTCCGCCAGAGCGAGCTCTGTTGACAAAAAATATACCTTATGGTATGTTTTTTGATAGCTAAAATTATTGTTGAACATTAATAAAATAATATAGAGATGGAAAGTTTATTAACTAACTTCGAGGTTAAAATAGCAGCGTTGTCTATTGTTTTATTTATATTGGCCAGTATGTTTTCGAAAGATAAACATGCCGCATCTTCTTTTGCAATGTTTATGGTAGCTGGAGTTCTTGATCTTTTTTTAACAGCAACATCTTCAATATGTTTAGAGGCAATTTTTATTGATATTGCCGCTATTGCAGTATTTGTAGCTTGTTATAGAAGAACCGATAAGGATTTATATGTAATTTTTTCTTTTTTATATTTTGTTTCAATAATTATATATTTAATTCTTATATTAAATAGACCTGGCAATATACCCTGGAACTAAAACAGTTTCAGGGTTTTAAATTTATTCAAACTAATCTTTGCGGCAGGGAATATATTGTATAGTTTGGAAAACAGGTAATCTTCGGAGCTCTGTTGACAAAAAGCATACATTATAGTATGCTTTTTGTGTTATTAAATAGCATATTAACAATATAAAATAGAAAGATGAAAAATGATTTTAATAAAAATCATCCAGAAAGATTGGATGATGAGGTTTTTGTTGCAAATGCGGATGATGAAATTAATCCTCAAAGAGGAATAACAAGTTATCGGGCTATAGGATGGACAACAAAACGAAGAGGGGGGATTGCATATAACGCTAACGGAAAACCCTTTAGAGGTAACGGCCACAAATCATTTCCTGTGTTTGTAAAACAGAGGGAAATAAAGGCGGAAGAAGACGGAGAAGAAATTCTTAAAGAATTGCTTCCTTGATAAATTTATTTTTTGAAGAAATTTCTAAACCCTGGAACTAATAAAGTTTTAGGGTTTTTAATTTGCCCAAACTAATCTTTGTGGCAGGGAAGATATTAAATAATTCCGTAAATATATAATCCGCAGAGCCAACAAATTTTTTGTGCTGGTAATTGACATATTTGTAGTAAAATTAGCCAAAAATCAAAGAAACTCAGCTTATGCTGAGTTTTTTGTATTAAAATTATTTAACAATAATTATCGTTGGATTGACTAGTGGCTGCGACAAACAAACAACAGCCGAAGAATTAAATACTTCAATTAATTCATTGCTTAAGCTTAAGTGATCTCTGGTCTGATGTTTTGGAAATGTCTTACAATCGTAACGATACTGTTGGATGGGTAGTCATTCTCCCTAAACCAATTATCGAACCAGATCTAAGTTCTCAGGGGTATTATTTTGCTTCACTTAATGCTTGGCCGGCTCCTGGCACGGTAACTATAGGTGGCAAGACTTACAAAGTTGCTATTATTGATGTTTGGTTAAGCAGCGTAGCTAAACTTTTTCCGACATACTTGCCGAGTCAAACCACAGTAGAAACTACTTTGTATGGAAATGCAAAAGACGCTACCGATTGGATTGGTGATCGGATAAACGCTCATCATTGTGAATAAAAAATTCAAAGTGAATTAATTCACTTTAAAAAATGAAGAAAATTATTTTTTCTGCGTAATAGTTGATACAACACTAAATTTATAGTTATTTGAAACAAACAAGTTAATGAAAAAGTATTTTGTAGTTTTTTATCTAGGTTTCTTAGTCTTAAACTGTGCCGCTGTTAAGGCGCAAAACATAGTTCGGTCACAAGACTCTCTCTCAAGTCAATCAGAAGATTCACTTAGAATCATCGGTAGAGCCAGTTGGTATTATAACCGCGGGGGTTTATTTGCCGCTTCCACTAAATTCAAAAAGGGTTCGGTTTTACGTGTTATTAATCCCGCTAATAATAAATATGTTGATGTGACTATCAATGACTATGGTCCAAACAAAAGAAAATACCCTAATCGAATAATCGATTTAGATAAATTTGCTTTCCAAAAGATAGCAGCACTTAAATCAGGGCTAATAAAAATTATTATCCAACCGCTACAAGTATTTTAAAATTTATAAATAGCCCGATATCACAAGATATCGGGTTTTTTATATTGACAGTCGGTCTAATTTACGATATACTTAGATAGTCTAACAATTATATAACCTAATATAAAATAATATTATGAAAAATGTCAGTATTGAAGAATTAGTTTCTTTGATGTTTATGGCTGGTCGCTTATTGCGTGAGCAAACAGTTGGCCATGGAGCCCATTGCTCCTTGTCTATTGCCCAAATAAAAATCCTATCAATTGCCAAGGATGGCGAGACTCCAACTATGAAAGAAGTAGCTCACTCGCTACTAATTACTTCACCATCAGCTACGGCTGCGATTAATCAGCTAGTTAAAAATGGCCATCTAGAAAGAATCCCGGATAAAAGTGATCGTCGGGTTATTCGTCTAAAAATAACGACTAAAGGTAAAAAAGCGCATAGTGATCATTATAAAATATTTATCGAAAAAATTGCTGAAGTTTTAAAACATTTAAATAATCAAGAAAAAGTTGCTTTTGCCGGCATCTTCAAAAAAATAATTAACGCTTATCAAAGATAATATGTCTATTAAATTTCTCAAAAATCCAATCTTAATTGTCATCTTAGCCAGTATCGTTGGTTTATCAATCGGTGGCTATGCTTATTTTAACAGTTCTAAAAAACAAAATAATGATGGTCTGACCGTTGCTAAAATGAATCTAAGTGAAGAGGTGACGGCTACTGGTAAGATAAAGCCAGCTGAAAATGTTGATTTAGCTTTTGAACGTGGTGGTAAAATTAGCGGTGTTTACGCTAAGGTTGGCGACCGTGTCGAAGCAGGTAAAGTTTTACTTAGCACGGAGAGCTCTGATTATTCTGCTCAAGTTGCTCAAGCTCAAGCCCTTTTAAGTGCTCAGGAAGCTAAATTAGCCGAACTTCGTCGTGGCTCTCGTCCTGAAGAATTACAGATTCAAGAATCAGCTGTTACTAATGCTGACTTAGCCAAGAGTGAAGCGCAGCGTAATATTGAAACGGTTAAAAATAAAGCAGATGCTAGTTTAGATGATGCTTATAATAATTTACTTACTTCATCGCAAGACGGTGCTGATTACGGTAAAACAGCTTTATATTTTATTACTGATTTGCAATATGCTCATTTTAGTCAGTCTGATCAAAAGGGAATTAATATTGCTAATGCAAAAGAGGCTATTATTTTAGAATTTTTAGGTGCTTCTAATGCTGGTAATTATGCTAAAGAATTTATTGGTCAACTTACTGGCGGTTCTTATGGCCAAGTATTAGCAGCTGTTAGTGATCCCAGTCAACAAAATATTGAGATTGCTGGCAATTCAACGATTTCTTCTTTACGTGCTATTAAGGCTATATTAGATATGATACCAGTTAATGAAGTTTTAACTATTTCAGAAAAGACTACCTTAGATGCTACTAAAATAGCTATTAACACTAAAATATCTAGTTTAACGGCTAAACAGAAGGCCATTGAAGTGCAAAAAACTACTAACTCTAATAGTATTGCTACCGCTGAATCAGCTTTAGTGGCTGCTAATAATAATTTAACTACAGCTCGAGATGGTTTAACTTTAAAGAAAGCTGGTACTGCTATTGAACAAATTAGAGCTCAAGAAGCTCAAGTGGCGCAAGCTCGTGCTAGTGTGCAAAATGCGGCGGCTCAATTAAGCAAGACCGCTATTAAGGCACCAATTAGTGGTACTATTTCTAAATTAGATATTAAAGCTGGCGAAATTATTTCTCCAATGGCTCCGGTAGTTTCGATGATTTCTGATGGTCAATTTGAAATTGAAACTAATGTTTCTGAAACTGATATTGCTAAAGTAAAAGTTGGTGACACGGCTAAAGTAACCATTGATGCTTACGGTAATAATACTCTTTTTGAAGCAGTGGTGACTGAAATTGATCCAGCCGAAACTTTAGTAAATGGCGTCGCTACCTATAAAATTACTCTACAGTTTAAGTTAAATGATGATCGTATCAAATCTGGTATGACTGCTAACATCAAACTTAACTCTACTGATCGTCAAAATGTTTTAGCAGTTCCCGAAAGTGCAATCGTTACTCATGACACTGATAAATTCGTTTTGATTAACAATGGCAGCACCTCTCCAGAACAAAGAAAAGTTGTAACTGGAATTCGTGGTGTAAATGGCTATACTGAAATTATTAATGGTTTAAGTGAGGGCGAACGTGTAATTAACTTTGGCAATAATCAATAATTTATTTATATGACAGAAAAAAATACTACCAAAAACAAAAAAAGTTTTTTAATCGCTATTATTATTTCCGTGTTTATTCTTGGTTTAGCTTCCACTTACCTTTATTTTTCGCTTATTAGTGGTCGCATCTATACTGACAAAGCAATTGTTTCGGCGCCAACTATTAACTTAGCCCCACAGGGCTCTGGTTTACTTGAAGAAATTCTAGTAAACGTTGGTGACACGGTACCAGCTAATACCGTTGTGGCTCGTGTTGGCAATGAACTTATTAAAACTAAAGTAGCGGGTGTAATTACCGCCACTCAATCTGACACTGGAAAATTATTTAACCGCAGTGAAACTGTAGTTAGTATGTTTGATCCTAACGAACTTCGCGTTATTGGTCGTATTGATGAAGATAAAGGCTTAAGCGATGTTAGAGTTGGCCAAGAAGTAGAATTTACTGTTGATGCTTACAGCTCTAAAAAATATACTGGTATTGTAGATGAAATTAGTCCAGCCTCTCGTGAGGGTGATGTTGTCTTTAATATTTCAGACAAAAGAGAAGTGAAACAATTTGATGTTAAAGTGAGATTTGATATTAGTAAATACCCCGAATTAAAAAATGGCATGTCGGCCAAGATGTCAATTAAAAAATAGTTTATATGACTAAAAACGTTACTACCGAAAATCCTAATCTTAAATGGTGGGTCTTGCTTACGGTTATAATTGGAACTTTTTTAGGCCGACTTGATCAAACGATTGTTAATTTAGCCTTACCAAAAATTATTGAAAATTTTGGTATTACCGTGGCCTCAGCTGGTTGGATTGCGACCGCTTATATTTTAGCTAATGCCGTCTTTGTTCCTATTTGGGGTAAGTTAGGCGATACCTTAGGCCGTAAAAAGGTTTATATTATCGGTTTTCTTATCTTTATTATTGGTTCAGTGCTCGCTGGCTTTGCTTGGAATTTAAGTTCCATGATTGTTTTTCGTATCATTCAAGCGATTGCTGGTTCCGCTGATTATCCAACTGCGATGGCAATTTTAGCGGTTACTTTTAAAGAGGGGAAAGAGCGTGCTCAAGCTTTAGGTTTGTGGTCGGCTTCATTTGCCGCCGCCGCTGTTTTTGGTCCTTTGATTGGTGGTCCTTTAATTGATAACTTTGGTTGGCGTTCAGTTTTCTTAGTCAATTTACCAGTTGGTATTATTGGTATTATCATGGCTTTAAAGTTTATTAACGAATCAACCTCTGAAGTTAAAACAGTTAAATTTGATTGGTGGGGTGCCATTACTTTAGGGGGCGCACTTTCATCTTTAGTTTTAGTTTTAGACCAAGGACTTAGTTGGGGTTGGTTCTCTTTAAATAGTCTCTTGTGTTATGTCTCGATTATCATTTTCTCTTTTATATTTGTATTAGTTGAAAAGAGCCACCCTGAACCAATTGTTGATTTTAAATTTTTTAAGATTCCGGCTTTTGTAAATACTCTTTGGAACAATTTCATTGTGTTTATGGGTATGATGGGCGGCGTCTTCTTGATTCCGATTTTTGCTCAAACTTTCTTAGGTTATGATGCGACTCAAACCGGTTTCTTATTTATGCCGATGGCCTTTGCTATGATGTTAGCTGCTCCAATTGGTGGGCGTTTAACTGGCAAAGTTGAGCCACGTTACGTAATTATTGCTAGCACCTTGGTTGCCGCGATTGGTCTTTACTGTTTTTCTTTCTTAGACCCACGTTCAACCGCCATTGATATTATCTGGCCGCTAGCTTTAATGGCTTTTGGTATCGGCTTTGGCATGGCGCAACGAACTAATATTATTGCAACTGTAGTGCCTAGTCATGAGATTGGTGTTGCTTCTTCAATTTTAGCCTTAGCGCGTAATATTGCTGGTGCTTTTGGTATTGCGGTTTTTGGCACTATTTTAACCAAGACTACAGAGAGTAATGTTATGAAAATTATGAGTAACAGTTCATTTAATATGACAAGCATGCTCCATTATCGCGAGGCTTATGCGCTGGTATCGTTAAAGGCTCAAGTCTCAGCTTATGGCATGGTTTTTGTCGTCGCCTCGCTGGTGTTACTACTTGGTGCTATTACTGCTTTCTGGATTAAAGTCAGCAAAGAAGATATGAAAGCGGCCGGGGAAGTAATTGTTGAATAAAATAAAGAAAACTATTATCTTAATTACTATGGAAGAATATTTAGACATTGTTGATGAAAATAATAATATTACGGGAGAAAAGAAATTGAGATCTCTGGTCCACAAAGACGGCTTGCCTATAAGATAAAAACTATAAATAGGAGATTGAAACACATATAAAAAACGAGCTATTTAGCTCGTTTCTTGGTTTTTGTTATTTTGTAGAATTACGGGTTTCTACTGTCTCCTTATGTTGCTTTATTTTGAAAGGCAAAACGAAACAGATTTTTATTTTCAAAATATACATCTCCGTCAAAATTTATCAACGCGATTCGACCTTGGATAATTTCGTTCAGGACTAAGCTCTGGTAATTATGCTCAACTTTAAGCACTCGAGCCGCTAAAGATTCGGCGTTATCGTCGGGCCTGATTAGAACCGGAATTTGTACAATTCCGGCGCCGCGATCATATTCTTCATTAACGAAATGGATAGAGACGGCACTTTGTTTAATCTCGCCTTGTTGATAAGCGGCAATGACTGCTTTATGGACGTGGTGGCCATACATACCTTTGCCGCCGAAACGAGGCAGGGGTCCAGGATGTATGTTAATTACCCTTGATTCCGTGAGCCCTAATACTGGTTTCAACCAGCCGGAACACATAATGTAATCAGGTTTCCAGTGCTTAACAATCTTTTGGTATTCTTCGGATGTGAAAGGGCCAGGAAAATGGACAAAAGGGATATTAAGTTTATTAGCTTTTTGCCTGACGCCGCCATTAACGTGATTAGAAACTACGGCCACTACGTTTGCCTCAAGGATAGGAGGATCAGTTCGGGATCTTTCGACCATTTCTTGAAAGCCGCTACCGCCGCCGATTTTATCGCCAGAGGCGAAAACTTTGCCATATTAGAATATATTTGTAAAGAAGAGAAAAACGGATTTAGATATTTGTCCATAACTGTAACTTTTTCTGAAGTTCTGCGTATACTATACAAAAGCCAATAAATTATTATGATAAATATTAACCTACAGCATAAGAATAACCGTAATTATAAATCCTTTTGGTTCCGAGGGATTGATGTTTTTATTTTATAATCTATTATCATAAGTTGTAGAAATAAATAAAATACAGACATTAATCCCTCGGGCTCACCGGGGATTTTTTTTGACCTTTAATAATTAAATCATTGTTTAACCTAAAACCCCTTAAAATGGAAACAAAAGAATTATCAACCGAGAATCCTTTCCGGAGCAATCTTTTACTTATCTTAAGTGAAAGCAAGCATGCTGAAATTTTTAGTCAAAGAAGCTTGTCGCCCTCATATGGCGGTGGCGGAGCCTACGTCGGTTCTACAGATTTTTATCGCCAGGCTTGCTTGAGAATTTCTGACGAGCTACTAAAGCTTGGCGTAGTAATGCCAACCAAGTCTATCGTCGCGGTCTATACGTATCAAGCGCCCGATACATTAACACAAGCCCTGCAATCAATTAGCGCGCCAGGGCAATTCGTTGTCAGTTCCGTGAACTTGGATAACAAGGTTGATGGTAGCACTATCGCCGCTCATTATCATGATAATGGTTTAGCGCTTAATGGCGTTTTTACTCATTATATGTCGGGCGCCCATCAGCTTTTAATTTTTAGCGATTGCTTGAATGAGGTTGATGAAAAATGGGGCTATCTCTTGGTTGAAGCAGGCAAGATGTATGATGAGATAATCATTATTAACCCTGATTGTCTAAAGACACGGAAAGTTTCGCTCGCTGATTTGCGCCAAGCGAAGACGCTTAGCCATACAGACGCTAAACAGGATTGGTCGCTAGCCTTAGTTTCTGATTTTGTTTTACCATCAGAAAAAGAGACGTTAGCTAAAGTAACATCTATTCAGAACGCCAAGGCTTGGCAAAAGCTAATGGCAGAGCAAAAACGGCAAGCAGAGCTTGAAGAGAAGAAAGAAGCGGCCAAGAAAAAGTTGGCTTCGCTTATCGGCGAAAATCAGATTACACCGGTTATGGAAAAATGTTTGCTCGATATGCTCTTGAGTGGTAGGGAGCTATGGGGCGCTACGATTATAAATCCCGATACCATGGCCGTAGTTTCCGGTAGGAGTGAATGGGGCTCATCAGGCGGCGTTGGCTACTATAGCCAAGTTGTGATGATTTTTCAAGGTCAATCAGAGACTAAGGAATGGTGCTACCGTGATCGCTATGATTCCAGAAAGGATAATTGGAATCTGTGTATCGAAAAAATTGGCCAAATCAAGCCAGAGCAGACTGGCGAGAAAATAACCTTTAGTGTGGAGTTATTGAATAAGGATAAATCTCGCTGGACAGAGTTTAACTTTGCGTTCAAAAAGGAGCCCGCTATTGTCAGGACGCTATCTACTGAAGAGCAATCAGCTTTTCGGGGTCTAACAGAGGAAGCCATTCAAAACCTGTTAAAGGTTAAAGAAGGGCGTTGGGTTGGCCAACCGGAAATGATAAGGTATAGCGAACAGCCGAGGCAGCTCTTACCCGGAGAATCGATTTACGTTAAATACGAAAAACCATCTTTACAGCAGAAAGTGATCCATGAACAGATTGGCTCCGCAGCTTTCGTATTAGTGGAACAAATTGATCACCGCGTTTCTGATCCGCAACTCCGGTATGAACTCTACTGTATAAAATTTGGCAGTCAGGAGCCAATTTTATTATCAGAGGACCATAGCTATGACCGCGCTGAAGGTAATGCGATGATAAGCATCATCGATTTAAACAGCCAAGAGGTTAAAGTTAGGACTAGGAAGGGAATAATAAAAATTCCCCTGTAATATTTAAGGAAGCCCCAAAAGCTTCCTTTTTTAAAACTCGTGTATTGACAAAAATATAAATACATGATAGATTAGTGAGGTTGCTTAAAGGCAATTTTTGTATGTTTAACATTTTAATAAACAATTTAATAAACCATTTAAAACGGAGGTCAAATTGAACACAATCGGAAAAATTTTCTGGAAAATTATTCTTTACATCATCGG
>Ga0172381_10003620_pt1 | contig 16299 bp, 25 predicted proteins | sample Leawel6488metaG_FD_119754 | JGI IMG/M metagenome (GOLD analysis project Ga0172381, IMG submission 119754) | Leachate microbial communities from a municipal landfill in Southern Ontario, Canada - Leachate well 64-88 metaG | ecosystem: Engineered > Solid waste > Landfill > Unclassified | place... | reverse complement strand
TACTTAGCATAATTTGTCTTATCTAAATTTTTAGTATTATTTTTAGTTTTTATATTTTTGGTATTCAATTTTATTACGCCTGCTTCTATCTTTTTTGATTTATTTGTTTCTTTTTCAACCAAATTTAATTCCAAAGAATTTTCAATTTCTTCAACTTGATTACTGTGTTCTTCATTTTAATATTTTTTTCTAAATCCACACAAGCAAGACCTTGTTCTTTTATTTTACTCAACGTCGCTTCTCCAATTCCTTTTACATTTATTAATTCCTCAACAGATTTAAATGGCCTAGAATTAATTATCTCTTCTGCTTTTACAAGTCCAATACCTGATAAATTATCAAGCTCTTCTTTTGTTGCATCATTAATATCAAGTTGCCCTTTTTCGCATGAAGCAAAAATTATAGGAATAATTGCCAAAACAATTAAAGTAAAAATTATCCAACCCTTCATTTAACTAAAAAGAAAATTTTATTTTAAACATTTTTGTTCAAATTCTTTATATTCAATTTTTATCTTTCTCCCTTCTTGTTTTTTCTTTGCAATAAGAATTTTAGAAAAAACTTTATTCTTTAATAACCAAAAACACATTCCTTTTTCAATTTTATCCAAATAGCCATTACTTTTAATTTCTACTCCAATAACATCAAAGATTTTATTTTTATTTTCTTTTAAATAAATTTCCGGGAGAATTGTTCCTTCAATTGTTTCTTCATCTTTTTTTTTGTTAATTGTTTTAAAACAAATAAAATCAGGAAAACCTGTTCCAATAGCCATAGCTCTTTTGAAAGGATTATATTTTCTTTTAGCAGGAACAACTTTACCAATTTTTCCTTCTCTATCATAATCAACTGTATTAGTCCATTTATCAACAATCCAACCCATATTTTCTAAATCTGCTCGCACTTTTGCTTCAAATCTCTGTCCAGATGCACGGCTCCTTTTTCCCATCAATGATTTAGAAATCTTTTTTTGTTCCATAGGAATTTTAATTTCAAGAACTATTTAAGTTTTAATCTTGAACAAATAAATCACAAATTTCTCACTTTCATTTAATTTATAGCGAATGAATAAAAAACTAAAGGTCTCGTGCTTGAAGAGTGCGCCTCTTATTTGCTCTCGCCCTCTTAATAGCATCAATTAAAATTTCTTCAACTTTTCTTTCCAAAGCCATTTCAACCTCGTCAGCAACACTTGAAATAGAATTTTCCTTATCAAGCTCTTTCACAACTTTTCTTATATTTGATTTAATAATTAAAGCCATAAATATCTTGAGAATCTTTTATTAATAAATCTTATTAGAATTATTTCTTTTTCTTTTTCCAATCTGCAATAGCTTTCTTAATGTTTTTATACGCCTCTTCTTTCCCTTTAATCTCTAAAATTTTACATTTTTTCCCTTGTAATTCTTTATATGTTTCAAAAAAATGTATAATTTCTTTTATTTTATGAGAATGAATTTGGCTAATCTCATTAATGTTTTGTGAATGAGGGTCTGATTCATAGACTCCAATAATTTTATTATCCATTTCTCCAGAATCTTCCATAACTAAAACTCCAATTACCCTCACTTCTGCTAATGTTAAAGGATAAACTGGTTTTGATGTCAAGACTAAAATGTCTAAAGGATCTCCATCTTCCCAAAATGTTTGAGGGATAAAACCATAATCTCCAGGATAATGAATAGCAGAATACAAAGGCCTGTCTAAAAATAATAAACCTGATTTTTTATCTAATTCATATTTATTTTGAGAATTCATCGGAATCTCAATTATTGCATTTACAATTTCAGGAGATTTTTTTCCATAACTAATTTTATCTGAATCAACCATTATTTTTTCAAATTTTTTAGGTTTAAATAAGTTCGTGTTATATTTTTTATTATCTCTATTAAAATTATAATTTTTCTATAAATGGATTTGGAAATATATTTATTTATATTCAATCTACAATTTTCAAAGCTCACAAATGGCAGTTATGAGACACTGTGAGAATTCAGAAAAAGATACAAAATGGTATTCATTAAATATTTTAATAAATGTTTTGATAGTAGTATTAATATTTGCTATGATTTTGATTAAATAATTTATTTAGAAATTATATTTTAATACATCTCAGTAATCCATGTCTGCAAAATTATAAATATAATTGCAAGAACACTTATTATTCCTTTAACAGCTAAAAAAGAAGCATTTATAATATTTATCTGAGGAAGACTTAATATTCCTGCAATAATTGCTATTCCTCCCACAACAATCATTGTTATCTTTCCAAGGTATTCAGGAGTCAGTCCATTTTTCTTTACTGATTTTAATTCTTTAATTGTTGTCTCAAGAATCAATCCTCCTCCTAACACAATCAACCATAAAGTTTCAATATATCCCGATATATTCACAGAAAACAAACTTTCAAGTGCAATACTCAAAAAACCAATTATACTTACAACCGAAAGTGCAATTACAAAACTCTTTGACGTTTTTCTTTTTGCAGATTCCTTTTTAATCTCTTTTTTATCTTGCATTTTATTTTATTTGTTCTAAAAGTTTAATAACTTTTTCTTTCCCAATTGCTAAAATTAAACTTGCTAATCGAGGACCTTTATCTTTTCCAATAATTGCCTGATAACATGTTTTAAAAAAATCAGTATTTTTAATTTCTAATTTCTGGCAAATATTATAAAATTCATTAAATAATTCTTCTTCTGTAAAATCTTTAGACTCCAAAAGTTTTCTTAATTCAATAAGTGATTTTTTATCTGTTCCTTCAAATGGAAATTTTAATTTTTCTTGAACTTCAAATTTAAAATCTTCTGGAGCATATTTTTTTAACCAGTTTTTAACTTTCTCTGCTCTTTTTTTTGATTCAGAATTTAAGTCTTTAATTTTTCCAATTTGAACAAGAGTAGTAAGATGCCTAAAACTTAATTTTTCTGGCTTACTTTTTTTAACTTTTTTTATTTGAGATAATTCATAAATTCTTTTTTGTTGTTCATCTAATCTTTTTCCAAAATAATCTTGTTCTAGTTTGTCATAATCCTCATAAATTTTAATTACTCCTACATCCAAACTAATTTCAAAAGCCTTATTTGGTCTTGTAGAAACAAAAATATATCGCAAAATTTCTGGTTCATAAATTTCTAAAACTTCATCAAGAGTCATGATTTTTCCCTTAGAACTATGAAAATCTTTTAGAGCCATTCCTTTAATATTTATCCACTCATAAAATTGATAAATTGGATATTGGTAATCAAAAACTTTTTTTGAGATTTCTTTTGATGTTGTAAAACTTCCTCCTTCAACACTATGATCAATTCCTCCTGGTTCAAAATCAACACCTTCATATTTCCATCTCAAAGGCCAATCAACTCTCCACCTAATACTTATAATTCCTTTTTTCCTAAAATCAAATTTCTCCTTAAAACCACAATTACATTCATATTCAATTTCATAATCTTTATGCGAAATAATTTTTGTTGTGTCTTTTTTACATTTATCACAATAAATCATAATAGGCATCCAATCATCTTTAAGAGGTTCTTTTCTATATTTGTCTAAAATCTTAATAATTTCTTTTCTTTTATCTAACGCAACTTTAATTAGTTTAGCATATTTACATTTTTTATTCATTTTATTTTGATAAATAAACTCAGGGGAAATATTTACCTGGGTTAAAGAATTTTCAAAATTTTTTTCATTATATTCTGCATAACTTTTGTTTTTATCAAAAGGCGAAGGAATATCACTTATAGGCATTCCAATATATTTTTCATAACTTTGGTCAACTCCACTAGGAACTTTTCTAAATCTATCAAAATCATCCCACGAATAAATAAATTTAACTTTCTCTCCTTTATCTTTCAAAGCTTTTACAACTAAATCAGTAGTTATAACTTCTCTAAAATTCCCAATATGAATTGTTCCCGAGGGAGTAATTCCCGACGCACAAACAAATTCTTTTTTTCCTTTAGTTAATGTTTTTTCTTTAATGATTCTATCAGCAATTGCATCTGCCCAAAAAAATTTTTCTGCCATGTTTTATTCAAATTTTTTTATTTTATATATTTAACCTAGAAAGATTTATTAATAATCTTTTGTTAATTTATCTATGAAAAAGAGGAAGAAAGATAAAAATTTATCAGTAAATATTTTTAAAAGTGATAAAATGAAAAATTATAATCCTCGTGGAAATATAATTTATGGTTTAGGTTTTATTGGAGCAGTAATTTATTATATTCAAACTGCGACATCTTTTTGGATGGGAGTTTTAGGATTTCTAAAAGCTCTTGTTTGGCCTGCTTTTTTAGTTTATGAATTATTGAAATTTTTAATAGGTTAATTTTTTTTGGGAAGATTTATTAAGAAATATGTTATTAAAGAAGAATGAAGAAAATTTATCTTATATTAATCTTGTTTGCAATTTTTTTATCATTTATCCTTGGTTATCTTGTAAAAGCCTTGAATTCTCAAAAAGACAATGTAAGTGAAAATATAATTAATCTTTCTCAGATAAATGAGATTATTGAATATAATATAAATTTATCTTATACTCAACAGATTTTTAAAAATTGTTCACAAAGAAAAAATGAATCAGAGCAGTTGTTATGTGTAAATAAATTTGCAATTGATAATTTTAATTATGTTTCGCGTGAAGAAGTGTATTCAATAGATGATATGTTTGATAAAGGTGCTGATTGTAAAAGTTATTCCATTTATTATGCAACTTTAGCTAATATGATGGGTTATGAATATGCTTTTTTTAAAACCCCCAGTCATATGATGACCCTCGTATATTTTGGAAAAGGATATTGCATTATGGACCAAAAATTTGCTGAATGTGTTTATTATAAAGAAAACTCTAATAATGAGAATTCCAGCATAATTTAGAATGAAACTAAGTTTTTAGTTAGATTAGTTTTGGGAGAAGATTTATTAATTATAAAGATTAAGAAAAGTTATGAAAAAAATATTCTTTGTAGTATTATTTATTTTTTTAATTAGTTTAGGTTTTGTTTATGCAATAAACCCCGTTTATAATATTTCTGATGAATTCAATGAAAATAATATGATAAATACTATAAAAGGGATAGATGAAGACACTAAAACAAAAGAAATATGTAGAAAGATAAATGGATGTTATTTAAAGGAAGAAGATAAATGCTATACAATTGGGACAAGAATGACAATTCTTCCAGAATTTCCGGATAAAGATTTATCTTGGAGAAATGAAACTTACCTTTATTGTGATAAAGATAAAATAGGTAGTTCATCAAAAAAATTTGTTCCTCAGAAAGTTACAGAAGAAGTTTGTGAGAATGATTTTGAGTGTCAAAGTAATGAATGCCACAATAAAAAATGTGAACAAAAGAACAGAATCAAAGTCACAGAAATTTATAGAGGTAAAAATACCTTTATAACAAATATTATTCTATATGATAAAGAAACTTTTAATTTTATGGGGTTAGATAAAATTTATTCTATTGGTTTTGGAGAGAACAAAAGCGAATTTATCTCTTTTGTTAATGGTGAGCCCCATTATACAAAAAAGATTATACTTAATAATAATTGTCAGATTATTTTTAACGCAATTTTATTTGACGGAGAAACTTTCGCAAATGTAACTTTTATTGAGAGTAAAAACTCTTTTGATGATGCAGAAAAATTAATAAAAGAATATCTTGTAGAAAATAAATCTGCTGAGGAAATTCCAGTTGAAGAAAACTTTTCTGCTACAATAACAGGAGGAGTAATAACAAATACAGATGAAAATTTCTTTGATAATATAATAAACTTTTTCAAAAACTTATTTTCTAAAAACTAATTTATCTCCTATCCAATTCTTCATTCAATAATTCATCGACAATCTGTTGAAAATTATCCCATCTGCTAACATGTTTGTAAATTATTTTTTCAAATCTTTCTTGGAGTTCCTGAACTTTTAAAAATAATTCCAATAACTTTTCATTCTTTACCCTATATTCTCCTAAGAGTTGCTTTACAACTAATTCAGAATCTAAATAACAAGTAATTTCTTTGTCAGTATATTTTGACGCAAGTTCGAGTGCTTTTATCAAAGCTTCATATTCTGCAACATTATTTGTAACAAATTTTCCAATTTTTGCAGAATATTTTGTAAGAATTTCTCCTTCTTTTCTAACTATAACTCCAATTGCTCTAGGGCCAGGATTTCCTCTCGCACCGCCGTCAGAGTTAGTATAAATCATTTTATCTCTCCAAGAAGGTGTGAATGAAAATTCAAACTTTTTAAAAAATTTGCTTTCGCACCGCCGTCAGAATTTGTATATATCATTTTTTATATATGTAACATCTTGAAAACTTTAAATCCTTGAAATCTTTCTGGTTTGATTTCCACATTTCTTATTTGAGCATGTTTTGGTCCTTTTTTACAAAGTTCAATCATCTTATTAACTTCATTTCCATTTCCTTCTAAAAAAACTTCAACTCTTCCATCTTCTAAATTTCTCACAAAACCTTTGATATTATATCTCTCAGCATTTTCTTTTATGAACATTCTAAAAAAAACTCCCTGAACTGTTCCAGTAATATAAATTCTCACAGATTTTTTCATAATTTTAAGAATATGGTTTGGTTATTAAAGATTTCTAGATTACCAATCATTTGCAATCATTCTTTTAACATAATTTTTTCCAAACTCTCCAGTAAAATCCATTGTCACATCCCATAAATTTTGTTTTAGTTCAGACCAACTTCCATCCCAATGAGATTGATTAATTAACCATTTTCTTTTAGTAACTCCTTCAAGACATCTTAATGTCCAAATCATCTTACTCAATAAATTAGAATTTTCTGTTTTGAAAATAAGCAAATTACTTTTTTGTTTTTTATCTCCTGAAAAATTTGGATTATATCCTAAGAATTCTTTAATACTATCATTTCCATTATATATTCTAACTTTATAATCTCCGACCTCATTTTCAGAAAGCAAATTTTCAATAACTTTTCCATAAACTAATATTGCTTTAACAAAATGACTTGAGTTTTCATAACTATTGTCTTTAGTACATAAAGCATAAACTGCTTTAATTTGCTCTTCTGTTGTTGCTTCTTTATCCATGAGATAATCTTTCAAAAGAGGATTTATATTTCTATTGATTCAATAATTTTATAAACAATTATTTATTTATTAATTCATGAAAGATCAAGACAAAACTCTTGCAATTCTTACACACCTTTTAGGAATTTTTACAGGTTTTATAGGAGCATTAATAATTCTTATAGTTTCAAAAAACAAGAAAGTAAAAGAACACGCAAAATTAGCGTTAAACTGGCAAATTAGTTATGTAATTTATTCAATTATTGGAGGGATACTTATCTTTTTTTTAATTGGATTTTTAATCCTTTTAGCATTAGCAATAATCAATTTAGTTTTTTGTATAATTGCTACAATTCGAGCAAGTGAAGGAAAATTATGGAAATATCCAATGTCAATAAGTTTCTTTAAATTCAAATAGCTTGCATCACAAATTCCGCTTTTGCAAAAATATCCTTGCCATTTATTGTTTTATACATCCCAATAAATCTATCTCCAGAGAAAATGCAAATAATTTTTTCTTTTTCTATGCTCTGTTTTTTAATTAAATCTTCTTTATGAATTGGTTTTCCTGTAAAAATTTGTTTTAAATTTTTTTCTTTAATCTTTACAATAGGATAAACTTCTGAAATAATTTCCGCAGGAATTATAATTTTTCTTAATAATTTTTCATTTCCTCCTTCAAATTCTTCAACAGCTTTTTCAAATTCTTCTTTTGTTGTCATCTGTTCTTTTTTAAAAATTCCAGCCCTTATTCTTTTTAATTTTGCCATGTGTGCTCCAATCCCAAGTTCCAAACCCAAATCATGAATTAATTTCCTAATATAAGTTCCTCCTTGACATTCAACAATAAACGAAATATTTTTCCCCTTTTTTTCAAGAATCTTAAAGTTCATAATTTCTCTTTCTCTTAATTGTCGTTTAACTCGAGATTTTACAGGAGGCATTTGAATAATTTTTCCTATAAACTTTTCTTTAATTGCTTTCTCAATATTCTCTAAAGAAATTTCTTCATGAATTCTCATAACTCCTTCATATTCTTTATCTTCTCCAATAAAAAAACCAGTTAGTTTACAAGCACGATTTAATGCAATTGGTAAAACTCCTGTAACCATTGGATCAAGAGTTCCAAAATGAGATGTCTTTCTCAAACCTAATCTTCTTTTCACAAAATTAGAAACATCAAAACTTGTAAAACCAGCAGGCTTGTCAAAATTTATAATTCCAAATTCAAGAAGTTCTTGAATTGTTTTTTGTTGTTTTAATTTTTCAATATTCATCCCAAAGAATAAAATAAAAATAGTTTTAAAGATTATCTACAAAATTTTATAAATATATAATTTTTAAAATAATATGGAAAAAAATATTCTAATAAATTTAGGTTTGTGGAGTCTAATAGGAATTTTCCTTTTTAGTTTATTTGTAATAATAGTATTCAGAACAGGTTTTGTTTGGAAATCAAGAAACAAAAAAGGTTTATTGAAAAAAAAGCAATCATTATCTGGATATTTGGGCATGCTCATTCTTCCAATAGGAATAATCTCAATTCAGCTTTTATTTAGTTATTTTTCTTTTGAAGATAACATAATATTTAGTTTTGCAAAAATATTTCTTCTAAATTATTTTCTTTATGGAATTTTATTTATTTATGATACTTTTATTATAGATTACATAATACTTTCTTTATGGAGACCTAAATTCCTAAAAATTCCTAAAAACTTAAACTCAAAATCAATGAATGAACATATTTTAATTTCTATTCCTATTGGAGCAATTATTGGATTAGTAATAACTTTCATTAGTGTTCTTATTTTTTATTATCTAATTTTGTAAATAATTTAAATTTCTCCTCTCAACCACTTTTTTCTATCTCTTTCTTCAAATTTTTCTATAGCATATCTTAAAGTTGTCCTCGGAATATTTTCATAATGTTCTCTTAAAAAGTTTTTAAGTATTTTAATATCTTTTTTTCCAACTTCTCTTAACATCCATCCAACTGCTTTATTAATTAAATCATGTTTATCTTCTAAAAGTAATTCCGAAATAGCTAAAATATCTTCAAATTTATTTTCTTTAATAAATGCATAATTAGAAACAACTGCAATTCTTCTTTCCCAAAGATTTTCTGAATGAGATAATTTATACAAAATATTTTTATCTTTATCTTTTAAAAAATTTCCAACAATATGATGACAACTTAAATCAACCAAATCCCAATTATTTATTTTTCTTGCATTCTTTAAATAAAAATTAAATATATTTGCTCTTTCCTCTTCTGACGCTTTTTTAAATTTATCAACAAGAATAATTAATCCCACAAGCCGATATTCATGAATCTCTGAATTCAATAAGTCTTGAATTTTAATTAAAGGTAATCCAAAATATTTTTTTGCAATAGCTCTTTGAACAGGAACTTTTATTCCAATGAAAATATCTCCTTCTCCATATTCTCCTTTACCTGTTTTAAAAAATCTTTGTAAAATTTCTGAATGTTTTTCATTTGCAATTTCTTGAAGTTCTTTTTTCAGAGAGTTTAACATAAATTATTTTTGAAGAATTCTTTTATTAGAACTTGTAATCATTTAATAAAAGTAACAATATAGAAAGATTTAAAAAATTCTAATTTTTGACAAAGTAGTATAAAATTTCCAGAGGTGATACAAATGAAGAATGAAAACAAAATTAAGTATAACAATAGACAAAGAAAAACTAATATTAATAGAAGAGATTTTGCGTAAAGGTTTTTTTAGAAATAAATCTCATGTTTTAGAATTTGCATTAACTAAATTTTTGGAGAATTATGATGACCAACCAAAATTATGAAATATATAAAAAAACGTTCGGAGAAAATCCCGCTAAATTAATTAGAGGCAATTATCCAGAAAGTCCAGATAATTTGAAATTTTTAGATTATATTTCTAAAAAATGTAAAACCAAAACAAATGCTAAAAATGTATTAAAAAATATTGAAAATTTACTATATGTTAAAAATACTTATTTGAATGATAAAGAAAATAATGATGGGACAAAAAATAAAGAAACTCTTGATGATGTTTTGGAAAAAGTCGGATATGAGTACAAAATAATTAATAATGTTAAAGAATTAAATTATTACAAAAAATATTACTCTCCAGGTGAGGTTATATGTAAATATAATAATCCAAATGGAAGATTAAATGATTATCATATGATTGTTTTGTCTAAAAAAGATTTAGACAAGATAAAAAGAAGTAAAAATCCTAAAAGAGAAGACGAGTACAGCACAAGTTTATTGAATATCCAGATACATAAAAGATTTAAGAATGTTTCAATTAAAAGTCGTTATAATCATACTATTGATAATCCTGACGCAGTACATTCAAATAATTTAGATAAAATCTCCGAGGGATTAACTGGAGCTATTGAAAAAGAGTTAAGCATAAAGATAGATCGTAAAAGCGGTATAGGAATCCCAGACAACCTAAAACTAGCAGGAGATTTTATTATTCATTATTGGATTGAAAGAAATAATGTATATATTGGGGAAGATGTTTATGTTGATAATGATAGAGTTAATTGGATAGACCCAAATAAAGAACTAATTGCAGACCAATTTTTAATTAATTTTAAGGAAAAAACAGTTAGAGATTTATTGGGAACAGATAAATCCTTTCTTCAAGAAGATTTAGAAAAAGCACTAAAAGAAAATAAATTACAGATAAAGAAAATAAAATAAAATGAAACTCGAAATTAATCACGGAAGAATCATCGGAATTAAAGAACAAGAATTAAATCCAATTCTCCCGAATTCAGATTTGTCTTACATATAAGATAAAGATTTATACAAAGAAATTAGAAATTACATAAAATCAGACCATCCAAACCTCGAAAACAAATTAATTTTTCAAGATAGAGTAATGAAACATTCAAACACTTATCTAGCAACTGCGGTTGATATGTTTTTTAAAAAATATCATCCCGAATATAGATTAGCAACACAATTAGATTTAGAACAAGATTTAGATTTCACAAAAGGAACTTACAGCGATTCAGGATTGGCTTTAAGAAATTTAATTGGGGCAAATAAAGAACAAGCAGAATATATATTTGAACAATTAAAGAAAAGAGGAAATAAAATAGAGGAATTTCCAATTTGGTTAAATCTTAGAGGTTTAGAATTAACAAAAGATTTGAATTTTGATTTAACAGATGAATCTTTTTACAAAACTGCTGAATGTTTGAATTGGGATTCTGGAACTAGATTTTCAAGAATAAATGATTTTGGTTTGCCAAAAGAAAGAGACAGTAGTTCAGTTAGACAAATTTGGGCAGATAAAAATTATGCGTTGTCGAGTTGCTATTTGGGTAGGAACTCTGGCTTGGATTCGAGCTATTCGGTTTTGTCGCTTTCTTTCGACTGTGGCAGGGTGGTTCTTGCGAAGCCACGAAGTGGCTGAGCTTTGCGCCGAAGAAAGTTAGTAATATTTATTAACTAAGTTCATTTTTTAATATTCCTAGCCATCTGGCTAGGCCACATGTCAATTTATTTGCACATTGTTTTAATTTATTTTAAGTCGGTGAAATTCAACTTTGACAATTAGTAGTTATGATATGAATGTGAAAATTGAAAAAGTGGTGGCAGATTAAAATCTGATAATTGGTAAATTGGCTAATTCCATTGTCGAGATGCTATTTGGATAGGAACTCTGACTTGAATTCGAGCAATTCGGATTTGTCGAATTCTAACGACAATGGCAGAATGGCTTATCTTTTGGCTAGGAAATGAAAACATACAAAAATCTTTACGATGAAATTATTTCTTTGAAGAATTTAATTCTTGCTGAGAAAAAAGCAAGAAAAGGAAAGACGAAGATGCACTATGTCAAAAAGTTTGAAGAAAATATCGCCTACAATTTAAAAGTTTTACACGATGAATTAAAAAATTGTGTTTACAAACCAAAACCTCTCGAAACATTTATATTGCGTGACCCTAAAACTCGCAAGATTTCTAAGTCTGATTTCAGAGACAGAATTGTTCATCACGCCATCTGCATTATTCTTGAGCCAATCTTTGATAAAAGTTTCATTTGCGATTCATGTGCTAATAGAAAGGGAAAAGGCACTTTGCTTGCATTAAAAAGATTTGAAAAATTTAGAAGAAAAGTTACCCATAATTTTTCCAAAGAAGCATTCTGCTTTAAAGCAGATATAAAACATTATTTTGAAGAAATAGAACACACAATTCTACTCGAAATAATTCAGAGAAAGATAAAATGCGAGGATACCATTTGGTTGATAAAACAGGTTTTGGATAATTTTGAAATTAAAGGGATGCCCTTGGGAAATCTAACTTCGCAATTTTTCGCTAATGTTTATCTTAATGAGTTAGACCAATTTGTGAAATACAAATTAAGAGTAAAATATTATATTCGTTATGTTGATGATTTTGTAATTTTACATTCATTTAAAGAACAATTTGAAGTTTGGAGAAAAGAAATTGAGATTTTTTTAAAAGAAAACTTGAAATTAAAACTCCATCCAGATAAATCAAGAATAATTAACTTTTCCAGAGGAATAGCTTTTGTTGGATTTAGAAATTTTTATTATTTTAAATTATTAAGAAAAAGAAATATCAAAAATATGCAAAGAAAGATAAATTTGTTTAATCAAGGAAAAATTTCTTATGAAAAATTATTTGAAATTTTTCAGGGATGGAATGCATATTCAAAATGGAGTAATGATTATAATCTTATTAGAAAATTATTTTTAAGTATAACAATATAAAACTAATGTCCTCTAGAACTTTTATTATAACCTGTTTTTGCATTTTTCTCCTGTTTTGGAGATTGAACTTTAGTTGTATTTTTTATTTCTTTAGCTTTTGCTTTTTCTAATTCTTTTCCTTCTTCAACAACAGCTGATTTTTTCTCTTTCTCTTCAACTTTATCTTCTTCTGTTTTTGTTTCAGCAGGTTTTTGCATTTGCTCTTTTGCCTTTTGCATCATTGTTTTTTTCTTTTCAACAATTTCCTGTGCTTGTTTATCTCTTTTTTCTTCTCTTTCTTTTTTGAATTTTAATTTTTCAGGCATTTCTGCAAGTTCAACTTTAACAATTTCTCCTTCTTTCATTGCTTTAACTTTAATTTTCATAGGAGGTTTTCTAATTCCTCTAAACCAAACAAATTCATTCAAATATTTATCTAACTTAATTTTCTTTAAATCTCTATCATAAACTTTCATATGCTTAACTAAAAATTCTTTAATTGTTCTAATAGCTTTGTTAGCTTTTTTATATCTCGGAACTTTTTTTACTTGTTTTCTTAATGGAATTACATATTCTCTTTCAATATTTTTATTTTCTTTCTTTTCTTTCATTTTCAAAAATGTTGAATGCAAAGTTTATATTTGCTTTCAAGTTTATTTGCTGTTTCAGTTTTTTTGTTTGCCATTTTTTATTATGTGTCACCCAAATTTAAAGGAGGGGTTGATAAGGGGAAACTTGGTTCCCTATCACGCTTGACCGCTATTTTAAAGGAGGGGTTGATAAGGGGAACCTTTGGTTCCCTTTATTATCCGAAGTGCGATTTCCTCATTTTTCTTGGTCTGATATGTAATTTAATTCTTTTCCATGATCTTCTATATTTTGTAATACTAGAGGGATGTATTTTCTTTCCCATTCCAAATTTTTTAAGAACTACCCAAATAGGAGCCCACTTAGTTTGTCTAGCTTTTACAGCAAGTTTTGCTTTTTTTGATTGGCTTTTAATTCCCATTATTTAATTTCCTCTAAAAATTCTTTACCTTTTTTAGTGAGCTTTCTTCCAGATTTTTTTACTTTTGTTTCCTTTGTATTTTTAATAACTTCTGTGAAACCTGCTTTATCTGCTTGTTGTAAGATTGTTCTAATAATTTTTCCACCAGCTTTCTTAAATGATTCTGGTTTCATTCCTCTATCTTTTTTACTTCCATATTTAGTTCTAAGACGACTTACCCCAACAATTCCTTTTCTATAAATTTGTCTCAAAATACTTGCAGCTCTTTTATTCCAAAAATCAGGATCTTCAATTGGACGTTCTTTTGAAGGACTAGATTTAACATATTCTGCCCATTCTGGTTTTTCAAATTCAGGAACTTTTTTCAAAGCTTCAGCTAACTTCAAATTAAATTCTTGAGCATTTAATTCATAAACTGGATTTATTTTTTCCATTTGATTTTTTGGCACATCTTTCGATGTTAGATTAGTAAAATGATTTTACCTAAAATTTAGGGAGGATTAGAGTTTATAAATTTGTTGTTTTAATTTTAACGATTAACAAATATATTATCTTTTTTCTTTTCTCCATTTTTTCAAAATAATTTTAAATCCAATTAATTTTGAAGTGTAATTTTTTCCTAATTTTTCTAAGATTTCATTTGAATATTCTTTAATTTTCTCTTTATCCTGTCCTGCCGAGTGATTTCGCGAATGCGGGCTTCCTTGTGAATTGCAATGAGCGGGGTCGCGAGCCGATTTTAGAACAGAAATTCTTATATTTTTATGTTTTTCAAAATGTTTTTTTAATGTAAGAATAAAATTTTCAGTAAGTCCAAGTTTCCCTAATTGCATTTCTATTTTTGTCATAGTAAAATAACTTTCATAGAGTTTTTATAATTATATGCTCTCTTTTTCTTTAATATGCTTTTCAATATTTTTTTTCCTTTAAATCTATTAGTAAAATTCTTAAAGATAATTAGAAAAATTATAATCAAAGAAAAAATAAAAATAAGAGGATAAATAAAACTATTTTTTTCTATTTTGAATTTCCAACTCTGCGTTTGAATTCCTTCTTGACAAATTATTTCCATATATAAAGTATAATCTCCCGGAGCAAATTTGTTCAAATAAAAAGTTTTATCTAACTTTGTTTCAGAATCAATAAAAATATTCCCTTGTTCTAGAGTATAATTCTTTCCCAAACTATTTTCTATTTTAAAAACAATATTCACATTTTCAGAATAATTATTTTCTAAAGGTAAAATATTTATTGTAGTTCTTAAATAGGGTAAAAAGAAAGAATTTGTCTCAGGAGGATTAGATAAATTAATTTCAAATAAATTAGAGACAATTTTTATCAAGAAAGGAATTTCTTTTTTTGTATTTCCAGATTTAATAATAAAACTTCCAGAATAGTCTCCAGTTTTATTCGGAGAAGAAATCTTAAATGAAATTGCCTCTGAACTATTTGGAGCAATTGTAATATTTGTTTTTAGAAAAGAAATAATTTCTTCAGAAGAATTTATTTGTAAAGAATATTTTCTTTCTGTTTTTGTAGGATTATTTAAATTTATTTTTTCAATCATAATGCTATTGGGCAAGATTGTTTTGTTATAGAAATTATAATTTGTGATAATTAAAAAAAGTTTAGAACTGCCATCTCCTCCTCCGGGGGAAAGACTTTCTTGTGAGGGAGTAAGGACTGTAGGAGAGGGAATAGGATCTGAAGAGATACAAACAGAAAGATTAACAAAACCCGGATAAAAAGTTGCTAAATTTAAGTTTGAACTTGAGCAATTTGTGTAATTAATTTTAATTGTTCCTCCATCATTGGGACTGGTTAAATTGCTTGCATTGTAATACCCTTGCAGATCAATAATTGCACTTTTAAAGGTTATATTTCCTGCATTTGCAAATCCAAAGGTACTGATGTTCATAGAAGAGATAATGGAATCTGTAGCATTCACATAGACAGTTCCTCCTCCTCCACCAGCATATCCTCCAATATTAGTAATAGTTCCAGAAAAGTCTACTGATTCTTGTGCAGTTAAAGAGATTCTTCCTCCTCCTCCTCCTCTATTTCCAGCACTACTCTTCCCTCCTTTCGCATCTAAAACTCCTGCCCCTTGAATTGTATTAGCCTTCAACCAAATAGAACCTCCAGATGCCCTACAAATCCATTCATCACTTCCTGCATCTAAATCTAAAGTACCATTTACTAAAATATTTTTACTTGTTTCTAATTTAATTGCAGAACCTCCTCCAGGCCAATAGCTTGATGAAAGTGCATCATCATTTCCACTTCCTAAACTTATAGGTTGTGTTTCACTTCCATACAAAGGCAAGGGGTTTTCAGAACCTATTCCCCCATAATTACTTCCTCCTCCTGGAGGATCAGAAATAGCTCCTGGTCCAACTTCTCCAGGAAATCCTAATCTTGATCCATCAAGAATTGAACTTGAATCAATACTAATATTTCCTGAAGCATTTATCCAAACACC
>Ga0172381_10003619_pt1 | contig 16299 bp, 13 predicted proteins | sample Leawel6488metaG_FD_119754 | JGI IMG/M metagenome (GOLD analysis project Ga0172381, IMG submission 119754) | Leachate microbial communities from a municipal landfill in Southern Ontario, Canada - Leachate well 64-88 metaG | ecosystem: Engineered > Solid waste > Landfill > Unclassified | place... | reverse complement strand
TATGGAAAATGCGTATTATTCTGTAATTTCCCCGGAAGGTTGTGCGGCTATTCTATGGAAAGATGTTGCTGCAAGGAAAGACGCGGCAAAAGTTTTAAAGTTAACCGCACCGGATTTATTAAATCTTGGAATTATCGATGAAGCTATCCCTGAGCCGGAAGGCGGAGCGCATAGGAACCCAGATCTCGCGGCAAAGAACCTTAAAGAAGCTCTTTCCCGAAACTTAAAAGAACTTTTGGGTGTTGATTTGAATGCTTTGCTCAAGACGCGTTATGAGAAATTCAGAAAAATGGGTGTGTTTAAAGAGTGAAACCAGAGTTTGCGAAGATAGATGATAGAAAATAGAAGATAGACAATGGGTTTTGTACAAACATCTATTTTCACCCTTCTATTTTCGAACTTCTATAGGATAACCAACAGCAGGTAATTTAAAAATGAGAGTGCAAAGACTTATTATACTGGGCGTTTTAAAAGAAGGGCCAAAGCATGGTTATCAAATAAAAAAAATTATTCAGAATGAAATGGGGATATTTTCTGAACTTGAAATGCAGTCAATATACTATCCTCTTGAAAAAATGCAGGCTGAAGGCCTTCTGAAGAAAAAGGAACTCAAAGGCGAAAAAAACCTCAATAAGTATATTTACTACATAACTCCTTCCGGCGAGAAAGAATTTTTTGAATTATGCAGAGAGATTCTACTTTCGGAGCGGATGCCTTTTTTGGAACTGGATGTCACGCTTTACTTCTTGCCGTTTCTTGATAAGAAAAAAATATTACCGCTGCTTCGCTTAAGATTGTGGTTTTTAGAGAAGGTCAAAAAGTGGCTGCTTGCAAAAGAAAAGGGGCAAAAAGAATTGCCTAAGAATTTGGCCCTACTTATTAAGCATCATTTTAAGCTTGCCAGCGCCGAAAAGGAATTTTTAAAAGAGATGATCGTTGCAATCAAACGCGGAGAGATAAAATAGGAGAATAGAAGCGGATACCCGCTTCTATTATGACAAGATTTGTGGTATATTTGAGCTAATGATATGAATCCAGCCCATCCAATGCGGAATATATTTATTTATAAAAATATGGAAGGTTGGAGGAAGTGGTTTATTGGGACAATCTTTTAAAAAAAAGGAAGTGCGGGATGAATAAAAAAATCCTTATTGTTGAGGACGAAAAAGAGGTTTTATCTTTTTTGGCAGACAGCTTAAAGAGACGAAATTTTATCGTAGAAACTTCCGCCGACGGCAGAGACGCTATCAAGAAGACGGGATCTTTTAATCCTGATTTGGTTCTTCTTGATATTATGCTCCCGGAAATCAGCGGCCTGGAGGTTCTTAGCTGGATAAAAAAGAATAAGCCGGATATTTTTGTTATGCTTGCATCAGCAAAAAAAGAGCTTGAAGACTTAAAAACCGGATATTCTCTGGAAGCTGATTATTACATAACAAAACCTTACACTATTGAAGAGATAATAAAAGGCATAAATATAATGTTTTCTTTTAGAGAAAACCAATTTAATTAATTATACTAAAGAAGCAAAATTGTGCGCCTTGTGCAAGATGCGCTTTTATAATTACCCCGCCTCACAAAAAGAGGCTGAAAAATTCTCTTTGATAATTTTTCAGCGTTCGGCGGGGTTAATTCGCGCTATTATTTTTCCTTTGCCACTAGGGCTCGGAAAAATAATGCGCTCATTAAGGAGGTTTAACTAAGTGAAAACAAGTTTTTCTCTGCAAGCGCTAAGCTTAAAAAGAAGAATATGGGTGGCTATCTCCCTGGTCACTTTAATCCCTGCGATAATTACCTTTTATTACCTCAACGGATTTGTTATTTCTGCTATCACGATAGTAACCGCGGTTTTGATTGTATTTTTAGGATGGTGGATTATTTTCGAGGTTTTTTCATCAATCGTAAAAGTGTACTACAACTCCAAAAAAACTTTGATAAATATAGGTGAGGAAACCCCGGCGGTTACCAATGAGGTGCAAAGCCTTGAGTCTATAATCGATATCCTTTCTTCAAAAATGAAAAGCGGCCTTGAACAGTTAAAAGATTTCAGCCAAAAGACTGAAGAGTTAAATCAGGAAGTTTCTAAAAAGGTTTTTGTTCTCTCCACGATATTACAGGCGAATGATCTTTTTTCTAAAGATATTCCTTCTGAAGAAATATTAATATTTCTTACGCAACGCTTGAAAGAAATATTAGGAATGAAGCTTTGTTGTTTTAGTTTAAAAGAAGAAGCTTCGGACATTTTCCACGTGATTTCCTGTTTAGGCATCGAAGCGCAAAGAGCTGAAGAAATACTTATTAAGGAAAGTAAACATATATATAAACTTAAAAGAATTGAAATATACGACAAATTTAACAAGCTAATAACTTATTCCAACATTGTAAAAGAATTAGAAGTAAGCAGTTTTGGAATCTGCCCGATAATTTCAAAAAACCAGACGATTGGCCTTTTAGCCGCGGGTTCAAGTGACGAAAATTTTGTGTTCACTAAAGATGCTTTAAATATACTTAATTTATTTTCTCAAAATATCGCTCTTATATGGGAACACAAACGGTTGTCGCGAAGAATTGGTGAGCTTGAAGTGGCTGATTATCTCACTGGATTATATAATGTTAAATATATTGAGAAGAGGCTTAACGAAGAAACCGCGCGTTCTATGAGCTATCAGCGCCCTTGCGGGTTCCTGTTAATGAAAATATCTAACTATTCCGAGTGCCAGGAGAAATTAGGGCCAATTGAAGCGGAAAAATTAGTTAAAAAAACTGCTAAAATATTTAAAGAATCTCTTCGGCCAATTGATATTGCCGGCCGCGCCGGGCCGGATAGCCTTTGCGCTATCCTGATAGAAAAAAATAAAAGGCAATCACAAGTGATCGCAAGCGAAGTAGAAGCAAAATTGAAAGATAATTTTAAAGAACAATTAAAAGTGGTGTTTTGCGTTGCCGAAAACCCGATAGACGGCACAACAGCAAAAGAACTTATACTTTTCGCGCAATCCCGTATTAATACCAAAAATACAAATGAAATCTCCTAAAAAACCGGAAAAACCTCTTGGCCAGATTTTGGTAGAAAGGGGAGTCATCACTCTTGAGCAATTACAGCTCGCGTTAGCTTCTCAGGATAAAGACGGGGGGCTCATCGGAGAAGTAATTGTTAAGTTGGGATTTACTAAGGAAGAAGAGATTGCGCACTGTCTTAGCCTGCAATTCGGGTTTCCGTATCTGCCGCTTGAAAATTACGAAGTATCAAAAGAAATTGTCAATCTCGTTCCCAAAAGTGTAGCCGCCCATTATTGCCTGGTTACTCTCGATAAAATAGGAACTACTTTGACTATCGCTATAGCAAATCCATTAAATGTTCAGGCAGTAGAAGATTTGGAAGACCTTACGCATTGTGATATCCAGATATTCGTAAGCACGCCTTCGGATATACGTAAAGCAATAGATAAGTTCTATTGATACAGAGAACAGAAAGACGAAAGAGTGCGGAGCGAAGCGAAGCCTCCCCGAAGGGGACGATAGAAGAGAGACGATAGAAGATAGAAGTTTTTCTTTTATTCTTTTCTTTTCGCCCTTCAAACCTCTATTCTCGATTTTCTGTTCTCTGTTTCCATGAACTAACCGAGCGAAGCGAGGAAGAAATGTCAAAAGAGAAATTCACCGATTACTTATTAAATAAAAATCTTATTTCTAAAGAAGATCTTGATAAGGTCCTCTTGATTCAAAAAGAAAAAGGCGGCTCATTAGTCGAGCTTTTTGTAAAGCTTGGGCTTATGCAGGAAATACAAATTTTGAGCTTGCTTTCAGCCTACCTATCAATTCCCCCGATAAGAGTCCTCAACCTAAACATTGCCAAAGAAGTTTTGAATCTAATCCCTGAGCAGGTGGCACAAAACCTTCAAGTTATCCCAATAGGTAAAATTGGCAATACGATAACTGTTGCCATGAGTGATCCTTTAAACGTTTTAGCGATAGACGATTTGAAAAAGATTACCAATTGTGAAATAAATCCGGTTATCGCTCCTTTGTCGGAGATGAAGGAAGCAGTGGCAAATCATTATAACCGTGAACCAGTAAGTTCAATTGAAGAAATTATAAGCAACCAGGATCTTGAAACTATAGAAATTATAAAAACTAAAGAAACAGTAGAAGAGGAAAATATCGGCGCTATTGATGAGGCTCCGGTTATAAAGTTTACAAACACTTTTTTAAAGAAGGCAGTTTATGAAAGGGCCTCGGATATTTTGATTGAGCCCTGGGAAAAGTCAAGCCGGGTAAGGTTCAGGATAGATGGTTTATTGAAAGACGCGGAGACGTTTCCCAAAAAGATGCACCCTTTCATCATATCGCGCATAAAAGTAATGTGTAATTTGAATATCGCTGAGCATCGTCTTCCGCAGGAAGGCAGGTTCAGGAGTTCGATATTAGACAGAAACGTCGATTTTAGGGTTTCGATATTGCCATCCAGTATGGGCGAGAAAGCGGCCTTACGAATTTTAGATAAAAGCACGGCTCTTTTAGACGTAGATCTTTTAGGCTTTGAAAAAGATGTATTAAAACAGATTAAGGACGACAGTGTAAAACCGCATGGCTTAATTCTTGCCTGCGGCCCAACCGGTTCAGGTAAAACCACAACATTATACTCAATATTGTCCTATATTTATAATCCCGGCCAGAACATCATTACCGTTGAAGACCCGATAGAATACCAGTTAAAAGGAATAAATCAGGTGAGCATAAATCCGGCGATAGAATTAACTTTTGCCGCCTGCCTTCGTTCTATCTTAAGGCAAGACCCGGACATCATCATGGTTGGAGAAATAAGAGACGCGGAGACTGCTGATATCGGAATAAAAGCCGCTCTTACCGGGCATCTTGTATTATCTACTTTACACACAACAACCAGCGCCGGCTCGGTGACAAGGTTGATTAATATGGGGATAGAACCATTTTTGCTTTCTTCCACCTTAATCGGAGTAGTCACTCAGCGGCTTGTGCGGACATTATGCAATAAGTGTAAAGAAAAATTTGATATGCCCGAAAATATAAAAGAAAAATATTCAATAGATAAAAACGCTGTCCTTTATAAGGTCAAAGGGTGTAATTTGTGCCAACACACAGGATATAAAGGAAGAACCGTTATTTGCGAGTATCTGCCTGTCTCTTCAAAGATAAGGGCGTTAATAAGCACGTCTTCCTCAGAGCATGCAATAAAACGTGAAGCGCGCCTTTTGGGTATGCATACACTCAGGGAAGATGGCCTGATAAAATTAAACAATGGGATAACTACTCTTGAAGAGGTGCTTAAAGTTACAGGGCCGGATGAGCCGTTGTGACGAAAGATGAAGGACGAGAGACGATAGACGAAAGAAGATAGAAAATAGAAAGAATAAGATAGAAAAATCAAACTTCTATTTTCGCCCTTCTATCTTCGAGTATCTTTTGCCAGTAAATCAACCGAGCGGAGCGAGCATGAATATAAAAGATAAAATCATAACGTATATAAAAACTAATAAAAATGTGAACGAGCATACGCTTAAAAGCATTGAAGAGGCGGATAGCTATGATAAATTCAGGCAACTTATCACTGAAGGCAGTTTATTAAGTGAAGATGAATTACTGCTGATTTTTTCCAAGGAATTCAAAATACCATTTTTAGATTTAAAAAAATATAAGATACCATACAAGAACAGAGAATTGCTTCCTCAGGACATAGCGTTTAAATATAAAGTTTTTCCGGTATGCAACATAGGCAACGTATTTACTATAGCAACGGCAAACCCTCTGGACTTTATAACCTACGATGACATAAGGATAATTTCCAAAGCAGAGAAGGTTGATTTAATTCTTTCCCGGGAAGACGATATTATGAAAGCCATAGGGATTTTATATAAAACCGAAGAAACTTCGACAACGCTTGATGAGGATTCTTATTTTGAAGTTGGCGAGGCTGTTGAGATAAAGGATTCTCTTGAAACCCTGATTGATGAGAGTGCCCGCCCGCCGATAGTCAGAGCCGTGGATTTATTTATTTATAACGCTTTAAAGAAAAGAGCGTCAGATATACACATTGAACCTTACCAGGACAGGCTGGTGATAAAATACAGAATAGACGGAGTTTTGCATGAGGAATTCAACTTTCCGAAAAAAAATCAACAAGCAGTGCTTGCCAGGCTTAAAATTATTTCTTCTCTTGATATAACAGAATCCCGCCTGCCGCAGGACGGCCGCTTTAAGGTAAAATTCGAAAATAGAGAAATAGATTTCAGGGTGTCAAGCCTTCCCGCGCATTTTGGAGAAAAATTTGTTTTGAGAGTTTTGGATAAAGAAAATCTTTCTACCGGCTTAAGAAGCCTTGGTTTTTCAGAAGAGCCTTTAAAGCTATTTGAAGAGGCGATTAAGGCGCCTTTTGGGATAATTGTTGTTACCGGACCGACCGGAAGCGGTAAGTCCACGACTCTTTATTCAATAATCAATCAAATAAATACCCCGGAAAAAAATATCATAACTATTGAAGACCCGATTGAATACCAACTGGAAGGAATAACCCAAATTCATGTTAATGCTGAAATTGGTTTAAGTTTTGCTAACGGTCTTCGTTCGGTGCTTCGGCAATCACCGGATATAATCATGGTTGGAGAAATAAGAGACTCTGAAACTGCAGATATTGCAATTAAAGCTTCTTTGACCGGAGAGATGATCCTTTCAACTTTGCATACGAACACGGCTGTGGGGGCTATCACAAGGCTTATTGATATGGGCATAGAACCGTTTCTTCTGGCTTCTTCTCTGGTTGCCACTACCGCGCAAAGATTAATCAGAAAGTTATGCCCAAAATGCAAAGAAAAGGACGAAATTGAAAAGAGCGTTCTTGATAAATTAAATATAGTGGGTAAAGGGCAATTTTTTAAACCAAAAGGCTGCCCTTATTGTAGCAACACCGGTTATCGCGGAAGAATTGCTATCTTGGAAGTTTTGCTTTTAGATGATAAAATAAAAGAAATGATTATAGAAAGGCGTTCGGAAGATGAGATAACAGAATACGCTTCAAAAAATAAAGGGTATAAGCCGCTAAGAGAAAACGGTTTTTATCATTGCATCGAAGGAGCTACTTCTATTGAAGAAGTTATCAGGGTAACTTCAGAGTAGAATCAGGGTACAGGGAACAGGGAACAGAGGAGAAGAGAGAGTGCTAACATTTTCGTATACGGTAAAAAATAAGGAAGGCAAAAGCGTAAAAGGAACAGTAGATGCTGAGTCCAAAGAAAAGCTTGTTGAATATTTTCAAAAAGAAGGTTATATAATTTTTTCGCTTGCCGAAACTAAAAAGAAAACAAAAGTTTCAAGAAGCGGAAGCGTAAACGCGGATGACCTCGTAATCTTTTCACGCCAGTTCACAACCCTTATCGAAAGCAGTATACCGGTAGTTGAATGTTTAGAAATACTTAAAAGCCAGGTAGAAAATAATTTTTTCAAGGATACTTTGGGTATCGTCCTAAAAGATGTGAGAGAGGGGTCGTCTTTATCCAGCGCGTTCGCGAAACATCCAAGAGTGTTCCCGGAAATTTATATCAGCATGGTTGAAGCAGGCGAGGCATCCGGAAGCCTTTCAGCTATTCTTGACAGGGTTTCTGTATATTTTGAAAAATCAAGCGCGCTTAAGAAAAAAATAGTTTCTTCCATGTATTATCCGGTTGTTATTGTTCTCATGGCTATTGCCATAACCGGTTTTCTCATGCTTAAAGTTATACCGACATTTAAAACTATTTTTGACAGTTTAAACGCAAAGCTCCCTCCCCCTACCCAGATGTTAATGTCCATGTCAGCTTTTTTAAGCAATCCAATAAACTTATTAATTATAATTATTATTTTAGGGGTAAGCCTTTTCTTATTTTTTAAATATATTAAAACAGACAAAGGCAAGCGGCAATATCACGGTGTGCTTCTTAAGCTTCCTGTTGTTGGGGATCTTATTAAAAAAATCGCCATCGCAAGGTTTTCAAGGACCTTTTCCACTTTAATTAAAAGCGGAGTGTCTATTGTGAAGTGCCTTGAAATAGTTGGAAAAACTTCCGGAAATAAAATTATCGAAGACGCGGTGTTTAAGTCGAAAAAATTTATTCAAGAGGGCCAGCCTATATCCGTTCCTTTAGAGGAAAGTAAAATTTTTCCGCCCATGGTGGTAAAGATGATTTCTATAGGCGAGCGCAGCGGTAAATTAGAAGAAATGCTTTCAAAAATAGCCCAATTTTATGAAGAACAAACCGACGCTATGGTCTCTGGCCTGGCAAGCTTAATTGAGCCTATAATAATTGTATTTTTAGGCGTTATCGTAGGCGGCATTGTTATCTCTCTATTTTTGCCTATCATACAGATTACGCAGCATATTGGCGGCAAGTAATGTTTATATGATGCCCGGCATGTGTTTATTGTCCCACTCGCTCCCTTAGGTCGCTCGGGGATAATTCGACTACACATTTTTTCAGACAGGAAATTTGAAAAAATGTAAGTCTCATTATGTAAACGTTTTCAAGAGGTTGTTCTAATAGCAAAATAGAATTGACTTATGTTTTAGCATATGTTATATTTTAGATGAGGTAAAAAAGGGGTAGCTGGTAAACCAGCTATTCCTTTGCAGTGGAGTTATAAAGGGCCTTCATTTTTATCTTCTGCTGCAAGAAAATATATACAAAAGGGGGGTGAATTGTTATGAAAAAGGGTTTTACTCTTGTTGAAATCATGATCGTTGTTGCTATCATTGCTTTGCTCGCTGCTGTTGCTATTCCCGGCTTATTACGTTCAAGGTTAACAGCAAATGAATCGAATGCGATTAGCACGTTGAAGTCCATTGCTACCGGCGCGGAAACTTTCAGGGCTGCGCAGTCAAGTCCAGCGTATCCAACTAATTTGACTAATCTTGTTGGCGCGAATCCTCCGTATCTTACAGGATTTCCGAGTACTGCTGCTAATGGCGCAGGTAAAGCAGGGTATAATTACACGGTTGTAGGGACAACAGACACTTTTTATGCGTATGCTAATGCCGGTTCCAGTTCTACAGGAAGCCGTAACTTTTGCATAAACCAGACTGGTAGTATGTTTAGCCAGGCTGAGACGTCAGATTATTCTGGTGATTGCACTGCCGGCACTTTGATGCAATAAAAAAATAGTTTGTTATGAATTAAAAAGCGGTGGAGAAATCCACCGCTTTTTTTATTACGCGGCTATTCTTAAATGAAAGCTGAATTATTTTTCATTTTTTATTCACTTGGTCATATTACAAATTCATTCCCCGCGGCACTAAATCCCCGCCTTTTTAAGGCGGGGATTATATGGTGTGCCGCTTGGGGATTAGCCGTGCTAATACCCCGGCCTTTAGGCCGGGGATTTATGGAAGGCTTTATTTAACTAATATATTGCGCAGACGCTCTTTTCTCTAAAACTTATTGTATCAAACATTGACAATATTTTCTAAACAGGCTATATTTGTATAGAAAATACACATGAAATAATTAACGCAATCATAAACAGAAGAAGATGAGAAAAAGTTTTACTCTTGTTGAAATCATGATCGTTGTTGCTATCATTGCTTTGCTCGCTGCTGTTGCTATCCCTGGCTTGATACGTTCTCGTACAACTGCTAACGAAGCAAACGCAATCAGAGCTGTAAAATCCATTGCTACTTCCTGCGAAGTCTTTAGAGCTTCTCAGTCAGCCCCAACCTATCCAACTAATTTGGATAGTCTTACTAATGCAACTCCTCCATATGTAGCGAGTTTAGGTACGGGTGACCCAGTTGTTAAGGCAGGCTACAATTATACGCTTTCTGGAAGCACGGATACCTTTTTTATAATTGCGAATCCTACTATTTCCGGCAGTACAGGATACAGGTCATTTTGTGTCAATGAAACAGGTGATTTGTATAGCCAAAACTCTCCTATGTCTGCTGGCTGTTCCGGTTCTATATTGCAATAAAACAAATCTTTTTATTTTAGTTTTGTTTTTATTTTAAAAATCCAACTACCAAGCGTTGACAATATTTTTCCATATGCTATATTACAAAAAGAGAACAGATGGCAGAGTGCAGAAAGTAGAAGAAAAGGTATAGCAAAAATTAGAATAAAATATTAAAAAAGCTTTATAATCATTATCAATAAAACTCAAAAGAGGAGAAAGCTAATATGAAAAGAAGAGGTTTTACACTTGTCGAAATTATGATTGTTGTTGCTATTATTGCTTTGCTTGCGGCTATCGCTATACCTAACTTGTTAAGATCGCGTATTTCTGCTGAAGAGTCTGCTGCCGCCGCGGCAATGCGGACAATAGTCAGCGCTGAAGTTCAATATCGTGCAACGCACCCTACTTATGTTTCCTTAGCAGATTTAGCTAACGATACTCCACCGTATATAGATTCAAAACTCGCTTCAGGTCAAAGGCAGGGGTATAATTTTACCATGTCAAGCCCCACTTCCAGTGAATTTTATGTTGTAGCCCAGCCTCAGGGGCAGGGGCATACGTTTTATGTTGACGAGGACGGAACATTGTGCCGTTCAAACGTAACTACCGGCGTAACTGTAAGCGGCCATGAGGGCAATGATTGCCCTTCTGGTTTTTCCGAAGTAGAATAAGCCGCAACATAGAAAAATAATACAGATATTTAAGGATTATTCTTTTAGCCTTCAGCATTTAACCCCCCGGCAATTCCGTAATATCTTAATAATATTAAGCTATTTTCTAATTGTATTTCCTACCTCCTATGATATTATAAGTAATATTTATGCCAAAATTTAGTTGGTTTAACTTGCGATTTACTTTACCTCAGCCGTTAAAAAAAGCCATTCCATTTTTGCTTTTTTTTACGGCTATCGGCATAAATATGTATTTCCGGCTTTTCCCCGCCTATTTCCCTCAATTAGAGCGTCAGGCTAAATTTAATGTAGAAAACAGGGATATTGAAGCAATCACAAAAAAAGTTGAAAGTATTTACCCTGATTTTAATCAATTAATAAAAAAGAAAATAATTTTAAAAACATTCGAAGAAGATAAAAAAAACACCGCTGGCTTTAAAAAAGAAATTCAGGAAGAATATAAAAAGCTAAAAGATCCATATCAAAACGAATCCGGCCAAACCTATATTTTGGAAGTCGATGGTTACCAATGGATGCGCTACGTGGAAAATATACTTAAAAACGGCCATCCTGGTACCAGCCTTAAAGGCGGATACCCTTATGATGATTATATGCTTGCACCGTCAGGAGAGACGGTTATGCCTAACCAATTCTTCTTTTATTTGTCAGCTTTTCTCTATCGCGTAGCAACCTTCTTTTTAAAAAATATTCCTTTGATGTCTTTTCTTTTCTTTCTCCCGCTTTTTTACGCATTTATTTTCCTGGCCGCTCTATATTTGATAGTAAGAACTTTTTTTTCCGACTTGGCAGCTTTTTTTAGTGTTATTTTCGTAGGATTAAATCGGGTAGTTTTGTTCCGTTCTTGTGCCGGATGGTTTGATTATGATAGCCTGACTTTTGCGTTAGCGTTAATTGTTGTCTGGTCACTAAGTTTATCATTTAGAAGTAAATATACGTTAAAAAGGCGCCTATTTTACTCATTTTTTTCTGCTTTCATAATGGCTGTTTATTTTGGAATCTGGATAGGCTATTGGTGGATTTTTGGCATATGCGCGGCATATTATTTTTATACAATTGCCAATACTTATTCTTTAAATAAAGGAGCGCACAAAGAAGCAATAATACATATATATTTAGCAGTAGTATTTTTTGTAAGTAGTTTGGTGTTATGCAGCTTTATGTCAAAGAGCGGCCCACTTAATGATATTTATTTTATACTAGAAAAAATTTCAACCCTGGGGACTTCTCAACAAACGTCTGTCTGGCCATATACTTTTTATACAGTAGGAGAATTAAGCAAGGCAAGCCCTGAACAAATTGTGCGTAATTTAGGTGGGTCAATTATTTTTGTGTTTGTCACCGTAGGAGCTCTATGGGTTTACATAAAAGAAAGAAGAACCGAAAAAAAAGATTTTGTCGGGCTGATGATTTTCTGGCTATTCGTGATGTGTTTTGCCGCTTCAAAAGGTTATAGGTTTGTAGTTTTTCTGGTGATACCTTTGGGTATATTCTTTGGCGCGTTCATAGAGGATATTTTTAAACATATCCGGCATAAACTTAACAAAAAACCAATAATCTTTTTTATCTCTTTAAGTGTATTTTTTGTCTTCATTTTATGGACAGGCAAAACCATGTTGAATTCTGCCCGGGCTGAAGCAGTTTCTATCTATCCTATTGTTAATGATAGTTGGTACAAAGCATTGGTTTATATTGATAAAAATACCCCTAAAAACAGTATTGTTAATACTTGGTGGGATTATGGCAATTTTCTTAAGACCGTCTCCGGCCGCAGGGTTGTTTTTGACCCGCAATCGCAGCATACCAATTCAGCTTATTGGATGTCGCAGGTTATTTTGGCGCAAGATGAGGCCAAAGCTCTGAACATTCTGCGTATGCTTGATAACTCATCCAATACTCTTTTTGACGAAATGCAGAAGGAGATAAAAGACAATTTTGAATGTATTTCTCTGCTTAACAAAATATTGGCCAGCAATGAAACAGAAGCAAAAACAATATTGGATAAACAGAGTATTTCCAAAACGCTCAAAAATAAAATAATAGAAACAGTATTTTCTAAAAAACCAGCTCCGGCTTATTTTTTTGTGGACAAAAGCATGATTTATAAAATGTCTAATATTTCATTTTTGGGCAATTGGGATTTTTCCAGATTATATATGATGCGGAATAGAAATCTTCCTAAGGAGCAAATTATAGAAAATCTGGAAAAAATGTTTTCTCTATCAAAAGATCAGGCAACTAATGTTTATACTGAAGTCATTCTTTCTACGACAGAAGATGAATCAAACGAAGCGCTTTCAAGGCGTTACAGCTTTCCATTCTTTATCGATAAGGCGAAAGAAGAAGGCAATTTCATATATTTCAATAACGGAGTTATCCTGAATACTTTTGATCGCACGGCAAGAATATTATCTATGGATGGAGGGTATCTGAAATTTAAAAATGTATTTATTTTTGACAATAATAAACTTAATTTTTATGAGTGTAAAGATACTGATTACAATTCCAGCATATTTTTTTTGAAAAGTAAAAATGGGTGGCAGGCTATAGGTTTATCAAAAGAATTAGCACATAGTTTATTTGTAAAACTTTATTTTTTAAATGGAGAGGGGTCAAAATATTTTGAACCTTTCTATTCCGACAGTAATGGGGAAATATACATATATAAGATTAATTGGTAAAAAGTAAATTAGCGAGACAGAAAAAATACAAATAAGGAAGGTAGATATATGAATATTGTAGTGCTTATACCTTGTTTTAACGAAGCGCTGACGATTACAAGTGTAATAAATGATTTTAAAAAGGAATTGCCCAATTCGCGGATAATTGTTTTTGATAACAGCTCAACTGATGCGACAAAGGCTCTGGCTTTAAGTTCCGGAGCGGAGGTCGTCCCAGTAATAAGAAAAGGCAAGGCAAACGTAGTGCGTGAAATGTTTAAAAGAGTAAAAGCGGATATTTATGTTCTTGTTGATGGTGATGGAACGTATAGCGCTAAAGACGTTCATGAACTTATTAAGCCTATACAAAGCGGCGAAATTGATATGGTAGTGGGGCGCCGTACACCTGTAACAGACGCGGCAATGAAAACAGTAAATAAAATAGGAAACATATTGTTTTCAAGATTTTTGAATTTTTGTTTTCATGCGCAATTGCAGGATGTTCTTTCCGGATACCGAGCGTTTAACCGTGAGTTTGTAAGAAGAGTGCCGATAATTACCTATGAGTTTGAAATCGAAATCGAGATGACCCTTCAGGCTTTTAGCAAGGGTTTAGGAATTGTTGAGGTTCCTGTTTCGTATAAAGAAAGGCCGTCGAACAGTTACAGTAAATTAAAACCATTCCGGGATGGTTATTTATTATTATTAACCATAGTTATATTGTTTCGTGATTTAAAGCCGCTTAGGTTTTTTGGTATTGGCGCGATAGCGGTATGGATTGTAGCCGCACTTTATGGTAGCTGGGTGTATTATTTGCCGCGCGCGGCTAATTTATTTGACACAATTTTTTTAACTTCTTTAGCTATACTCGGATGGCTCTTTCTGCTTATAGGCTTTTCTGTTCACACCATTAACAGAAGATTTGACGATTTAACAGCTATCTTAGATAGAAATTTACTCCACAAAGAAACTGATTGATGCTTGTTTTATTTCTATATCTTTCTGCGGTTGGCATATTATGGTGGTGCGCCCAAGGGTATTTTCTGTATCTTTTTTGGAGAAAGACGAACTTACCAAAAAAAAATCCAGTAGAGCCTTGCAGCAACAATGGCATTTCCAGCATTTCAAGTTTTTCCATTATCGTACCTACCTATAACGAGAAACACTTAATAAATCAGAAAATTGCTAATCTTAAAACTTTAAATTACCCTGATTACCATGTTTATTTTTCCGATGCCTCAAACGATGGAACAGATGAAATTATATCTTCTGCGATTTTAGGGCATTCAAATTATAACCTTATACGTGTTGCTGTTCCGGGAAGAAGCAGTCAAATAAATAAAGCGCTTTCTTTGATAAAAAACGGCATAGTTGTTATTACTGATGTCGACGCATTTTTTGAGCAGGATCTTTTGCAAAAATTGGCAGATATTTTTTTAGATAAAACTATTGGCGTAGTGGGCGGTTATGTGAGCCCGGATACAAAATATAAAACAGATATATCTTTCTGGAAAGTGCAAAATACTACGCGCTTGGTGGAAGGCCTTTGCGGGCATTCCCCGGTTGTTTCAGGCGCCGGTTATGCTTTTAGAAGAGAAATTATAAATGAAATTCCCCAAGATACCTGGGCAGATGATATTTATGTGCCATTTACGGCTAACTTAAATGGTTTTTGTTCGATATATTCTTCCGAAATTTCTATAAGGGAAGTGCGAGCTCCGGAAAAATTTAGTGATTTTTTTAAAATAAAGGTCCGTAAAACTCATGACAATATAAAAGAACTGTTAAGGTCTTTTCCGAAAATATTTGCCATGCGCTTTGAGTGGTTTGTTATTTATATCACACGATTTTTACAGATTATTGTTTCACCGTTTTTGATTTTAATGCTTTTAACCCTTGTCTTTTTTCAAAACCCGGCAGTAATTATTTCCAGTATATTACTGGTTTTTATAACCGGCATTGTTCAAAAGATTTTATCCGGCAAATTAGTTAAAGAAAAAATCAGCGCGTGGGAAACAGTAAAAATCTTTATGATCACAGAATTCGTACTTTTGTACGCGGTATTGTTCTATTTTTTTCGAAAGAATAGAATACCCTATACGAAAATGGGAACCATAGCCAAACAATGAAAATATTACTGATTAATGAACCATTTGTGCCTGATTTTTGTAGAACCCAGCGTTGGGCCGCACGTACGCGTGGTAGAGTTTTACGTGCTCCTGATTGGCTGGCTTACGCGACAGCAGTTTTGGAAAAAGAAAAATTTGACGTAAAGCTTTATGATTTTCCAGCTTTAGGTTGGGGCAAAGAGAAATTCAAAGATATTATTAAAAAAGAGAATCCAGATTTTGTGGTTCTTGATTCGACCACGCCATCTATATATTCTGATATTGAATGCGCGAGGATTGTAAAAGATGTATCACGCGCCAAAGTATTAATGGTTGGCCCGCACATCTCAGCTTTGCCTGAAGATACTTTAAAGTTAGCTGCTGGCAGCGTTGATGTGGCGTGCATCGGCGAATATGATTATACGGTGCGTGACACAATCTTAAATTATAATAAACTAAATACTGTTTTAGGGATAGCTTATTACGCGGATGCCGAGATAAAAAAGACATCACCCCGGCCTTTGATTGAAAATTTAGACCAATTACCGTTTCCTGCCTGGCATCAATTAGATTTAATGAAGTATTTTGACGGTGGAAAACTTTATCCCTATATCGATGTTATTTCCGGACGGGGATGCCCAAACGCCTGCGTGTTTTGTCTTTGGCCGCAAACTATGCATGGGATGCGCTATCGTTTTAGAACCCCTAAAAACGTGGTTGATGAGCTTGAGTATGATATAAAACTTTGCCCGCAGATAAAGGGTGGTGAATTTTTCTTTGAAGATGATACTTTTACGGTAGACAAAGAGCGGGCAATTTTAATTTGTGAAGAGATTTTGCGGCGCAACTTAAAAATAACTTTTTCCGTTAATGCCAGAGTCGACAGCC
>Ga0172381_10003618_pt1 | contig 16299 bp, 21 predicted proteins | sample Leawel6488metaG_FD_119754 | JGI IMG/M metagenome (GOLD analysis project Ga0172381, IMG submission 119754) | Leachate microbial communities from a municipal landfill in Southern Ontario, Canada - Leachate well 64-88 metaG | ecosystem: Engineered > Solid waste > Landfill > Unclassified | place... | reverse complement strand
GTCCACCGTAGGTGATAGTAGTCAAGCAATTGTTAGTGGAGAACAATCATTAGCAGTTGCATTTGGTCCTAATAGTAAAGCCAAAGGAGCTTTAGGTGATTTATTAACGCTAGTAGAATGGGCAGATAATAAAATCATAAATTATAGAACCCGTAAAATTGATGGAAAGCATATTAAAGCCAATACCTTTTATGAAATGATTAATGGCAAATTTGTTGAGACTGAATAAATTAGAACGGTATAATAGAAGGTCACTATTGAAATAATTTATGCGGCTATTTCAGCCGCATTAGTAGTTGTATATCGTTTAAGTGCTCACATATTTGAAAAAAAGTTGAATTTCTTAATTAGCATGAAAGGTTGATTGTGCATCTAGAAGAAGTACATCTGCATTCTTACAAGAATAAAGATTCTGTAAAAAATAGCAAGAAATGTGGATGTTTCAATTGTTGTCAGACATTTGATTCAAGTAAAGTTACTAAATTTACTTCAGATGAAGAGCATTCTGCAATTTGCCCCTTATGTGGGCATGATACAGTTTTGCCAGATTTTGATGTAAAATTAAGTGATAATTTACTTAATGATATGTATGAAGAATATATTGGAGAAGATTGATATGTTTGATTAAAATTATTGATTGGTGAGCGACACTTTAACAAAGGTTCCTTTTTGTTATATTTACGCTATGAGCACTTCAATGTTTTATAATACTAATTATGATGTCAATAATTATATTATACCAGGATTAAGTGTAATAAATGACTATAATATTATGGATGAAATGAGTAAATTACTAGCTAAAGAAACTGACCGAGAACTTTTGGTAAATTAATGCTAGATAAAGGCACAATAGATGAGTTAATTAATAAAACTCAATATGAATTTGTATTTTTTGGATCCGAGGATTCAACTGATATAGATATTATGTTTTTTATAGATAAACCTTTAAAAATTGAAGAGTGCCGAGTATTAGCTAAAGAATTGAAATTTGCATTAGGATTAAAATATTCAGATGTTAATTTATGTAGTGTTAAATGCGGATACGTGAATTGGTGCTATAAAGGGACTATTGATGAAGTGAATAATATGATAGCTGCTACTTATAAGCTACATAAACAAGCGCATCCATGCCCAATATATGAATTTATGCCTAGAAATATTAATATAAAAATTCATAGAGTATTTAGAGGTATATTATCTCATTTATCTAGAACCGAATTTAGACCTGAAATTAAAAAAGCACTACGAAATATTGATAATATAAAATTAGTATCCGAAGTATTATCTAAAATAAAGCTATCAAAAATAATAGATTTAAAAAAGAATAATAGTAATTTAGTTAATTTTTATAAATTTTTAGGATTTCAAATTGGGCAAGTATATGGATTAATAGATTACGTTGAATTATATACTAAGATAGATATTGCTAATAAATATCCAGAACTAACTGAATTATTATATAGGAAATCATTTGATATTAACAGATTAGATACAATATTAGAAAATTTTATGATTAAGATTAATACTGTTAAACAACCTTGGCTATATGAAAATATGAAAATGGATTTAGATGTAGTGGGCAATCTTAATTCATCATATATAAATTATAATATTGACAATTATCAAACAATATCAACAATATTCCCTTCAACTTCACCAATATGTATAACCAAAAATAGATTTATTAGCAATACTGTTAGTAACTGTGCAATTGGTTTTCCATTTCCACTTGGGGTAGTGACATATAAAGCTAAACTAATTTTAAAACAATATAATGAGAAAAAGGAATAACAATGATTCTTTGCGATATTGATGGAACATTAATTGAAAAATCTGAAAAAGGTGGAATCAATTACGGTGTCGAAACAGCTATTCCCATTCAGTGTACAATTAATGCAATTGAATATTTTTATCAAGAAGGACATCAAATTGTATTTTTTACTAAAAGAAATATCATTCATTATAAAATAACTAGAGAATTATTAGATAAATTATTTAGACCTGAATTTGGAATATTATATTGCAAACCTTCTTACATATTAACAAATATTAGTAGAGAAGCTAAATGGGATATGTTTATAGATAGTAAATTTCAAAGTTTTGTAGGAAAATATGGAAATGCTTTGCTAATAGATGATAATTTAGAAGTACTCCATGAATTTAATAAACATGGAGTACCTGCAATCCATCCAGATACTTTTGATTGGGATTAATCATGAATGACGTATTGAAATATTTTAGAACGTATCATTTACCATATTCACCTGGAACTACTAATGATGATAAAAAATTAGTAGATGATTCTGATTTTGTAGGTAAAGAAGTTGTTATAACAGCTAAAATGGATGGTGAAAATTGTCTAGATGAAAATACTATAATATCTACAAATATTGGAGATATTTCAATTAAAGAAATATGTAATAAAAAAATGACAGTTGAAGTTTTGTCATATAATATAGATTTAGATAAATTAGAGAATAAAAAAATAATGGATTATCAAGTGATGAGTAGTGGAGATGATTGGTATGAAATTGAATTAGAAAATGGAAGCATACTTAAATTGACAGGAAATCATTATATATATCTCCCTGAGTTACATATATATAGACGTGTAGATGAATTAATTATTGGAGATGAATTATTATATTTACCATCAAATTAGATGGCATCCATTTTATTACTAAATAATAGGATGACCAAAATAAAATGTGATATATGTAATAAGGAATTTTGTATTGATAAGTTTAGATCGCATGTTAATAAAAAACATTCATCTAGTTTTGCAAATACTAAGAAATTAGCATATTATGTTATAGAAAAAGTTTACGGATATTCAGAAATAGAATTAAATAATATTATTTCCGAATATGAAAATAATTCAGTATTATTTATAAATAAAAAATATAATTTTGATTTTCGTAGATATTTGAATGATTTAGGATTAAAGCATAAAACAATAGCCGAAGCTACTTCTACAGAAAATTGTATTAAAAATAGAGAAAATACTTGTTTAAAAAAATATGGAGTAATTAATCCATCAAAAGCTGAAGTTATTAAAAATAAGAAAAAAAGTACTTTTATTAAAAATTATGGAGTAGATAATATAAGGAAGCTTCCTGCTTATAGAAAAGAATGGGAAGCTAAAATGATTAAAAAATATGATTCAGTTTGTTTAAGTAATTTGCATGGTAATCAAAATAGCTTTGGGTGGAAAACCATCTCAGAAGATGATAAAAATGCCAGAATCGACAATTTAGTCAAAAAAGCTCACATTTGGTATTATAATTTAAGTGAAGAAGATCGAGCAAATTATAATAAGAAGAAATATGTTAATAGAGGAAATTATTACGTATCTTCATTAGAAAAAAGAATTAGCCAAATATTAACATTAAATAATATATTGTATAGAGCGCAATTTTTTATAAGTAAATATCCTTTTGATTTTGTAATTGGAAATCATGTAATAGAAGTGCAAGGAACTTATTGGCATTGTGATCCTAGAATATATAAAGCAACTGATCTTATTAAAAGAAATAATAAATTAGTATTAGTACAAGAAATTTGGAATAAAGATTTACTTAAGAAAAAAATAGTTGAGGAAAAGGGATATGATATTAGTTATATATGGGAGTTTGATATGAATAATATGGATGATGACGAAATACTTAAAAAGATAAGAGATATAAATGAAAATAAAATCAATTAAGAAAATAGCAAATTCTAGTAAAAAATATGATATCGAAATATTAGATAATCATAATTTTTTCGCGAATGGAATATTAGTACATAATTGTTCGATGACTAATAAAAAAGTTTGGGCTAGATCACCTGATTCTAATTACCATCCTAGTCGTATATGGAGAAATAATTTTTGGGATATTGTGAAAAATGATATTCCAGATGGAATGCGTGTATGCGGAGAATACCTATATGCAACCCATTCTATTCATTATAAAAATTTGCCAACATATTTTTTAGTTTTTTCAATATGGGATGAAGCAACTTGCTTATCTTGGGATGAAACTGTTGAATGGAGCCAATTATTGAATTTACAAATGGTCCCATTTTTATACAGGGGATTATACGATCCTAAAATTGTATTAGATTTAGCAACAAGTGAAGAAATATTTGGAGGAATTCGGGAAGGCGTTGTTATTAGAAAACCTGAAAAATTTACATACACTGATCCTGATAATTTTACACAATGTTCATTAGATGCGGCTAAACATTACTGCAAGTGGGTTCGTAAAAATCATGTTACATGCTCTAATCATTGGGCATTTGAAAAGATTATCCCTAATGAATTAGCTACGATTAATATGGAGTAATGAATGTTAGCTGAAATTAAAACATTTGCCATGAGTAATCCAACATTAGCTGGATTTGTTGGAGTTTATTTTACTGGATTACTTACTTTTATTTTTAAAGGAGTTCCAATTGCAATATTTAAATTTATTAAAAAACATATAACAACTACGTTTAGTATTGGTAATGCTAATATTTCATTTTATAATTTAATGGAATTATTTGAATCTGATGGATTAGTTAATAAAACTAGATTAATTAAAGTATTTAATGGTAGATGGGGATATGATGAATCAGTAACTAAAGGATTAGGCGTTGGCGGTCATTGGTTCATATACAAGGGTGTCCCACTATTTATAAATATTTCAATACAACCTTCAACTGATTGTAATGAAAAATTAACTATTTCATTGACAAAATTAGGCAGAAGTCATAAATTATTTGATCAATTATTAATTGAATTAAGTAATAAAATTAATCATTTAGATAATGAGCATACTAATATATTTAAATGGAAAGAGTGTAATTGGGGCAGTGCATTACAATCTCCAATTAGACAATTAAATACTGTATTAATTGATAATTATAATAAAAATCTTTTATTAAACACCATTAACCATTTTATTGAATCTGAACAATGGTATATTAATAATGGAATTCCATATCAATTAGGAATTTTATTATATGGTCCGCCTGGAACAGGAAAAACTTCATTAATTAGAGCTATTGCAGGATATTTTAATTATTCAATTAGTACATTACCTGTAAGTAGCTTGGAGAAAATCGGAGATGCGCTAGGTTCATTACATAAAAATAGTTTTTTAGTTATTGAAGATATTGATAGTAGTTATACTGTGCATAGTAGATCAAATGATGAAAAAGATAAATCTAACACAACGAAAGCTGCATATGAAGAGATAGCTAAGAGTGGATTATCTGACGTATTGAATTCAATAGATGGCTTTTTAAGTAAGCATGGCAGAATATTAATAATGACCACTAATCATATTGAAAAAATTGATGCAGCATTAATTAGACCAGGACGTATTGATTTAAAAGTTGAATTAGGTTATGCCACTAGTGAAATGTTTATTGAATTTATTCATAGATTTTTCCCAACTAATAAGATTCCAAATAATTTAAAATATTGTGCATCTGAATTAACAATGGCTGAATTACAAAATAAATTGTTGCTAAAAAAAGATTTTAATTATTTTATCAATACCTATTGCAAACTAATAATTAAAGAAGATCAATAATGCATAAGTGGAATAAATTAATATTAGCATATGGTTTACCTGGAAGTGGTAAATCAACTACATTACATATATTAAATAGTACTTTGCAGCATACAAATACTAAAACATTATTAATTGATCATGATGAGCCTAGATATGAAAAATTGTTTAAAATAATGATGAATGAAGTTATTGATTCATTTAATGATTATGGCATAGTTATATTAGATTATGTTTGGTCACATACTGAAATAATTGACTTTTTAAGAACAATATCAAAGTTAATTACTATTGATGCATTAACTTTATATTATTTTAAGCCAGACATTGAATTAAGTATTTCTAATGATTTAGCTAGAAATAGAGAAAAATCAGCAGAAAAAACCATTAGAACATTAGATGTATCAGAAATTAGTAAAAATGAATTACAAAGTATTACTAATATTAAAAAAATTATATTGAATTATCGCCCAACCTATAATCCAAATAATGATAAAATTATACTTTCTTAAATTATACGTAAGGCTATTGACATAGTTTACTCCCGCTTTTTATTTTGTTATTATTAGGTAATGGAATTTGGTAGCACCGAATCAGTCCTTGAGACTAGCGACGATTTTAAGACATATGAAACAGGCATTCAAGATATAAACATCATGATTACCTTGCTTACTCAATTGTATAATGATTTGACCAGGATTATTGTACAAGAGTATGCCGCAAATGCTAGAGATGCGCATAGGGAGATACATAAGGATGATGTACCTATTGATATCACACTTCCCACTAAGCTCTCTAATGAATTAGCTATTAGAGATTATGGGCCTGGCATTAGCCCAGATAGAATGTCTAATGTTTTTGTAAATATTGGCGCTTCTACTAAGAGGCATGACAATATGCAAACAGGTGGATTTGGTATTGGGGCCAAATGCGCTTTTTGCTATCAAGATTCTTTTTCAGTTGATACATTTATAGATGGAATTCATCGTTCATATGTATTTTTAAAAGCAGGAGAACGAGGTATTCCTCAAATGAAGGAAATCTCAGAAGAAGATACCATTGAACCAAATGGTACATTAATCACTATAAACATTTTCAGTAGAGATATTGAAGCTGTACAGCGAAATGTTTATAAGATTACTCAATTTTGGGAAGTAAGACCTAATATAATAAATGATGAAGTATATGATGGTGAAAAATATTTTGATTATGAAGTAATTGACCGGGGAGATAATTGGGCCTATTATTCAAATAATAAAAATGGCTGTTTTGTAGCAGTAGATGGGATTTCGTATAGATTTGACTATAACGCTTGTTATGCTGGTTCAAATGATGATGAAAAATATAAAAATATTCTAACTGAAGGCTCATTGTGCTTTTTCTTTAAAACGGGAGAAGTATCTATTTCTCCAAATAGAGAAGGGCTATTTTATGATAATCCTACTATAGTTAAAATTAGAGAAACAGTAGATGCTGCAATAATTGGGGTTAAGAATAATATTGAAAAATATATTAATACTGTTTCTACTTTAATTGAAGCAAAAGATGCTTTAAAGAAATATTCTTATTTAGAAAAGATTACAGGTAAATTAAATTGGAATAATTTAAATTTAGATGATTATCGCATAGATGCAAAATATTATACAATTTCTAGCTATTATACATATAGATCTAAAATATCAAGCCGTCCAGAATATAAATTAGATATTCAAAATTATATAACATATGTTTTAATTAATGATGAAGATTCAATATTAAGTAGGGTTAAGAGTATAAATATTACTGCTTCATTAGGTAGATTTGTATTTATAACTCCTTCTAAATATTCTGAAGATTATAATGTAACTGAAGAAGAATTTAAGAAAGATCAAGAAGAATATTTTAAAACAAGTTATTTAAATACTTTACCTTTTACTTTATTGACTTCATTTGATAAATGGGTTTCACCCAAAAGGATGAAAATTAAGGGGAATATTTATAAATTTTTACGCAATAATCACACTCCCAGATATGCTTGGGAAATGGAAGATGTAGAATATGATGATGTAGAAGGGTATTATGTAGAATTTGAGCGAGGAATGGCTAAAGGATTTACTTTAAAAACATTAGATCAATTGAAATCTAAATATGGACTAAAAATATATGGAGTTCCTACTCGATATATGAAGAGGATGCTTAATAATGATAATATGACATTATTGAGTGAATTTGTAGAAGATAAAAAAAGCTTTTTTGAAGATTTTATTAAAGAAAATAAACGCCCAATATTTTGCAAATCTTATTTACGGAACATGAACTATCAATGTGAAGTTGATACAATCGTTAAAATTCCAGAATTAAGAGATGATTATGAATTATTTGAATATTTTAGACGATATGATGCTTGTAAAGAATATTCAAAGCGTAGAGTGAATGAAACGGTATTTGCAGAATATAGCAAATTTATTACAATGTTTGGTAGATCAATGGACAGCGAATTATATTGTGAAGAATTAAAATTTGATGAATTAGTGCCTAAAATTAAAGAGATATATCCTTTGCTTAAATCTACTTTTAATGAGTATTCTTTAAGTCAAATTACTTTAGAACATTCTCGCTTATATGCAAAATCAGTAGTTAGTAATAAATTAAAAACTAAAATTAAATATCCCTTAGTCTTGGTCAAGAGCGAGTAAGTACCTTCTTTTAAATTTTGTTATATTTTAGTTAAACGTAGAACAGTAGGAGCCGCGATGAAAAAAATTAGATATATTCAAACAAAAAATAGTATAGTATTTTCCTATAAAGGAAAAAAGATAACTATTAATAGAATTAAAGATGTTGTAGCTGGAGTTCCAATTGAAAGCGATGAATCTATAAAAATTCGTGAACTTTTAGCTAAAGCTAAAGATGATCCAACCATTTTAGATGAAGATGAATCCCCATTACTACCTTTAATAGATATTGATTATGCGTTAGCGGCTACTCCTTTTTATATTGATAAAATTCATTAAGGTATATGTAGATGGAGTTGAAGTAAATGAATATTTGGGAAAGAAAATAATTCAAGCTAAAGAAGGAAATAAAGAATATAATCATATTATTAATTTCTGGAAAAAAGTTGAAAAAAATCCATTAGAATCTGCTAGAAAAGAATTATTCTTATTCTTAGAACATAATGGATTGCCTCTTACGGAAGATGGCTACTTTGTTGCCTATAAGTCTGTTAGATCGGATTATTATTCGGCTTACAATTATGCACCCAATAATCCAGACAATGTATTGAATAAACCTGGACAGTGGGTGTTATTTGATAGATCTAAGGTGGATACTGATAGAAACAGAACTTGCTCAAATGGCTTACATGCTGCTAACTATTATTATGCTCATAATGTATACGGAGGAGGGGATGTAAATAAATTAATTACCTTAATTATTGATCCATCAGACGTAGTTGCAGTGCCTTCTGATTATAATAATCAGAAAATGAGAGTTTGTGCATATTTTGTGTTGGAAGATTGCAGTAAAGAATATACTGAAAATTTCATCAAATTGCCAATATCTTTACCTGCTAAAGAAGGTAAACTAGTAAGCATATCTGAAGTTATTCCTGAAATAGAAGAAAAAAAGGCTCCTATTATTGAAGAAGTGAGTAAAGAAGAAGATAAAGAGATTGATACTAATGTCGAAGAACCTAAAGAAGAGACAATAATTGAAGAGCCTGAAGCAGATGCAGTAGTTAATGATATAAAACCAATAATTGAGCCAAATAAGTTGACATTTAAATCAACGGTAGCTAAATTCATTGGAGACAAGGTTTCAAAGATTTTGCACAAGCAACCTAGAGATCCAATCACAGGTAAATTTTTGAAAGGAAATTAAAATGAGCAAAAAAATGAGTCAGGCTGTTGAAATTGTAGGTATTGCATATTTAGCCCTATCTTTAGTATTATCCATTTTAGGATATATTAAAAAAGGCAAAAATTATTCTGATAGTGCATTAGGAGCAAAACAAGATTGAGGCTAAATTAGCTTTAATTTGAATACTCATAGACATAACTCAAAAAAAGTGAAAAAATGAGCTTCTACCCTTTGGGCTGGGAGCTTTTTTATTATCTTATTGGCATGGACTCTAACAATCTGCTCTCAGAAGATATGCATGTCTTTTTAGACTTGGAAGCAACTTTAATTGAAGGGGTTGACCAATGGAAAGTATATAATTCTAATGAGAAATTCAGAAAAGATCTGTTGAAATATACTTCACATAATGCAAAAGTTCATATTTTCTCGTTTGCCGTTTGGGATAACAAAGAAGATCATGCTTTTGTTGAAATGATCATTTCTCAACTTGAAAAAGAGTATGGAATTAAGATTGATGATTGCATTTTCAAGCAAGATGTTCTATACGCAGTTAAACAAATTAAAAAGATTCAGGTGTTAGATGACTTTGATTTAAGTCAATTGGTTGGAAAAAGGGATGCTTTTTTATGCTTTTGTGAGTTCTTTAATTTAAAGCATTCTACCCTTTTTGATGATAGCGTAGAAGATGGAATTTATTTTACCCAAGCAATTGACGATTTACTTCCAAATATTGTAAAGAATCCAATTGATTACTTAGTTGAAATTGGAACAATTAACTTTAAGCATGTAGATTTTCAATGATTAATGATTAAATAATCGCTAAAATTCTCGTATGATCAAAACCCTCCAATTGGAGGGTTTTTTGTTTGTTAAAATTTAAATAGAATTTTAACAAACAGGATTAATATGGGTAACAGATCATTAGCTCACATTGAAAAGGTGAGCAGCATACATCCAATAATGTGTGAAGGAAAGCCAGCAGATAATATTGAATTAGTTCAAATTTTAGATTATTATGTAGTGGCTCAAAAAGGCGAATGCCAAGTTGGTAAATTAGTTTTATATGTTGAGGTAGATGCAATTCTCCCCGAATGTAAGGAATTTGAATTTTTAAGATCAAAAAAATTCACAATTAAAGCTATGAAATTTGGGGCTAAGTTTACTGATGTAGCAGGAAATAGAATAATAAGCCAAGGTATTATTTTTGATATGAATGTGCTGCATCCTGAAATTGAATTAATTGAAGGCACTGATTTAACCGAACAATTAAATATTACTAAAGTTATTGAAGATGCTGAGGAAGATGCTTCTTTAAATGATAAAAAGAACTTAACTTTTATAGATAAACTTAATAAGAAATTAATGAGATATCCTTTTTATCGTAAATTAAAGAAAAATGTTTTTGGTGAAAAAATAAAGGGAACTTGGGCAGATTGGATGCCGCCTAAATCTGATGAAGTAAATATTCAGATGATATTCTCTAGATTAAAAGCTAAGTATGGAGATGATAATGGTTGGTATGTTACCGAAAAATTAGAAGGTCAAAACATCTCAATTTATGCATATAGAACTAAATCATTATTTGGTAAAAAGACTAATATTGGGGTTTGCACTCATACTAGAAATCTAATAACAGATGATGGTTCAGCCTTTTGGAAAACTGCTAAAAAATCTGGAATAATTGAAAAATTAACAAATCTAGATAAGGATTATTTTGTTAGAGGAGAGCATGTAGGCCCAGCTATTCAAAAGAATATATATGGATTTGCTGAAACCGATATTTATGTATTTGATGTATGGGATATTGAAGAGCAGCGCAAATTAAATTATGCAGAATTGGTAGAATTTTGCAGAAGTAATGAAATCAAAATGGTCCCCATTTTAGATAATAATTTTGCATTACCTGAGAGTGTTCAAGAGTTATTGAACTATTCAAATGGGTTATCAGTATTTGGAAAAAATGTTATGCGAGAAGGCGTGGTTATTCGTAGAAAGGATGATCCTAATATTTCATTTAAAGATAAATCACCTGAATACTTAGCTAAGGATAAAAAGAAAAAATAAATATCAAGTATTATTTTTTTGTTACTATTACTATATGCAAGATTTTATTCCTAAAAATATGAGCAATGAGAAATTTGAAGAAGAATTAAATAAATTAAGTGGAAATGACAAAGCAGTTGAAACTTATGAGAAAGAGATTTCTTCAATTTCTCATCATATTATAATTATTAATTATTTTGATATTATACTTAAAGTGCTATTAGGAGTGGTAATTACATTAATGGTAATATCTAATTATCAATTGAAATATATTATAATTAGTTTAGTATCATTAATCTTGAATATATTATTAAGTAAAATATATTCAAGTGAAGAAATTTTATTAGAAGTATGTAAAGTGGCATTAACGGGGAGATTATATGAGCTTGCCTTTAAAATCTGGAAATCACCTCTTAATAAATAGTCTACATCCAGGCAATGAATATATAGTAATTGAGAATACTAATAAAAAATTATGGAAATATGATTTTACTGATAATATGGTAGTTAGATTAGATGAAATTATTTCAAATTCAATTTATTTATTTACTATAAAAAATAAGCAAATAGCTTTAAAAAAAGATGAACTTAAAAAATTAAAATTTAGGAATTTACCACATGACTGATAAATTAGAATTAGATTTTGGCGAATTAGATGCATTAGTTGAATCTAGTAGCAAAAATGAAATAGCTGATTTAGTATCTAAAATTAAAGCAGCTTCACAAGCATATCATTCAAATGGTACAAGTGGAGTATCTGATAAAGTTTGGGATTCTTGGATTGAAAGATTAACTGCTTTAGACCCAACTAATGTTTTATTAGAAGAGACTGGAAATGGTTATGAATTAGAATTAGATGAAGATGTTGATGAAAATGAAAAAGTAGAACATCCAATTATTGTTAGTAGTATTGTTAAAACTAAAAAACCATCAGATATTATAGCTAAGATAGGTAAAAAAAGCACCTTTTCAGTTAAACTAGATGGTAATTCAATTGTAGCATATTATAAATATGGAAAACTTGATAAGATATTAACTAGAGGAACTAACAATATTGGAATAGATAGAACTATTAAGTTCATTAATATCATTCCCGTAATAATTGGAAATAAGCTACCTTACCTAGCAGTGAGAGGTGAAGCCGTTATAGCTAAAGAAAATTACACTGAGGTAAATGGATTTGATATTAACAAATCTTCTAGAAATACTGTAGCAGGATTAATTAATAAAAAAGATGATTGGGAAAAAGATTTCAAGTGGATTGAATTTATTGCATATACTTTTGTAGATGTTTCTACTAAAAAAGATATATATGAATCTTATGATTGGTCAAAAGATTTTAATGTAGAGCAGCAAAAGCCTTGTAAATTATTTTTAGATATGGATATTAATGATTTTTATGAGCAATATAAATTAAATTGGAAATATGATGCTGATGGCACTGTATTTAAATTTGATAATGGATCTATGCTTGCTTTGAAGTATCTAGATGAGGTCGCAAACACCGATTTAATTCGTATAGTCTGGAAAATAGGAGTAGACCAAAGACTTACCCCTATTGCAATTTTAAAGCCTGTAAAACTCTCTGGGGCCTTAATATCTAAAGCTTCTTTGGGTAGTTTTGATAGAGTTAATAACAAATTACATATATGGCCAGTTCCATTACAAGCAAAAGTAGATGTCATTAGAGCTAATGAAATCATTCCGTATATAACTAATGTAACTAATAAATCAATAGCTACATTATTTGGAAATACTCCAATTTGCCCAAGCTGTGGTAAAGAATCTGAAATAATAGGAAAGCACGCTTATTGTGTGAATCCAGAATGTCAAAATATTGATAAGTCAAGATTATTGAAATTTGCAAGTTTCTTTTATCCAGATGGTGTTTCAGATAAACAAATAATTAAAATATTTGATGCATATAAAATTAAAACTATTCCACAATTATTAGAATTCAAATATCAAAAGATTGATTTTACTAGAATTGATGGAGTAGGGCAGTCTTTAGCTATTTTAATGGGAATATTTTTCCATAAATTATCCGGGGATATTGATAGTAAAATCGTATATCAATCTGTAGCATTAGGTTGTGGAAATAGTTCAGCCAAAGCTATTGTTAAACTTGGAGTGCCTGTTAATCAAATCTGGCTTACGTCTGGATGGATTACTACAATTAAAGGAATTAGTGGATTTAATAGTAAAATAGCAGATAGTATTTGGAAAAATCGTCATCTTATTGCTGAAATATGTAGATTGCGTAATGTAGTTGATGATAAGCCTAAGAATATTGTTGGAACTTATTGTATGACTCAAATAAGATTTAATAAAGATCAAATTGATGAATTAAGCAAATTAGGCTGGATTGAAGATAATACTGTTAAAAAGACTACAACAGTATTAATCACCAATGATATTGATGGCGGATCTACTAAAATGGATAAAGCTAGAAAATATGGAATTGATATTGTAGAAACAGATGCATTTTTTGAAAAATATATTAATAAAGAAGGTGAATTAGATGATTGAAAAAGTTCTAGTTGAAAGTAGAATAAGAGTCTTGAATTTATGTTTAGGAGTTGATATTCGTAGATTAATGAATATTGATTCTGAATTCATATTGATTTCTTGTTTTGGAAGTGTTAATTTTAAAATTAAAGATATTCAACCTCATGTACTACTTAGAACAGATACATATATAGATAATTTAAAGAAATTTGGAATGACTGATTATTTAAATGTATATTTTGATGATGTATGGCCTGAAAAAATAGCTAATATTCCAGATGATAAAAAAGCTAATTATTTTCTAACAGAATTTAATGAAGAAAAAGCTCAATCAATATTTGATTTTGTAAATGCAAATAAAGATAAAGTTAAAACATTAGTTGTGCATTGTGACGCAGGGATATCTAGATCTAGTGCAGTTGCTTTAAGCATTTGTGATAGATTTAATATAACTAAACAATATATTCATCATGATATACGACCTAATCCATACGTATTATCAGTTTGTAAGAAAGTATTTAACCAATGATAAGTTTTATTGTTATACTTTTAATATTCATATGCTGCGTGTGGCCTTAATAGAAAGGATTAACTTTTCCCTACATGAGTAGGGGTTGTTCTAGATGATTTTCCCAATTTGTAATAAATGTCCAGATAGAGCGCCTAAACTATTTGGGCATACTTTTATTTTATGTTGGAGATGTACTGGATTATTAGTTGGATATACAATTGGAATGTGTTTTAGATTAATAATACCTCCAATAGGATTTTTTGGATTATTAATGCTAATACCTATTTCAATAGATGGGATTGCTCAAAATTTTTTTGGAATAATGTCAAATAATCCAAGAAGATTCATTACTGGTTTCATTGGTGGATTGATTTCTTTAAGTGGTTTGTGAAAGGACTTGATATGTACGAAGGCTTAATATTAGAAAAAAGTAAAATTCCTGAAATGGGATCTCTTGTAATAAATTATAGTATTGATGATACTGTAGAAAAAGAAGGCTATCGTGGAATGTGCCATTTAGCCGAGCATTTAATTTGTCATAGTTATGATAATTTAATGGATGCATTATTATGTGCAGGAATTAATAGTAATGCCTATACTTATAGAGAACGTGTGACTTTCTTTTGGATGGGGTTAGATGAAAAGATTGAAGAATTTCAGGCTGAATTATTAAAATTACTTGAATACTATCCAACAGAAGAACAATTCAATAATGAAAAGAGAATAGTTCTTCAAGAATATGATGATAGTGCGGCTCAACAGCAATTCTTATTTGAGAATATTTCTCGCAAATATTATAATTATCATGGTTCAATTGGAATTAGAAAAGATATTGAAGATATATCATATGATGATATTATGGTATTCTTAAAAGATACTTTTGATAAACCTACGTCTATCATTAGAGTAGGTGAATCAAAAACTATTGAAGAATTATGTGAAGGATTTGAATATAGCGAGCCTAGCGATGAATTTGAAATAGAATGTAAAAATTATAATACTCCATATGAAGTTGGCTCATTTTCTAATAAATCTACACTAGTTGCAGATTGGTTAAATTTAGATATGGCTAAATATAAGCCTAATGATATAATGTTTATTAACTTAATGTTATCTCAAGGTTTAAGTTCACCATTATATCAGGAAATACGAGAAAAACTTGGATTAGTTTATTGGTTAGCTACTTATCAATCTCCAATGGGTAGTAATAATATTATGTGGATATTTTATTATGGATGCGATATTGATAATTTGCAAAAAATTAGAGATGTGTTTTTAGATTGCTTATCAAGAAGTGATGAATTATTAGATGAAGATAGGTATAAGGTAATTGTTGAATATTACCATAATACTGCTAAAATTAATCATATATTTAATTATAAAATAGATTCTATGACAAAATATTTTGAATATGGTAGAAAAGATAGAATAATAAATCTTGAATATATTGAACAACTTACTTTTGAACATATTAAATCAGTTATATCTGATTTAATTGTAGATATTAAAAATGGAATAAGGCCAGCTAGTTTAGGTGAAGAATTGATAATTTAAGCTAGCCTATGTATTGATTATGAATTATCATCGCTAACCCGAAGCTCCACCAAAAAGCCGTGAGGTTAGCGATGTGAAAATTTGAAATTTTTTTGGCTTGGCATACTTTACATGAGGCATTTGTTAAATTATATTAAGAGCATGAAAGAGGTTAGCGATTTACACAGATGAACACTCGATGAAATGGGCTTCAGAAGCCCATGCAGTTACACCCTTGCGAGGGCATGAGTTGAAGGAGGCGGCGCTTGTGGCGCTTGAGAGTATCGCGGGTTACACCCTTGCGAGGGCATGAGTTGAAGG
>Ga0172381_10003617_pt1 | contig 16303 bp, 17 predicted proteins | sample Leawel6488metaG_FD_119754 | JGI IMG/M metagenome (GOLD analysis project Ga0172381, IMG submission 119754) | Leachate microbial communities from a municipal landfill in Southern Ontario, Canada - Leachate well 64-88 metaG | ecosystem: Engineered > Solid waste > Landfill > Unclassified | place... | reverse complement strand
GAACCCGGAGACGATCGCCACCTTCCTCTGCGGGGCCCGACCCTGCGGGATCGTGCAGGTGCCGGTGGCAAAACAGCTCGCGATCACGGTCACGTTTGTGGGCGACAACTTCAAGCACCAGGTGCAGGCGCTCGACCGGCTGCTCAAAAACGAGGGATCGACGCTCGTCTTTGTCAATACCCGGGTGACCGCCGAGGCGCTCGGCCATGCGCTCTACTCCCGGGGCGACGTGGAAGTCCACCACGGCTCGCTCTCAAAAGAGATCCGGATCGATGCCGAGGAGCGGTTCAAGAAAGGCGAGATAAAAACCCTCATCTGCACCTCGTCCATGGAACTCGGGATCGATATCGGCCGGGTAGACCACGTGATCCAGTTCGGCTCCCCGCGCGAAGTAGCGCGGCTGGTCCAACGGGTGGGCCGGGCCGGCCACCAGCTCAACACGATCTCGCGCGGCACGATCCTCGCGACCGGATTTGACGATCTCCTGGAATCGCTCGTTATCGCGCGGCGGGCAAAGGCAAACGAGATCGAGCCGGTGGTCCCGGACACGAACGCTGCCGATGTGCTCGCAAACCAGGTTGCGGCAATTGCCGTGGAGTACGGCGAGATCGATCGTTCCCGTATCCGGACGATCGTGGAACGTTCCTCGCTCTTTGCCGGGTGCGGGAAGCTCCTTGACGATGTCTGCACCCAGCTCGAAGAGCACCGGGTGATCCGGATCGATGGAACCCGGATCATCACGACCGCCCGGGCCCGCCGCTACCTCTCGGGCAACCTCTCGATGATCCACGACGAGCGCAAGATCCCGATCTTCGACATGGTCTCGCGCCGGACCGTGGGGACGCTCGACGAGTCGTTTGTGGTCGGCTGGGTGCACACCGGCGCGGTCTTCATCACCAAGGGCCAGCTCTGGCGCGTACTCGACATCGATGACGGCCGGCTCACGGTCGAACCGGCGAAAAAAGCGATCGGCGAACTTCCCTCATGGGAGGGAGAGCAGATCCCGGTCCCGTTTGCGGTTGCCCGCGAGGTCGGGGCGATCCGGCGCGAGCGCACCACGGACAAGTACACTTCGGAAAAAGAGAGCATCGCGTTTGCTGCCCATATCCTCTCGGAGATGGAGAAGAACCGGTGCAAAATCCCGACCGACCGGCTCATCACGTTCGAGAATATCGATGATGGCGTTGTCTGCAATGTCTGCGCCGGCCACAAGGCAAACGAAGCGCTGGGCCGGGTCCTCTCGATTCTCATCTCCGCACGCTACGGGACGACGGTCGGGATCGAACTCGATGCGTACCGGATCCTGCTCCGCCTGCCTTCCGCGATACGTGCAGCCGATGTCCGCGACTTCCTCCTCTCGCTCGAACCAGTCCATATGCCGGGCATCTTAAAACTCGCGCTCAAGCGGACGGCGCTATTCAAGTGGAAACTCGTGCAGATCGCAAAGAAGTTCGGGGCGATTGACCCGGACGCGGACTACGAAAAGATCAGCATCCAGCGCCTGCTCGATTATTTCGACAACACGGTCGTCCAGCAGGAGGCCTACCGCGAGCTCCTTTCCGGGTATATGGACATCGATGCCGCGGCCCGGATTATTGGCATGGTAAAATCCGGCGAAATCGAAGTTGCCATCGGTCCCCACTCGATCATCGGAGCGGACGGGATCCTCTCGTCGCGCGACCAGATCCCGCCACCCACTGCCGACCAGGCCGTGATCGCCACCCTAAAACGCCGGCTCGAACAGGACAACGTGGTCCTTGCCTGCATGAACTGCCGGAACTGGAAGAGCAAAACCGTTGTCTCCCGGGTACCCGACCAGCCGCAGTGCCCGAAGTGCGGCGCCCGGCTGATCGCCGCGCTCAAGCCCTACGAGGCGGATGCGTACGATACCGTTATCAGGAAAACGAAAAAAAACGAGGAGGAACGCGCCCTCGAACAGCGCCTGCTGAGGAACGCCAACATCGTACTTTCGAGCGGGAAAAAGGCTGTCGTCGCTCTCTCCGCCCGGGGCGTAGGGCCCGAAAACGCCTCCCGGATCCTTGCGACACTTTCGGACGGCGACGCATTCTACCGCGAAATCCTCAAAGCCGAGCGCACGTTCATCCAGACGCACCGGTACTGGGCATGACCGCGACCGGCACGGGCGTCTCTTTCTGAACCGGGAAACTTCGTGGGCCCTGCCAATTGTCTGAAAATATTGCTGTGTAGAAAACCTGCGCGGGAGGGTATTATGCAGGGAGGGAACCACGGGTGCTCGGGGTCCATCAACCCTCACCCCGTGGAGCATGGCCATATTTGTGCAGCCAAAAAAGAGCACCCCCGGGGGTCATGGAGCGCTCGTCCCCGTGGGTTGCCTTCCACTCCCGGGGAGTGAGGGGTTCCCTCTCGCAATTCCCCTGAGCACGGTGGGGAAAGATTTCTACAAAGCCGAAAATATTTTAAAAAAGTATGCGATGCTGGTACGATGCCTGCATCCAAAATTTACATTATGCTTTCGAGTTTCTGTTCGAGGAAGTCGAGACCCTTCTTGATATCGTCGAGGTTCTTGCCGCCGGTGAGGATGATCTTCCCGGAAGAGAACAGGAGAGCCACGATCTTCGGGTCCTTGATGCGGTACACGAGGCCCGGGAACTGCTCGGGTTCGTACTCGATGTTTTCCAGGTTGAGCGTGACAACGACCTTGTTAAGGTTGATGTATTTCCCGATATCGTAGGAACAGACGATATTGGTAACTGCGACCCGGGGAACGTCGAGCGTATCGACACCGGCTTCCTTTAGGGACTTGATGATGATTGCAAGGCCGTCCTTTAACGCCTTGTCGTTGCGGATACCGGTCAGCACGACTTTCCCGGAGGAAAAGATCAGGGATGCAATCTTCGGGTTCTCGATACGGTAGACCGCACCGGGGAATCGTTTGGTGTTGAGCTCGCAGCTCTTGATCTTGCTGGAGACCTCGTTTAAGTCAATAGACTCGGCGATCACTCCCGAAGCTACGACGTTCTCAATTTTCAGTGAATCGTACCGTTTTTCAGCCATCTCTATACTATGCAGTGTGTCGAATCATAATACTAATGGAGAATCTTTATGTTCCATCCGGATTCTCTGACGGCAGCAACGGGAAAGCGGACAACATTGAAATGGATATACTGTTTAATACTCCGGCTGATTCTATGGGCCAAGAGCAGCATAACATGGAGGATTACGAACAGACAAAGGCGGCGTTTAAGATCGATGTGCCCGAGTACTTCAACTTCGGGTACGACGTTGTCGATGCCTGGGCGAAAAAGGACCGCAACAAGCTCGCGATGATCTGGACAAACCAGCAGGGAGAGGAAAAGAAGTTCAGCTTTCTCGATATCGCAAACCTCTCCAACCAGGCAGCAAACGTACTCTTAAAATACGGGATCAACAAGGGCGACCGGGTCCTGATCATGCTCCCCCGGATCCCCGAGTGGTGGATCTTTGTTGTCGGCCTCATCAAGCTCGGCGCGGTCTATTGCCCCTGCCCGACCATGCTTACCCCCCGGGATATCCAGTACCGGGTGAACCAGGGGGAGTTCAAGATGGTGATCACCAATCTTGAAAACACCTCAAAGATCGAAGAGATCTGCAACGAATGCCCGACGCTGTCCTGCCGGTTTGTCGTGGACGGGCAGCTTGAGGGATGGGCGAGCTGGCCCTACGAACTGCTCTACCCTGCGCCGGTCTCCCACAAGTCCGTAAGCATTCCTGATGAGCAGCGGACCAAAAGCACCGACCCGATGCTGATCTATTTCACTTCCGGGACTGCCGCAGAGCCAAAGATGGTGCTCCACAACCACGCCCACCCGCTCGGCCAGATCGTCACCGCCCGGTTCTGGCAGGACCTCAAGGCAAACGACCTGCACTTTACGGTCACCGATACCGGCTGGGCAAAGTGCGGGTGGGGGAAGATCTTCGGCCAGTGGATCGAGGGGGCCTGCCTCTTTGTCTATAATTACCACGGGAAGTTCAATGCAACCGAGCTTTTGCCGCTCCTCGAAAAATACCAGGTCACGACCTTCTGCTGCCCGCCCACGATCTACCGGATGCTGATCCTCGCGGACTTAAAAAAATTCGACCTCTCATCGTTGCGCCACTGCACGAGCGCCGGCGAGCCGCTCAACCCCGAGGTCATCCGGGTCTGGAAGGAAGGGACGGGACTTACCATCCGCGAAGGCTACGGCCAGAGCGAGACCTGCTGCTGCATTGCATCGTTCCCCTGTCTCGAAGCCCGCCCCGGATCTATGGGGAAGCCTTCTCCCGGCTGGACCGTGGAACTCCACGATGAAGACGGGAAACCGGTCGGTATCCGGGAAGAGGGAAGGATTGCAATCTCCGTCACGCCACCGCCGCCGGGCCTGATCGTGGAGTACGTGGACAATCCCGAGGAGAACGCAAAGTCGTTTGTGAACGGCTGGTACTATACCGGCGACAAGGCATACCGGGACGAGGACGGTTTCTTCTGGTTCATCGGCCGCGACGACGATGTGATCAAGTCGTCTGGTTACCGTATCGGGCCGTTCGAGGTCGAGAGCGCACTTATCGAACACCCGGCCGTGCAGGAAGCGGCAGTGGTCGGGGCGCCGGACCGGATCCGTGGCCTGATCGTGAAAGCATTCGTGGTGCTCAACAAGGGATACACGCCATCGGATTCCCTGGTAAAAGAGATCAAGTCGTTTGTGAAACGGACGACAGCGCCATACAAGTACCCGCGGGCAATTGAGTTTGTTGCCGAACTCCCGAAGACCCACTCCGGCAAGATCCGCCGGGCCGAGCTCCGCGAGCACGAAATGCGGAAGTACCGGGAACGTAAGTAAAACCGGGATTATTTCTTTTTTTTAGCGGGAATTATCAATAATTAGCCCCCAAAACAATAGGAATCAGGTCGAAAAATTTCCATTTTTAGTCGTTATGAATTTCACAATTGATATTTCGGGGTTGTCGGAGAGGATTTTCTCCCCTACTCCCTTGAGATAGTCCCCGCCCAACGCGGCGCCTCGTCGGGCCGCGTGGCGGGCAGGTGGTTGAATACGGATGATGATATCCATTGCCAGCTGGAGGTATGTTTTATTTTTGGGGGCTGATATTTTACAATCACCTTTTTGCCGGTGTTTGACCGGGACTAAAAAACCACCGGCCGTTTTTACCCCATTTTTTATCACCATTATACAATTTCACGTCGGAGAGCGACCCGGATCCGGTCGGCCTTTTTAGCCGCGTTCTTTTGGCAGATCTCATGGTCGCAAGGGTGATTGGATGCGGCAAAAAGATCCCCTGTCCAGACGCGATTAAGGGCCGTTATCTGGCATCGAAATCAGGCGTATTTCGGCGAACGGTGCCCGATTTGAGATGATTTTCCAAGCGAACCGAATCGGGGCGATTTGCGGGCTTTTTCGGGATGGTGGCGGGATCGGAAAAGAGAAATCCGGGGCCGAATCGGGCGTATTTTTGAGTGGGAGATCGTACCTCCCGGGGCCTGGATCGGTAAAGGTCGTGCCGGATCCTTCGATCTGACCTGCCCTTTTCCGGACCCGATTTGGGCCCGGATTACCCTGTTTCTCAGTTAAACACGCACTTATTCATGCAAAACACGCACGAATTCGGGAGAAAAATGGTATTTTCACGTCGGAGCGGAAACGCAGCAAATAGCAGCATTCATGTGGCTGATTTTTTTGGAGATATACTGGCGGGCATGGATCTGGCAGGATGCTGCTATGGGGTTCCCGAGGGTATCCGGGAGGGACCCCGTTTTTCGGGAAGAAAAGACCGGGTCCGGGCCGGGAAACGGGGATCCGTACGTTCGAAATACCCACGATCACAGGGACTTCTGCCTTTGAACCGTCTCCGTCGGAGAATCGATCCTTCTCCACCCGGTTGATACGGTCGGGATCCGGAAAAATGTACAAAACGGTTGCAGTTTTACACAAAATTTTGAAATTCGGCCAAATTGTCCCCGGATTACCGTATTTCCGGGTTTATCGGGCTTTCCTAAAACGCTAATGTACGCTTTTGGGAGGCAGATCTGCACTCATATGGGCACTAGCACGTGGGGAATGAAAAGAAGGGCTGTTTTTTAAAAAAAACGGGAGTTGCCGTTGATGAATGGAGCAAAAAACAAGCCATGGGTATTTTTCCCGGGAAATCAGCGGGAAAGCTGAAGCACCAGCCGGTTTTAATCCCCCGTTGGTTGGGTAAGACGAACTATTCCCTCGATCCCGTCAAAATCCGAATCAAATGAATAGATGCGGGAAATATCCCTGTCTTTCATGCATGCGACGGTGAGCGCATCGACAAGAGACAACCGGGGGAATCTTTCAAAGCAGGCTTTTCCTGCGGAAAACTGGTCATCGGTTACCCGGACAATCGTAATATTTTCTGCCGCTTCCAGCGCCCGGAGCGTTTCCATAGCTGCGGCATGACCTGCTTTCTGGTGAAGGAAATTGAGGACTTCGGCGAGGATGAAATCAGTGATGATGGCATGGTCCGATCCGCTATCGATTTCATTGATGATGGGAACGGCCTGTGCATGTCACTGATCGTTCCGGTAAAATGCGCCAATGAGAACTACGGAATCAATAAACGCATCCATTTAATGCATTCCGGTGAGATTGTGCGTTTGTACTGAGTCCGTTGCTTCTCCGCTGAATTTTCCCACGAGCGAGGCCAGGTTCCCTTTTTTCTTTTTGATGACCACTGCGACCAGGCGGTCGCCTTCGTAGGTCCAGCGTATCCGGTCACCTTCCCGGATGCGGAGGCTCTCTTTTATTTTTTGCGGGATATCGAGATGGTCGCTCTTGCTGACAACGGTCTCCAGCGTTTCCGTCATATGTACCAGTTGTTATTCATCCCGGATTATTTAAACCCGGGGGCTCCCCGGCCCGGGGGTAATACAGGTACGGGGTCGGGTTATGGGAGCGGACTCCTGGCACGTGGCAATGAAAAGATGGGCTGTTTTGGGGGATCGCTCCCGGGAAACAACTTTTTAATTTTCCCTTTAGCGATGTTTTTTAAAGGAGTGTTTCTGGCAAGTACTCCAGCACATTTTCGCAAATAATCGGCCCTCTGCTCTGTAATACCGGCCGGAATCCTGCAGGAGATTACAGGAAAATGATTACGGAGGGGATTTGAGAATGAACCGTCGGATTTATCCACTGCGGGTTTCAAACCCGCTGCCTGATTTAAAAAATCCCTGCCAGCTGGCAAGGCCTGGCATCCCGCTCATGAAGGGTCTCATCGTTGTGGTGTTGTCGTCCATAGATCTCTTTGTTATCCCAAAACAGTTCGCTGATGATCGGCGGGTTTCCGAATCAGATCCGGAATGAATGGTCTCACCACCATTCCCAAAGAGAAAGGAACATCCACGTACATTCCGCTGGGATTATCACGCTGATGCACGTAACAATTCCGTACCATGCGTCTCCTGCTCCGGCTCATAGCGAAAAACGATCAGAAAGACGTCTCGCTGGAATACCACAAGCTCCAGGGTTTTGTCTATTCATTATTGCAGGAATCCGGTTTTCCTCTGCTGCACGATAAACCGGGATACAAACCGTTCTGCTTCTCCAACATCTTCCCGTTTGGAGACATGAGGGAAGGGGACATGCGGTATTTCATGATTGCCTCGCCGGGTAACACGATCATTGAACGCCTCGCGCAGAGCCTTACCACGAACCATACGGAACAAGAAATTCATATCGGCGACTGTGCGTTTGCGCTCGATGGCGTGAGAACAGTAAAGACCCCGCTCGGGACCGGACCGGTCAGGATCATCTGTGCCACACCGATCCTCCTGCGTATCCCGGAGTATAATTACGATCTTTATGAAGTTCCCGAAGAGGAACGCAGGCCCCGGTACGTGTACTGGCGCCCGCAGATCTCGTTTGAGGCGTTCATTAAGCAGCTGACCGAGAATATCACAAAGAAATACAACCAGTCGTACGGTACGTCAATCGCGGATCATCCCCTGTTCCAGGAATTCATGTTCAAAAAAACCGTGCACACCCGGTACATTGTTGACGGGAAGAGTTACGGTGCGGCCGGAAGCCTCTGGGAATTTTCCTGGAGCCACATGGATGACGTGCAGCGGCGGGTGATCGAATTCGGGCTTGATGCGGGTTTTGGAGAACGGAACAGTTTCGGGTTCGGGTTTGTGAATGTGGTGAGGGAGCGGAACTGACCGGTGACTCCGGTATCAATCGCTATTTAGTTTAGTAGTTGAGAGAAAAATTTCACATAGTAACGGGAGACGGTTTTTTGACGGGTGGGGAAATATCCTGGAGAGACAGAAAAGATCTGTATGGGGAAGAAAAAGACGCGATAGCAGATTACATTGCGTACGGTAAAGACATCAACAGGAAACTGCGGTTTCCTTTTGAAGATCCCTCCACGTTAATATCCCTTCACCAGTCTTTTAACAGGACCGTAGAATGTCTCGACCGTGCGATCCTGAAATCCCGGACTGCGCAGGACCATATTGTTTTCCGTGGGTTGGCCGGCAGGTTTGCGGAGGAACTTCCTGATATTATCAGGGACGGGAGCACGGAATTTGAGGATCCGGCCTTTACTTCATGGAGTTTTTCACTTGAGACTGCCCGCCGTTTTGCATCTCCCGCTTCCCGGTCCGGTATTGTCATGGTCAGCGAATTGAAAGAGGGTGCGCGTGCATTGTATATCGGGGGCGATGACTGTGAATTCGTGCTGCTCCGCAACGGCGTATTCGATATTCTCCGGCAGCACCCTGCCTATGACGGAAACGGGAATCCGATAACGTTTATCTATGTTGAACCGAGAAATGTGATCTGACTATGACTGAAAAACATCAGGAGCGTTTTGTCTGGACTGAGGGCGTCAGGTTCAGGAAGCCAAAAACACTCCCGACCCGGGAAGATCTGGCTCATGCCGATGAGATACTGGGAGCAGTGTCCGAAAAGATCGCTCGTCCGGCTCACCAGAAAGGGCATAAGGCGAAGGTTGTCGAATAACGTATTCTCCGATTCACTTTTTTTTAGACCAGCGCCCCCCGCTGTGATCCGGTTCGCCGGCAGGGAGCGCGGGTTCCGGATCATTCCCGAGCGTTCACGATGAGGCCGTGACCGGGGATTGTTGCGCCGGGGAATGGTTACTGGATTTGTGAATCGACCCCAATCTCTTCCGGGAAAGTTACAGGGTCATCGCCAATGGGTCCCTTTGACCGAGCAGCAGCCCCGTTTCCGTGTCATATTTTGCATCGATCACGATTCGTTCTTTATTCTCGCTCACCCGTCCTTCCGATTTCAGTTTGTGATACTGCCCGAGCGTGAGGGGCACGACGTATTTCATCGCGTCATAAATTCGTCCGGACTGTATGCACTCGTCATATGCAGCAGCATAGCACAAGGGAACGGCTTCGACTGCACTGAACAGCCGGTAAAAATCAGATTCGCTCCGTTTCGAACTGCAATACGGCTGCTGTTCTTCGATCAGGTGAAAGAAGAGATCCCGGGTCTCTTTGAATTCAGGTTCCTGCGAGCCGAAACCGTCGTCATAGACTTTATCCGTGATATCCTGCAAAAGATTTTCGTGGAGCAGATCGATGTCGGACAAGAGGTCGCAAGTGATGGATTTCTGGGGGCTGGGGGCTGAAGATTAACTCTTATTTATAGATTTGATCACTTTTACAACACAAAGAGAAGACTTATTTAGCCATATGATTAATCGGAAAACTATTGCGGGATATAAAAATCGGAGATAAAAAATGATAATACAAGATCCAATTGCAATTTTAAGAAAGGTTGGTTTCCATAAATATAATGCCAAGTCAAATGGGGAAAGCCTGCTGATCCATTCATACAATACCTTTTTTCTAGTTCAAAAGTTAGTGAATCATAGTGCAAATCAAAAATATATTCATGGCTTAACAATTCAAGATATAACAAAAGTTGAAGTTGCCGCACTCTTTCACGATTTTGGAAAAACATACCCGGAATTTCAAAAGCACTTGCGCGGCCCTCATAAATTAAAGGATTCGGATATCCCACGATTAAAAGAAATAATTATTACGGAAATTAAAGCCGTTGAAAAATCATATCTCGATGATATTATCTATATAATTCAAAATCATCATTCCGTCGATTTGGATAAGGCAACTAATAATCTTGGAAGATTAACTCGGATTGTATCTGTTTGTGATAACGTTGTCTCTTCCGGAGAGATTTCTCAATCGGTAATTAATTCCTTAACGGGTCTTATCGATTCTATTGAATATGAGATTTTTCCAATCGAATTGATCAATCATCCTATTTCGAGCTATGTAATTGGTACGTTTGATTATGTATATAAGAAAAATGGGATTGAACCGATATTATTCGCAAAAAACGGAACATTGTTCATTAAGAAAAAAGATCAACCATTACCTCCCTTATCAGAAATTAATGAAGTGTTGAATGATCGCATCAACGATTTAACAATTGAAAGTGATGCAGGAATCTTTGAGATAAACAACTCAAATAACCGAATATATACAAATCCCTCCATTTTTCTACAACTTGCCTCAACACCTGAAGTATTTATCGAGAAGGTCGATCAAGAAGTTCAAGGCCGTTTGGGAGGATTCAAAAAATATCAAAAAGATAAATGGATAGAAAACACAGAAAGAATCTATTTATATGGTCGTGTTTGCGGTGGGATACATGATTCAATTATCGACATTTTAAGTGAAGAAGTTCGAAAAAAGGTAAAAAGTTCTGTCGATCCTAAATGGAATATCTTTCTTGGCATTATTAACAAAGAGAAATCCGCTCCGAAAGGAATGGGAGGACATGTCGATGAAAGTACTGTAGATTTCATCGAAAAACAATATGGTAATAATAAATCGTATCTCGTAATAGTGCAATCAATATTGAACAAATTCACTCCTCTGATCAAAGAGGTTGGAATAACCACCAATTATGATCTACAAGACCTTCTAATCTGGAGTCCTTTTTATAAGATTTCGCCGGATTTTGATATCCAACAGGAAGCAAAATGTGATTATGAAAAGTATTGGAGTAAACTTCCCACAGATACTTGTAGAATATGCCATACATTCTCTCAAATAACCACTACTGCAGCGTTATTCCCGAAATCAGAACTTGGTGGATCTACAGCGGTATTTTATACTGATCAGATGCGATTGTCTCCAGAATTAAAGAACGGAGGGGGGATATGTAAATGGTGCTTTTTGTGGTTTTCATTGCTTAAGAATAAAACCGGAAATAAAATGTATAAACTCTGTATTGTCCCATATGGCCTGTTTGGAAGAATAGACTGGGACGATATTTTCAAGGCTAATGAAATAATTCGTATCGGAAAAGGCTTGGAAAACTTTGTGTATCCCCATGTTGCAATAGCCGGGCTCAGTGGAGACACCTATGGTTCTTTTATCTCTCAAGTAGTCAAGCATGAAAAAAACAAGGATAGTATATTGCAAAAAATGTATGATAATGGCCTTCGTGGGAAGGTTATTTCAACTCTGATAGAACCGTCAAATAAATTGTTTGATTGCGGGGGAGTAAATATTGCAGTCAGTGAATATGATTTGTTCAAAGGTATCTTAGAAAATGTCAAAGGAACACAATCTCGTAATAATTATTCATTGGCAGTACGTGCGATGAAACAAAAAGACAGAAACGGGAATATCTTTCCCTATGCATGGGGGAGCTTGATTAAAACAAATAAATTGCTGGAGAATGGTGCTATGATACAGGTACTTGGTGAAAAAACCGGATTGGGATTCCTGAATGCTATCTGGATTGGTGGAGGATCTAATGATTCGAGAGTATCGAATTCTGATAAGGTGGTGCGACGGGTAAATGATACTCTCAGAAAATTGAAGGATTCCGAAAGCAAAGAGGCATTAATTGATGAAATGTCAGCCATTGGTTTGAAAGTTGCAATTTCAACGCGGGATTTTAAAACATGGCAGGATGAAAGAAAAACTGCGGAAATTGAGGCATTCCGAAAGATGGCTGAAAAATTGTATGATTATAAAGATGACAGTTCACGGAGAACTGAACTCGTGCGATCAATGGCATATTATCTGGCTTATGTTTCAAAAGAGGGGACTCAAGTATGAAGTATCAGATTATTGTAAATAGAAAATTGGAAAGCTTTGGTCAATTTGTCACTGAAGGACGGGATGAAATAAATACGACCATTGTAAATGGGCAAGACAGACCGTTTATATTCGGTACAAAATTACGGGCGGTTGAACGAAGAACCGTAATGAACCGGGTCAGAAAAGTTTTGCATAATGACTGTTACTTACAAGTTCATGAAAAAGGCGATTCCGGTATCAGTGGACTCTGTTTGAGTTGCCCCGCATGTTATCTTTTCGGGGGAACATATGCTCCTAAGACAGGTAACAAAATTCAGGTGAATGAACGATCAAAAGTGAACTATTCCGAAGCTTATCCCTTTGTAGGTGGTGGAATTAGGGATGTCACCTTCAATGCTGTTGATGAACAGAAGAACATCACCGGGCAGGCATTAGGTGTCAATCAGATTATTGAACCACGGGATTTCATTAGCGTCGTTGATGTAGATACGGATAATGAAGACTGGGTCAAGTTATTGGTTTGGGGGATTGAGCATAGCAGCAGATACGGAGCGAATGTAAGGATATATGGTCAGATGAAAAATGAAATCATTGGGATTATTAAATCAGATAAACTTGAAGTGACCTCATATGGCCTTATAAGTAAATTCAAGGATGCTGAAGAAGTGAAATCTTATATTCAAGGATTAGATAACGGGAAAAAGGTTGAAATCTTGATTCCAGATGTGGAAGTGGACACACTCATTACTACCCTCCAGGCATCACCAGAAGTCCAAAGTCTGGTCAAGAGAAGGAATCCTGCCGCATCCTAATCAGAACTAGGAGAACATTAAATGGGCCATTCAAATATAAAATTTTATAAAGCAATATTGACTGCAAATTCGCATCTCTATTTCTATTCGACCGAATTTTTAAAAACGACAACGGTGGATCGAATTCTCCACAATTGGGCCCTGATGTTTGCAGTGAATGAAATAAAAGGCAATCCCAACAAAAAACATTTAGAAAATCTTCAAGACATCAATTTTTATTGTACCCCGGCACTCCCCAGAAATGTTACAAGTAATAGTTATCTCTTGAATCCTGTTCCTGAAGATACCGGGGCTGGCAAGCTCAGCTTAATGAGAGTGGAACGATTTCTACCCGGGTCAGAATTCGATTTTTTCATCATGAGCAAAAATGGAGAGCACCCTCCAAACATCATCAGTTATGGGAAAAAAATGTCTCACCATTCCTTGAGATGCGGATGTGTGAATTGTGAGAAGACAAACTCATCTAATGGAGGATGGCATGAAATCAATATTAACGCAATCGCTACAGAGCGGATTCATGCCAGAATTGAACGATTTATTAATCCACTGGACTTTCAAAAAATTGAAAATGTCACATATGCAAAAAAGCATCCAATGAAACCCTCCCCCCTCTATAGTCTTGAAGGAGATTTCCACGATGTAATAATCTTACCACAGATGGATATAATATTTCCACAACACTTCCCGTATGAACAGTGGGCAAAATGATCATCGAAAAAGAAGTGTTGAATATATTTACTGATCCCCTCGTAAACAAACCCATTTATGCCCATCAAAAATATGTATTAAATCACGATGGCTGGGATCAATTAAAAATCCACACACCTACCTCTAGCGGGAAAACGTTAAGTGCGGTATTGTTTGCCCTTAAAGCAAAATTTGACAATCCCTCAACTCTTGTGAAAACCATTCTTACATTTCCAACCAATTTGTTATCTCAGAAACAGTTTGAAGCATCTATTGTTGATGGATTAACCAACTGGATTGGGGCTCAAGAGCGAATACGCGGAGTCTTACATCCTGTAAAAAATACAATCGAACCCGGGTGGAGTAATTTTTTTACATCGTATAGTGATGGGGCGCCCACAATTGTTTTTGATTTACCTGCAAAGTTGGAGCATTCCAAACTGTGGGTTACCATTCTGAATAGTGAAATCCTCTATCATATGTTCACTGAAGAAAATCGTTTGGAGCTTGGTGAAAGAAAGGGAAAGTATCTTTTCAACATATTAAATACCTTATCACAACGAGATCATATTCTCATCACATCCCCGGATTTATTAGGTTATGTGGCGCAACAGTGCTATTCGATTTCATCGGGATGGTACTACAAAAGGTGGAAAGATGAGTTATCAGTATCACTTTCTGAACATCGGATCGTTGTAGACGAATATCATTTTTACGACCCCTATACAGCAATAAATCTCGAAAAAACATTGGATCGGTTGAGTGCAGAAAAGATCCTCGTTTTAAGCGCCACAGAACGAAGTGGATATTTTAATCACGCTGACGTTTGTTCTGTTACTGAGTTAGAACAAGACTTCGCGAAAGATAATGTTGGAAAACATACAGCCTCATATCCGATAGATGTCCAATTAATCGATGACGAATTAAATATCGATACAATCGAAAGAAATCCCTCCTTCCCGACAATTAACTTTTTTAATAGTGTAATAACCGCACATGAAATTTGTGAACAATTGAAAAATGAAGGTATTCGATATACCGAATGGACGGGAATAGAGAAGAAATCGGACGAATCAGATAAACTTATTATCGCTACAAGTGCAGCAGAAGTGGGTTTGGATTTAAAAATCAATGAGATGCACACTCAGTTCTGGGGATTTGACTGGGAGATCCCTTCATTAATTCAACGAATTGGTAGAATTGGGAGATTTAAATCAGACCGGCCATTTAAAGCTTATATCCATATATCAGACACTCAACAAAAACAGTTGATAAAAAGTATTTTTCACGAATATTCAACTTTAACAAAAAACCAGTTATCCTCGTCTCTTTACGAAAAATATGGTGAAAAAACAATCAATCCTAAAGATTACGTCAGTTATTACCTTTGGGATGAAAATGGTATGACCCAATTGAAAAATAAATGGATGCTGATAGATAATCAAATTTCTTTTTATTTCAGACCCCCTCAAAGTCAAGCAGTATTCGATTGGAATCATCACAAATTCGTATACAATAAACGTACTATTGAAAACCAGTACCATATCGAAATGATCAAAGAGGTAACTCAGGAACCTTTTTGGAGCACATTTGGATTATCTGAATACAAAATCCTACAGAAGAAAAGTAAGGATGAACGAACTTGGGAAAAACCCTATGAAGGGATATTATATCCTTTACAAACAAGTAAAAAGAAATTTGTCCATTTGGCCGAACAATCTAATATCATCTGATTTGTATTCTCATTCTGATGATGTGTTATAAATTAACCCCACCACAACCCTATTAATTTCGGAATTAACCCCACTACACTGTGGACAAAGACCAACTGATCCGGCTCATCCGGGAATTCAATCCCCGGCTCGAAAGGCGGACGTTTGACGTTCCACCGACCCGACGCAACCTTTACGATGAGATCGAGCCGTGGCTTTCCTGAAAACAGGCCGTTGCCATCAACGGCCTTGCGCCGGACCGGAAACTCCTGCCATCCCGTTCTCCCCGGAAACGGTAAATAATTCCAATACCCACTATCCTACCATGACCGGACAGGAGTGTTCCACGAAAAGGATCCCCGTATCACCCAGTACGTGGGAGACTGTCCACCAGCTCAGGAAAGCGGGAGAAACCTATGACGATGTCATCAGGAATCTCATCCGTAGGGATTCCGAAGCCCGGTTGATCGAGGAGACGACCCGGCTCCGGAAGCGGGGAAAATATCTTCCGCTCTCGGAGATCAGGAAGTAATATTTGACGTCCGCATCGATATCGATGCAATCGGATTTGTCAATTCACAGAAGCGACAAGAGCAGAAGGATAATCAAAACCCACCTGAAATCCCTAAAAAAAGATCCTTTCTTTGGAAAAGGGGGAGACAAGGAGCTCCTGAACCTCCGGCCGGGCGTGAAAATATACCGGCTCCCTATCGGACATTCGTTTACTGCTTTTTATGAAATTGAAGGAAGGATCGTTTTTGTCAACGAGATCATGACCATTGATCAGGTTCATAAAAAGTACAAATAGTTGTGAATTTCCCCGGGCCTACACCACCACCTCACACAAAACATATAACCCCGCACTCCCACGCACTCTTCGTGGACATCTCATCGCAGGGTCTTTTCACTGGCACGCAGGTCAACTACTACATCATCTGCACGACCAAGCTCTGGCTGTTTGCGCATCACATCACTATGGAGTCCGGCTCCGATCTCGT
>Ga0172381_10003616_pt1 | contig 16306 bp, 18 predicted proteins | sample Leawel6488metaG_FD_119754 | JGI IMG/M metagenome (GOLD analysis project Ga0172381, IMG submission 119754) | Leachate microbial communities from a municipal landfill in Southern Ontario, Canada - Leachate well 64-88 metaG | ecosystem: Engineered > Solid waste > Landfill > Unclassified | place... | reverse complement strand
TCGCTTCTCACTCTGCCTCGTCCGCATCTCGAATTAGCTTAACTCAATAGAAACATAAATCTTTTTGCTTCGCTCAAAGATTTTATGCTCCCGCCGAGATTCGAACTCGGGTTACCGCCTTGAGAAGGCAGTGTCCTTGGCCACTAGACTACGGGAGCTTATACGGCTTAAACTAATTTATCTTTTATAACTTTTAAAGCTTGGTATTTTACTCTTAACTTTTAAAACAGAACAAAAAATTATATAAGAAAATAAAATGCAAGGACTATAATTAGATACACTGTTATTAACTGCGCACCTTCAAGCCAGTTACATTCCCCGTCAGAAGAAAGATAATTAATTATCATCACTGCCAAAAAGATAGAAATAAGTTCAAACATGGAAAAAACAAGCGAAAACCCATAATTAAAAATCCCGCTTATGAAAACCAATACAGGAACAACAAAAAGGGCAATTTGTATTGCGCTATTCAACCCTATCTCAAGAGAAATATCTATCTTATTTTCTCTTGCAAAATGAATAGCATTAGCCTTCTCAGCGATATTAGTAACAATGGCTATAATCACTACACCGATAAATGTCTGTGTTAAGCCAAGACTAATTGTGGCATTCTCAATTCCTCTTACAAGAAATTCTGACTCAAAAGTAGCAAGAATAGTGACGCAAAGAAGAATAATAAAAGACTTTTTCAAACTCCAAATTGGTTTTTCACGGGTTGCTTTAATCTCATCACTTGGATCAAAAAGATACTTATGGGTTATAAAAGAAAATATAAGGCCTGCAAAATAAATTAAAGCCATAACCGCAGCGACACAATAATTTAAAATTCTTATTTGCTCAACAGAAGCATGTGAAGTAAGTGAAAAAACAGAGGGGATTACAAGACCTACAACCGCAATAATAAGCAAAGTAGAAGAAACCCCAACAGAGTATTTATTGAATTTTTGTGACTTGTATTTAAGTCCGCCAAAGAAAAGACTGAGGCCTATCAACAAAAGTAGATTCCCAAGTATACTTCCAACAAGAGATGCTTGAACAACAGCAAGCAAGCCGTTACTCAGGGCGATTATAGCAATTATAAGCTCAATAATATTTCCAAAAGTAGCATTAACAAGGCCACCCCAGGTTGGATTTGTTTGAAGGACGATTTCTTTTGTTGAATAACCAATTATTCTTGCAAGTGGAATCAAAGAAATAGTGGCTGTAATAAAAGCCAAAGTTTTATTCTCTGTAAAAAGTGCAAAGTAAAAACTAAGTGGAATAAATACGAGAAACCAAAAGAATATTTTACCTATAGCTTTTTTCATAGTTATCCTAAGTGAGTGTATTTAAAAACATAATCAATATTCAAAAAAGTTAATCATCATGTTAGCCATCTTCTTATAAAATATAAAATCCGGCTCCATCTTTCTTGTATCAATAAAAATCTTAGCCATACCTTCCCACATTAAGAACCAACTCGGCACTTCTAAAAGAACAATAAAAGAAGCAAATAATTCTTCTGCAAATTTAAATGAAACCAGGATTATTCCTAAAAGAATCATCGCCCCAATTAAAACCCATATAAATCCCTCTTTTTTTACTTTTACAATTTCTCTTTCTTTCTCCAAAAAATGTTTTCCAAAATGACTTTTTAATCTTTTTTTTATTGTTGACTCGTCCTTTAAATTTCTTTTATCTTTCGGCATAAGCAAACGCATCTCTATCTCAAATTCACCTTTATCTCTTACAGCATTTTTGCATTCTGCGAGAAAATCCACAGATAATGCTTTTTCAGAATATGGTCTAGCATCAAAGCTTGAGAATATATCATCATAAGAATCCAGGATTAAACTTATATTGCTCTGCTTTAATATTTCTTTTTGCTCTTTTTGAGTTTCTTCTTCTTCAACTATCTCAATATCCTCTTTTTTATCCATGTTTGTTATATGTCTTGTTCTTATTTAAGTCTTCTTTTTTTAATCTATCTCTACTTTTCTTACTTAAAGCTTCTTTTTTAAAAGAAACTTTATTTATAAGTTTATCTAAAAAAACAGAGTGGCTGAGCAAGTTCACGGGTTTAGTATATATTATAACAAGTGGGCTTGCGAGAAGATCAATCTCATCTAACAAAGATAGCCGTAGATTGAAATGAGATGGGTTGGATCAGGGCGCCGCGAGCCCTGATCCTGTCATCTCTGCCTTTCTAGCAATTCCGAAGAATTGTCGAGATTAGGAGATGACTATGATTTGTGATATCTGATACTGAACTTCCCAATAGTCCCGCCCGGATTCGAACCGGGGTTACAAGATTCAGAATCTTGTAGACTTGACCGCTATCTTACGGGACTATGTTCTTAAAAATATTATAATCTTAGCTATAAAAAACCATCGCCCCGTTATTCACTATTGGAAATATATCTGATATATTGATCTATACTCACAATTGACAAGGGTTATAATAATTTCTACGCTCTTTTTAATTATGGCAGCTAAAGATATAATCTTAGACATAAGGGAAAATTGTGAATGCAGAAATATAAAATACTGTCCATTAGAAAAGTTTGTTGAAAGAATGCCAGCAAGACTTTTTGAGCAGCACAAATGTATTGAGATATTAAAATGGGATAAACAACTCTCTGATAATGATGAAGGTTGGAGAAAAGCGTATGAAATATGGGTAGAAGGAGGATATGCAAAAGCCTTTGGTGATGTTTATCTGGATGGAATGAAACATAAAGAATTAATTTCTGAAGTATACAGAAGAATTTCTGCTGCTAAAAATTAGAACTCCATTTCTATTCTCAATTCAAGTATAGAATTAATCAGCCTAGAAATCATTCTCAAATGATGCAATATTTCCTTTTCTTCTTCAGTTTTTGATTTTTTATAAGTCTTTGTTGTACCTAAATACATTTCTTTATCTATTGCTGAAAGCTGATTTATTTTGCTTTTGTCAAATTTATAAAAAAGGTCGTAAAGAGTGTCAATCTCATCTTTTATCGACTTAGCCATATCTTCCATATTTGAAATATTCATTATCATATGCTCATAAACTATATGTTGAGAAATATTTTTAAATTCATCACCAATAAGTTCCAATAGATAAAGTGTAGAAAATAGCAGGGATGTTTTCTTTTGCTCTTTATTTACCACCCTGTTAAGAACTCTTATACAATAATCATGAAACTTATCAAGATTTATATCAACATCATGCATATGGGTGACTATCTTTGGATTTCCTGTTTTAATCGCTTCAAGAATCTCTTCTGCCATTTGTTGCAAAAGTAAAAAAACCCGCCTTAATGAATTATCAAACTCTTTACTGCTCATTTCGCCCATCTCTCTTACAACAACATAATCTTTTCCGTACTCAACAATCTCAAAATCGACAAAACGATTAACAAAACCTTGGAGTGCCTCAAGGGGAGTCTTTATCTCTTTACTCAAACGATACTTTTTATCATATTTATGACTAGTATAAAACTTAAATGGACTTTCTAGTTCCATTTGAGGATCAAATTTTATAAGAACTTCATCATAACCTTCTCTATAAACCGCCATAAAATATTTCCAGATTGTAGGTATATCCATTTCTCTTATGTCGAATTCTGCTTTCTTGTGCTCGCCGTTCTTCTCAACGCTTATAAAAAGTCCGTTGTCTTTTTCTATCAAGTCTACTTCTTTTCCAGCCTCAAGGTTGAATCTTTTTACCCACTCGCTTGGAAGCGTCATCGTAAGAGTATTATGCCCCTGCCTTATTATTTTTCTTTTCATTTTTTTAGAATCACCTGCTCAATATATTCTAATAATCCATATATTCACTATATTTAAAGGTTTTCTCAATATACTCACTAGTGAAGATATGGTTAGATATATCTCCTATTGGCTAGCAATAAATAATCTCTCCCCTTAAATTTAGTATGAAATCCTCAAGAACAATAACTGTAAATTGTGGAAAAGTTGATGAAATAGGTCAAAACAGAGGAGAGTTCAAAATGGAAAATGAAAGTGTTTTAGTAACATGCAGAGAATGTGGACATGAAATTATTCCCGATAAGTCTTACAGAACAAAAGAAGGAATATACGTATGTCGAAATGTTTGCTTATCTGAATATTTAGACCAAGTCGATTTAACCTCAACTATTGCCTGAATAGCAAATTTTCATGTCAAAAATTTTCTTGTTTTTGTAGTTTCAATAAACCAAAAATAGAATATACAAAAATATTTCCAGTATAAAAAATTCTCTGAAAAGGTTTATAAACATATTTTTTATGAGTATAATATGAAACGTTCAAGTAGACGATGGAAAAAGAAAGGCCAAATGCGCTGGAAATGGCAGAGAAAAAGGCTGAAAAAAGAAAAACATAAGCGTAAAATGAAAAGAATGCGAGCCAGATAATCTTCTGTTAATAATTCTAAAAAATTATATCTTACACAATAGCAATCTTTATAATACTACTTGATTTCGATTTAATGAAAAAAGATGGAAACAAATCACTCATCAAACATATGGACTGAAAAATACAGACCCAACAAATTCGAAGATGTTTTCGGTCAGGATGAAATAGTTAAAAGAGTAAAAAATTTAGTCGGTTCTATCAATATCCCGCATATGCTCTTCTCCGGTCCGGCAGGAATAGGAAAATCAACCCTTGCTATAATTGTCGCAAAAGAACTTTTTAAAGAATTTTGGAAAGAGAATTATCTTGAATTAAATGCAAGTGATGCAAGAGGTATAGATGTTATAAGGCAAGAGGTAAAGAACTTTGCAAGAACAAAATCTCTTGGAAGTGTTCCTTTTAAGATAATCTTTTTAGATGAAGCAGATGCTCTTACAAAAGAAGCACAACATGCATTAAGAAGAACAATGGAAAATTACACGAGCACATGCAGATTTATACTCTCCTGCAACTATTCAAGCAAGATAATAGACCCAATACAGTCTCGTTGCGTTGTGTTCAGATTCAAACTTCTTGAAAAAAAAGATGTGGCAAAAGTTATACTGAAAATAGCAGAAAAAGAAGGTCTAAAAATGGATGAGAAGGCAGTACAGGTCATTTATGAAGGCTCTGAAGGTGATTGTAGACGTGCAATAAACCTCCTGCAGGCAAGTGCTTCTATCTCTCCGGTAATAACTGAAGAGATAATAACTATTCTTTTATCTAGTGCAAAACCAAAAGATATTCGCGTTGTCTTAGATTATGCTCTTGCAGGTGACTTTGAAAAAGCAAGAGAAAAGCTTCTCGACGTAATGTTAAAAGAGTCTATATCCGGGACAGATGTTATAAAAGCTATACAGAAAGAAGTATGGAACTTAGATGTAGAACCGCAGATTAAGGTAAAACTTACTGAAAAAACAGGCGAAATTGAATTCCGTTTAGTCGAAGGAAGCGACGAATTTGTACAGCTTCAGGCATTATTAGCAAGTTTTGTTTTGGTTGGTTTGGGAAAAAGCTAAAATGAGAATTAAGAAAGGGGGTAGAGAAATGCAAGAAACATATTTATTCTTAAATAAAGAGAGCCCTGAAAAAATGAAAGTTTTCATAAAACTTTTATGGCAATCTCATATCCCAATGCAATATGCAACAATTGAACCTGACAAAAAAATAAGTATAGATGATTACCTTGCTGAAATGAAAAAAAAAGACATAAGAAACCGTTTAATAATCGGACAAGAATTTTCTTCTGGAAAATTAATTCGATTTTTAAGTGTAAATGACAGGGGAGAAAAAGCACAATTTTGTTGTCCGTATAATTCACAAAATGCAAAAGAAACAGAAAAATTATTTAAAACAGTTTTTGGATATAACTTCACCAATTATCCAAATCAAGAAATAAATACGCCCCAACAAAGATGACAAACACTCTCTCTGAAAAATACAGGCCGAATAAATTTTCTGAAATTGTTGGCCAAAATCTTGCCGTTGATAAGTTAAAAGCATTTTTTAATTCTTTTAATATGGGTTTAGCAAAAAAGAAAGCCATCCTTCTTTACGGACCAGCCGGCACCGGAAAAACAACTATGGCCCAAGTTCTGGCAAAAGAAGCAGGATACGAAATATTTGAATTAAATGCCAGTGACTTAAGAAACAGGGCAAAACTTGACGAAGTTCTTAAACCATCTACTCTGCAGAAATCACTTTTCTCAAAAGGAAAAATAATCCTTGTTGATGAAGCAGACGGCATAACCTCCACAGAATACGGTGGATTAGCAGAATTAATTGCACTGATAGAAAAAACAAAATTCCCAATGATAATAACTGCGAATGATATCTGGCAGCAAAAGTTCTCTCTTTTAAGACAAAAATGCGAACTTGTTCCTTTAAAAGAAGTGCCATATGATATTATTCTTGAAATTCTAAAAGAAATTCTTGAAAAAGAAATAAAAAACGTTGAGTTGGACTTATTAAAGAGTATTGCTGCAAAATCTAGGGGGGATTTAAGAGCTGCTCTAAACGATTTGCAATCGGTAATCAACAACAATATCGGCGATGTTAATGAAAATGATATTGGTGAAAGAGAAAAGAATATGGACATATTTAATGCAATGAAAAACGTATTCAAATGCAAAACAACAAAAGAAACAACAGAAGCTTATGATAATGTTCAGATGGAAATAGACCAGATATCTTTATGGCTTGAAAAAAATATTCCGGCAGAATATCATGGTGAAGACATGGTAAGAGCATTTGAAGCCCTAAGCAGAGCAGATATATTCAAGGGAAGAATATACAGACAGCAACACTGGAGATTTATGGAATATCAGAACTTTTTTCTCACAGCAGGCATATCTGCAGCAAGAAAAGTCAAAGCAAATGTAGAATCTTTCACAAAGTATCAGCAGCCAACAAGAATTCTTAAAATCTGGATGAATAATCAGAATAATGCAAAAAAGAAAACAATTGCAGAAAAGTATGCAGAATATACTCACACAAGCAAAAAGAGAGCGATGAAAGATTTTTTCTTAATCTCGCTGATTATTAACGATGCATCAGCAAAAAAGCTGGATTTAAGTGAGCAGGAAAAAGATTTCCTGGATGAAAAAAGAAATTCTTTAAGAGTCGCGTATGGGTTGAATAGATTCGCAGAGAAAAAAGCTTAAATCCCAAACGTTTTCTCAAACTCTCTCATCTGACCGTACTTAGAATAAAAATCAACACCTTTCTTCGTTATTTTTATCATCCTCTTGCCAAAATTATCGAAATTTTCAACAAGCCCATTCTTAAGAAGCTCGTTTAAATAGAGTTTCATCTGATTATGTGATAAATTTGCTTTATACATCAAATGTGTCGGTTTAATCTTTCCGCCTTTTTCCAGTATAACCGCTAACATATCATATATTATATTTGTTCTGCTTCTTTTTCTTTCCATTTTTCCAGATGAATATCAAGAAAACTTTCTTACTGAACGCGATGAATATCGCGCAGTAGGTTTTCTGGATGATCCAAAACTTAGAATCCTAAAAATTAAGACCTCCTTTTTTAGAATGTGATTTTAAGTTTATGGACATAATCAAACAGAGAAAAGTGATATAACTTATCAGCTGCATAACTTGACCTGCTACATATAAAGATGGTAACGTTGAAAATAATAAGATTGAATGGCTTAAAGCGAGCAGCGCAAATGCGCCAATTAAAATTTTAGTATTTAGTAATTTATTTTTCTTGTAAATTCCAAGATAAGCGCATATAATAAGAATAAGCAGTATCAATGTTGTTAAGTGGAAAACATAATAAAACATGCTTCCAAATACGGATAATGCTAAAAGAAAGTATAAACCCAGCAATAGTCCCCTTGATGTTTTTTCTTTTACAGCTGTTCTGTATAAAATATAAAGCCCAAGCAGGGTAAGCAGTTTATGCATAAAAAAGCCAATATCAAATAATATGTCTGTTGATCTTATAATATGATAGGTTAAAATCATCTGCCCTACTGCCTGTGTAAAAGTAGTATCATAATAAAGAACAAGTTTAGTCAAAATAGTAGATAACTCTCCAAAAGCAATAAGAAGAAAACCAATTCCAAGATGAAGGGAATTTTTATTCTTGCTTAACTTGTAACTTTTATAGGCAAATATAAAAAGAGTTAGAAGAATTAAAAAACTGAAAAAATCTATAAGCACATCTTTCCCAAGAAACCAGTCAGGAGTAAAAACAATTTTCATCTTCTATAAGGCGGCTTTTCATTTAAATACCTTATGGAACTCCTGCCCATAGTTCATTTCTTTATTATTTTTTCATAACCTCTTTTAAAGGATTTTTCTTAAATACTTCGTAAGCACAGCCGCCCTTTTCACTTTTTTAGGGCGGCTGTGCTAATACAGAAAAATAAATTAATAAAACTAAATCAAAAAATAAAACGCAGCTCATTGACCCACTCGTTATTGATTAAATAAATGAGACTCGTGAATCAACTCGGGAGGTAAACAAAAACAAAATGCAAAAAATGATAGAAGAACAACAAACTTATATGCCAAGAAGAGTTCGTGCTCTTTATGAATTCGGATTAGAGAGCGATATGATAAATTATCTCGTCAGGCAAGAACAAAAGAGAAGAGCCAGTTTGAAGTGGCAGAAGAATTATGAATAAAAAATTACATCTCTAAAAATTATAACCTCTTATCAGCAATTTCCTTGTGCAGCAGAAGAACTTGAACTAAGTGTGCTTGAACATTCACTTGGAGCATTATTAAATGCGTTACAAACTGCAGTCTTATAAGCTTCAGCAGTTCTACTAGCAACATTAACTACAACACCATTAATCATTAAAGTAGGAGAGCCTGTTACTCCATTATCACTTGCCCTAAGAGAATCTGCTTCAGTTAAAGAAACTCCTTCAGAATCAACACAGCTCATAACTTTAGCAGAATCAATTCCTAAAGATTTCATTAAAGCAACAGATTCATTTTTATCGCAAACAATATCTCCCCCACATTTTGGATAAATTGTTTTAACAAAACCGGCTGCATAGTTCCAGTATTTATCCTTTGCTAATTTTTGTATACATGCTTGAATTTTATTTTGTTGAACCTCATGATCTCCATGACCGGCATAATATAAGACTGCTTCAAAATCTGCGCTATTTTTGAGTAAATTAGCAACTTCTGCTAATGGACCCTGAGCAGCAACTCCGTATGGGCAATAACCCCAGATGTATAATTCGACTTTAGGCTTATCAGTTTTAGGAACTTCTTTTGCTGTAGTTGCGGTATTAGAAGCAGTTGAAGCAACAGCAGCGATATCAATAGCAGAACTGATAAAGTATTTTCCATCTTTGGTCATATAAACCGGAATATCCTGGCCCTGATAAGGAACTGTAATCTCGTAGATTTTTCCTAAATCTGTAACATTAGTAAATTCACTTACATCTGCACCAAAACTAGTTTTAATAAAATCAACTGCTTTATTTCCTGCAGCATCTTTTGAAATACTCTTTCCCGAAAAATTAAATCCAAGAGAAATAACAAGAATAACAGCAAGAACAATAGAAACACTCATCCAGATATTTTCCTTTTTATGAAAGAATTTTTCAACTTTCTTTTCTTCTTTTTCTATCTCTTTTTCAATATCTGCCATAAATTATTCATTCAAAAGGTATTTAAAAACCTTATGATATTATAATCCTAAGAGGAGAATACAAAAAAGAGAAAATGCCTTACGATATCATTATAGGAAGAGATAAAGGTGACATGAAAAAATTCGGAAACAACGGAACAGTATACCTTGGCAAGGGTTATGTCACGATGGGAAATTATACCTCGCTTTCAAACAAAATCTTTCTTGATGTAGCAAGAAGCCATGTCATCATGGTTTGCGGGAAAAGAGGATGTCTTACAGAAGATACATTGGTTTTGACTAATAAGGGATATAAAGAAATAAAAGACTTTAATAAAAAAGAAGATGAAATTCTTTCATTTAACAAAGAAACAAAAAAGTTTGAATGGGAAAATGCAGAGTTATTAGAGTATCCCATTTCAAAAGAAAAATTGCTTGAGATTGAACTTAATGATGGAAGAAGAATAAAGTTAACAAAAGAGCATCCATTATTGCTAAATTATGGAAAATACCTCTTCTGGAGAATGGCAAATGAATTAAAAATAGGTGATAAAATAATAATACCAACATTAATTCCAGAGTTAAAAAACAATGAGAGTTTAAACTTAGCAAGAATATTAGGATTTGTTCTTTCTGACGGAACATTAAGCAAAAGAAAAGGTAGATGGAAAGATGGTAGGGGTTATTGGTATAATGGAACAAAAAGCAGATTAAGAATTTTTTGTGATGATGAAACGGTTTTAAAAACAGCAAAAGAAGACTTAGAGAAAGAATATGGAAAACATGTAAAAGTTTATAAAAGAAATGATTGCAATTGTTCTGTCGTTCAATCTCTCCATGCCAACGTGATAGACAAGATTCATTTGTTGGGTGTTCCGCTGGGAAACAAGGCGGGAATCATAAGAGTGCCGAAGATAGTATGGCAAAGCTCAAATGAATTCAAGGCAAACTTCATATCTGCACTATTTTCATGTGATGGATTTATAAGAAGCGACGGAAACAGTATGGATTATTCAAGTAAATCAAGAAGATTCTTAGAAGATTTACAATTACTTTTATCACATTTCAAGATAGAATCTGCGATAAGAATAAAAAATGCTAAATGTCTTGGCAAAACTTATGAAAATTATAGATTATTTATAACAGATAATACTTCTATAGAAAATTTTAAAAAAATAGGATTCATAAGCACCTATAAACAAGAAAGATTAATGAAACATAAATCTAACAACACCAAAAGAAGAAAAACATTTTATTTTTCAAATGACCTCGTATCCAAAAAAATAATATCAATTAAAGAAATTGAGGGGATAAACAAAGTTTACGATTTAAGTGTAAATAAGAATCATTCATTTATAGCTAATGGAATAATAAGTCATAATAGCGGCAAATCATACACTCTCGCAGCAATAGCAGAAGAATTATGCTCATTACCAAAAGAAATATCCCAAAATATTGCTCCGCTAATTTTTGATACTATGGGAATTTTCTGGACAATGAAATATAAAAATGAAAAAGAAATAGAATTACTGCAAGAATGGGATTTAAAAACTAAAAATATTCCTGTAACCGTTTGGGCACCATACGGATTCTTTGAGGAATATGAAAAAAGAGAAATTCCTGTTGATAAAAAATTCGCAATAAAAGCTTCTGAACTTAAAGCAGAAGACTGGATAATGACCTTTGATCTAGAAACAACAGATCCTATTGCAGTAACAATGCAGGCTTGTCTTGGAGAGCTTATAGAAAAAGAAGAAGATTTTGATATTGACTCTATAATTGATAGTCTAAAAAACAAAAGAATAGAAGAGAAAACAAAAGAGGCAGCAATAAGTCTGTTTGAAGCAGCAAAAACATGGGGAGTTTTTGCTTTAAGAGGGCAAAAAGGAACAGAAATATCAGAACTCATTGTTCCGGGAAATTCAACTGTTTTAGATATAAGCTGTTATTCTTCTATAGGCAAATTTAATGTTCGTGCCCTTGTTATAGGTCTTGTATGCAAAAAACTGTTCAATGAAAGAATGCTTGAAAGAAAAAAGGAGGAAATGGATGCTCTGCAGCACGGAGTAGATTACATGAATATAAACGAAAAAAAAGAAACTCCTCTTGTCTGGCTTTTTATTGATGAAGCCCATGAGTTTCTTGTTAAAGAAGGAAAAACTTCAGCAAGTGATGCATTAATTCAGATATTAAGAGAAGGACGACAACCAGGAATCTCATTGGTTATGGCAACCCAACAGCCCGGAGTTATTCATAGAGATGCTATGACTCAGTCAGATGTTGTAATAAGTCATAGATTAACCGCCCAACCCGATATTGAGGCATTAAATAGCATAATGCAGACATACCTTCTCTCTTCAATAAGAAAGTCTATGGCAGAACTTCCTTCATTAAAAGGAAGTGCCCTTATTTTAGATGATAATTCTGAAAGAATTTATCCCATAAGAATAAAACCAAGATTCACATGGCATGGCGGAGAGTCCCCAAGCGCAATAAATGTAAAAAAAGAATTTTAAAATAATAAGATGAACCGCACAATAAAACTTTTAATGCTATCGGATATTTTTGTCCTGACTGGTTTCGGACTGATTGACCCTATTCTTGCAATATTTATAAAAGAAGGTCTTGTTGGCGGAACAATATTTTCAGCAGGACTTGCAAGCATGATTTTCTTTCTTACAAAAAGCATTATCCAGCTTCCATTCTCCAAGCATATAGACAAAACTGAAAATAAAGCAAGATGGTTAATCTTAGGAACACTGCTTATAGCAATAGTTCCCTTCATATATATTTTTTCTTCAGGAATAAAAATGATTTATCTCGCGCAATTAATTCATGGTATAGGGAGCGGTTTAGCTTATCCCACATGGTTAGGATTATGGAGCATAAATCTCGATAGAAAACAGGAAAGTTTTGAATGGAGCCTATACTCCACGCTCACAGGATTAGGAACAGCTACAACTGCAGCAGTTGGTGCAGCACTTGCCCAGTTCATAGGATTCACATTCACATTTACCATAGTGGGGATTATGTCTTTAGTTGGATGTTTTGTGTTATTATGGTTAAATGAAAATAAGAAAAAAATTGGCTCTCCTTCTCTTCTTGATGAAAAGATTACAGAACGGACAGGAAGGGATAAAGAATTTTTAGAAAGATAATTTATTCTTCATCAAATTTAGAATCAAATAAAACAACCATTTTTTCAAGAGCTTCAATGCAATTCTTACCGATTGCAGTAAATTTTACTCTTGTTCCGAGTGAAGCATCAAATGTCAGCCAATCCATAATCTCTTTAGCATTAATTTTTTGAGTATCAGTTTCTGCCAAAATTTCACAATGAGGATATTGATTCACAAGTTTAATTACCCTCGCAGAAGGTCTTGCATGAATACCGTATCTATTTTGCACTAAAACTAAAGTAGAACAATGAGAATCATCTCCGGAAATAATCCCATATACAGAGTCTTTTTTCCTTGGAAGATTTAAAGAATCTCCGGCTAATCTTGCTTCTTCCCCAGTATAATTTTTTCTAGTTGTGTCCATTTTATAGAGTCTATAACACTTTTAAGAAAAAGTCCTGATTTTTAAACATGTTTATTTTTGAACGACCATCTCAATCCTGTATCTATGCTCATAAGGAGCAATATCTCCTGCTTCCAAAACCCGAATTATTTTCATTTTTCTTTTATATTTTTTAGCTTCTTTCAATAAACCTTCAACCATCTCATCCTTTTTTTCTTCAGAACAAAAACCATAATAAACTATTCTTGTTCCCTTTTTTGAAACGGTTAATGCGTCTCCTAAAAAAGTTTCTTTCAAATTCGGTCTTGGCATGACAATAAGGTCAAATTTTTCTTTTCCTAACTTGGGTATTATTCTTTTAACATCACCTTGTAAAACTTTTACTATATTCTCTACTTTATTCTTAACAACATTTTCTTCAGCATATTTGCAGCATTCTCTCCCAAGTTCAATGCTTATTATTCTCTTTGGTTTTGCAACTTTTGCAAGAATTACTGAAAAAGGCCCAACTCCTGCAAACATAATAAGAACATTCTCTCCCTTTTTTGTCATCTTTGCAACCCCGAGCCTTTCATTAGCAAGCCGTGGAGAAAAATAGCAGGTTTCAACATTAAATCTAAACAAGCAGCCATTTTCTTTATACTCTGCAATTTTAGTTTCTTCTCCGGCAAGATATTTTGTTTTTATTGTTCTTAATCTTCCAGAAACCTTATTCGTTTTTTCTAAAACTGTTTTTATACTTTTATTTTCAAGAAGTTCGTTGGCTTTTTTCAGTTTTTCGTTTTTCTTTGCTTCTTTCGGAAACTTAACAATTGCAATGTTTCCGAGAATATCGTAGTTTGCCATAAAAATATATCTATCAAAAACTATTTAAATCCTATCTTGCATATAAGATTATAAAAAGAGGAAAAAATGTTAACTAAAATCTTGGGCGGAATATCTGCACTCCTTGGTGCAGGTGTAATTCTCGTTTCAAAAGGCAAGCTTCATGATACCTTGCCGATAATAAAAAGTCTGTCCATGAATAATCTTCTTATAATAGGCGGAGCATTAGTTCTTCTTGGGATAGGACTTTTAATGGTAAAAGACAATTATATAAAGCAAGCAGGAGTAGAAGTTCCGATTTATGAAGGCGTTGGTAAAAAGAGAAGAATTGTAGGTTACCAGAGGGCGAAGTGATTATTCTAAACTAAAGAAAAGAATTTAAACGTCGTATTTCTAGTTTATTCATGAAAAAAGGGATAATTATCTGTTTGTTATTCATTTTATTAATAGGATTTATTTATGCTGAAGAAACAACCACTCCAGAAATAAAAAGCAACTTAGACATAGGAAAAGATTTTCAGATTTATAGTAATAGTCTTCTTTCAAAGCAGATAACAATCCCAGACTATCTTCAAGGTCCTACAAAAATAATATTTGGATTGCAAGATAATAACATAGATCTCCAAAATTTTATTGTTCTTTTTTCTATCTGGTTTTTCTTAGTTTTCTTAATTCAGGCAATTCTTGAAATTATTCCCTTTTTCGGGGAAGGATTTAAGTCATGGTTTGGGGCAATAATCATAACGCTTCTTATTTCTATAACTGGATCGATAAGGAATGCTGCAAACTGGCTGTTTGGTTTTGGCGGAGCTATTTCTCTTATGAAAGATTGGGGTTTGTTAAAGATTATTTTTACTATTCTAATTTTAGTAATCCTCGCGTTTGGATTAAAGAAGATTCTTCATATTCTTAAGCATGGAGCGAATAAAACAGAAAATTATGCAGAAGGTAAAAGAATTAGTATGCTTGAAGATTTTATGAAAATGTTTACAGAAGAAAAACATTAATTCTTCTTGACGCCTTTTTGAAACTGTTCTAGCACTTCAACTTTCTCTTTTGTTGTATTTTCCTCTCCTTTTTTCTTAGATTGCTCTATTGATTGTGATACTACTTGGTTCAAATAGAAGACCAATATAAATACAATGACTAAAACCGCCCATAACAATGCTCGTATCCACCATAAATCTTTTGCATAAATAAGGGTAAGTATTGAAGTCGTGATTAACTTAATTAATCCTATCTGAGAAAGAACTACAGAACATAATACTCCCACAACCCAACCAAGCCCCATTTTAAGCAAACCTAACGCGTTTATTATTCTTCCAAATATGATTGCAAGAAAAATCCACAGAATAAATATTAATATAAATGTTAAAGAAAATTCATATTTCTCATTAAATAAAATTATGAATATTGTTTGATGATTTAAGAAAAAATTATGAATCGGCCCAATATACCTGTTATTTGCAATCATCTTTGTCCATTCTTGTTTAAGGTAAATTAAACTTAGATTCGCTGCATCTTCTGGAGTTTGTGGAATATCTTCAAGATTTATGCCGATTCCAAGAGGATTTGTTGCATTAGATGGATCTGTAACTGCATGAACAGGAACAAGGTTTATAATAAGTGCTGCTACTATTAGCAAAGAGAACATCAAACCTATTTTTTTCATAATAAAAATAGAAAACTGGAATTTAAATAGGTAACGTAATTATTATTTATCACGAAGAATCTGTTTCGTGATCGGTTCCCCCCCGGGCTAAACTTTCACGCTGTGCAGCAAGATCCTTTATTTCCTCTGCAGATTTTCTAAACATATTATGTACCGCTGTGCTTTCTGCATCACCATAGACTATACCTATCTTTCTAACCAACACTTTATTAAAAAATAATGCCCCTGCTGCAATAGCAAATGCGACTACGTATATCCAACTATTCGCACTAGAAACAGATATATTTCCATTAACCATGCCGATTATAATATTTGATATTAAAAAAAGGAAATAAATTAACCATACTACATACTGATAGAGAATACCCATTGCCCCGCCCCTTATTACCATTCTAAATGTAAATAAGACTAAAATAAAAAGAGGAAAAAGGGTTAATATTGTGCTTCCAAGCGCACTATACGAAGTTAACATCATCCATATGTCGTTCGGCGCTAAATACATTGTTCCTAAAAAGGACACTATAAGGCTTATCAAAAATCTTATTCCACTATTTTTTATTATCTCGATTGTATCTAAAATAGACCATATAAGCAAGGTTAATAATATTAAAAACAAAAATTTTGTAACATTAATTGAAACATCACCCAGATTACTCCAATTTGAAAAAACATTTTTAATAGGATCTGCAATTGCATTAGCTACATCTTGAGGAGTAGCAGTATCACTGCTTACAAATCCAATCAATAATG
>Ga0172381_10003615_pt1 | contig 16314 bp, 34 predicted proteins | sample Leawel6488metaG_FD_119754 | JGI IMG/M metagenome (GOLD analysis project Ga0172381, IMG submission 119754) | Leachate microbial communities from a municipal landfill in Southern Ontario, Canada - Leachate well 64-88 metaG | ecosystem: Engineered > Solid waste > Landfill > Unclassified | place... | reverse complement strand
AGCTTTTCAATCTGGATTGGCGGTCTGAACTATTGCAGAGGATAGGAGAAGTATGAACATTTTAACATTAACCAAAGATAGCGTATCCATACAATCAACGGAGTACGGCATGAGAGCCTATGTCAACAGCACTCGTGGCCGCACTCAACTGGAAGCAGAATGTTCAGCAGACATTGTGCAGGAAGTAGAAGCTGTGTGGGGTAGTACGCCGACCATAACAGAGCCTACATATCCTTCGCAACCAGCACAAACTCCGGATCAAGACGTTGTTAATGCTGAAATGATGATGCGTTTAGCAAAACTTGAAAAGGCGGTGACAACATGAATATGATTGTTTTTGATTGGTTTAAATACATCAAAAAATATTACGATGAAGGAATTTACACAAAAGATGATGTTAAAGTTTTTGTAGCGCAAGGCTACATCACGGCAGACCAGTACAAGCAAATTACCGGTGACGATTATGTCGCATAAAAACAAAAAAGGGATGATTAAATGCCGCCGGAAATCATAGTAGGGCTGCTGTCATTGATCGGTACTCTCGCGGGCGCGTTTGCCGGTATTATGACCGCAAGCAGGCTGTCAAATTACCGGATAGCGCAGTTAGAAAAAAAGGTTGACAAACACAATCAGGTGATTGAACGAGTCTTTAAAATCGAGGGCAGACTTGATACCGTTGACGAGAAAATTGATGTTGCCAACCACAGGATTAAAGATTTGGAGGAATCGGCATGAAATCAGCTGAAAGCTTTGCAAAATTTGCGCAGCGGGCCGCGACGGCAGGCACAGGTTATGTTTACGGCGCACTGGGGCAAATCTGTACAACAGCCCTGCTTGACCAAAAGGCCCGGCAGTACCCGGACGATAATCTGGCGGGCGGCGCAATGCGGCGTGTGGGTGATAAGTGGATCGGTCACCGTGTTACGGATTGCATCGGGCTATTGAAATGGTATCTAATGACAGACAAGTTTGGGGACGACCCGCACTACATAGCAGCCTATGACCACGGCGCAAATCAGCACTACGCCGAAGCCCGCGAAAAAGGCCCGATGTCCACGCTATCGGAAATCCCCGGAATCTGCCTCCACATGGACGGCCATTTCGGCGTCTATATTGGCAATGGCTTGGCAATTGAGGCGCGTGGCACCTATTACGGCGTTGTAAAAACACGCGTCGCAAACCGCCCGTGGACAGCATGGTTCAAATCCATTTGGCTGGATTATTCTGCATCGGCACCATCCTACACCTGTGATACTTCCGGCACCGTGACAATCGCGCGCGGCACAGCTTATCAGGTCGAGATCACGGCGGCCGATACCCCGCAAGTTGTTGCCGGTACTACCGACATCGTGACCGTCCTACCGCGCAACAGCAGCGGGAACAAGTGGTATTACTACATCGTGCCGATTGGCAGGCCAGGGGGCAAAGTAGGGATCTACATTAACGGCGGCCCACGGCAGTTTATTGTGGAAATTAAATAATCCAAAAAAGAAAGAGGTAATATTTATGTGGCAGCAGATTATTAACGCAGTTGTCCCAGTCGCCGTGACGGCGCTTGTGGCGATACTTACGGTGGTTATCAAGTGTGTGGGGGACGCAGCAGTAGCCTATATTGCGCGTAAAAAGGACGCTCTTGTCGCTAAAATCGGGGCGGATACATACCAGCAGGATCTTGCTTTTGCAAAAGCAGCATGGGCCATAGTAGATGAGCATTTCCGCATTACTCCGGCGCTGGAAAAAACCTTCGAAGCAAAGCAGGCCGAATTTAAAGTACAGATTCAGAAAATGATCCCAGGCGTGACGGATGATGAAATTGAGCAGCTCCGGCAGGCAGTGGCGGGCGAAGTCAATAAAGGCAGGGCGGCTGTTGCTGCCGAAGCAGGCAACGCTGATGGAGATTTGACGGCGGGCGAAGCATCTAATACCACACAGGCATAATTAAAGCCCTCGGAGAAATCCGGGGGCTTATTTTTTTATAAGTAAAGCCCGCTGAAAGTTGATTCAACAGGCTATCAATCCCCGCAAGGGGCGGGATATGTGCTGAATATATAATATCACCTCTTTTTAAAAATGTAAAGGTCATTATTGCTTATCCGTCGTTTTCCGTATATCCGCAATAGCATTCTTCTGCTGGAGTTCCATCTTCTGGACTGTAAGCCGTAATTTTATCCGGCCATCCCATATCCTGCAATGTGATGTTGTGTTCTTTGGCAAACTGCCAAACGCACGTAGAAACATGCCATGTAAATTCATAACGCTGTTTTTCCTGCGGTGCCGAGTGCCACCAGTTTTCCACATAATAACCGGTTGCAGTTATTTCCCCATGCCCCCAATGTGGGGTATCAGGATTGAATTTGTTATTTTCATCGAGAAAGCGAGGTTCTATACAGATTTCCTTGCCCGCAACTTCCAGACACCGTTCCGGTGCTGCCATTGCCTGTTCAGGAGTTAGACGTGATCCTACTGACCAGCCATATTCCATCGCGTCATTCTCGGATTCGTTGCCGTGGGACATAACCGTCCATATAGCAACTACAGTCGTGCCAATGGGTAAATATTGCTGGTGAAAATCTTCCCCGATCGCTTCACGCTTTTCAGACTTGGCAATCGGAATAAGGGTAAATCCAGCGCATCCGCCACCGGTACAATAACTAAATACAGTGATTTTTTCGTCTGGAAAAGACGGATTATTAAATATCTTTCCCATTTTGATTTCTCCAATCATGGCATTTGGCGCGGGATAATCGCTTTCATTAGTCTCGCTGCATTCTTTTACAATGTAGCGGAGAATTTTTTCCCCATCAGTATCAGGCAATTTTCCGACGTAATCGGAAATGCTTTGGGAAATTGAAAAGCTCATGGCAAATATTTCATCCAGCGCCTCCCGAATACTGGGGAATCCCTTCCAAAATTCAATCCGTGTACCATACTCGCTACGAGGCATTATTGCGGATTTATCATAGGGTTTAAACAAATATCTCAGATTTGCTTCATCGTTCTTCATAATTTCCTCCTGCGCCCTGCCTGCCTTTCGGTCAGGCCTTACGGGACTATAATATAGTTTATCTACTGGGGACGTTGCCCGGCGCGGCGCTGTGATTTATTCTCTATCAATCTTTGCTATGATTGATTTTATTTCGTCATGAAAATCGTAATAAATTTGGCTGCCCTCGTTATTTAGCCCTTTTTCTTTTTCTTCTCTTTTAACTTCCTGTGCGTGGCAAAGAACCTTCATTGACTGGTTGCAAAGTGCTGACCGAACGATTTTCATTTCCTCATCTGTAAGCGTTAATGTATTTTTCATTCTTGACCGCCCCTCTCTTAATTTCTGTACTCATTATAGCATACCTACACAAGTATGCAATAGGCATACCTCACAAACTTACGTAAGTATATTTGTGAATCTTGCATACTTACGTAATGCTGCAATCTGTGGTATGCTTATGCAGGGTGATGTAATGAGCGGTAAAACATCAAATAAAAGCAAAGCAATATATAACGCAAAAGCATATGACCGAATCGAAATTGTTGTCCATAAGGGCCACAAGGCAGAGATAAAGGCCGCTGCTAAGTCGCAGGATAAGAGCTTAAACGCCTTTATAAATGACGCCATAGACGCAACTATGGAGCCATTAAGGAACGTGTGGGATAAGCCCGATATGGTTTTGAACTATAAAGGCAAAAACATGGAGTTTAAAGTAATAGACACAAAAAAATAAAGCCCATGCCGAAGCATGAGCTATTGCAATCTGGAATAATGCAACTATAATGGTATGTGCAAAGGGTCACGGACGGTTATCCTCCATTCTTAGGCAAAAGCTCTTAATTGCTTGGGGCATAATACCCCGAGAATGGAGGTGAAGGGCATGGATTTACTCTATGCAGCGATCTTCCTTGTTGCAGCAACGGGTTACATACTCGTGCTTGGCAAGGCAAAAAAATAACCGCCCCCGGTTCAAGGAAAGGCGGTTAGTCTGACTTTGGGCTGTCTACTTCGGTAGATGGCCCTTTGCTTTATCTTCATTGTATGCGTTGCTTTTGATGTTGTCAAGAGCCTGTGCAAATAAATTAGCTTATCATATAAATGTATTGTCAATAGGTTTACATCTTTTTTTCAAAAACATTTTTTACCGCCGGAGCAATCCCCGACTGGCCTGGTTATTCTGTAAATTGTAAGCAAATTGTAAGCAAACGCGCGTAATTATTGTGTTACGTTGTGATTCTGAAATGATACGATTTTGCAGGAAAGCACAAAAAATCCCCGCCAAACCTGAATTTTATCAGACTTAGCAGGGAAATGATGGAGCTGCTAATGCGATTCGAACGCATGACCTCGTCCTTACCAAGGACATACAGACCCGCATGAATACTGAGCAGAATGGATATTTGTATGCAGTTTGTAAGCATTACATTTTCTTGATTCCGTCTTTCAATTGTTGAATATTATCATGAATGTAAATGTCGGCGGTAGTCTCATAATGAGCATGACCGATCAACTTTTGCAGCACTTCCGGCTTGATGTCTGCCCGGACGGCAAGGCTGGCGAAGGTGTGCCGCGTGGAGTGCGGTGTCAGGCGGGCAAATTTGCTTGCCGGGTGATCCTTGTCAATTTTAGGTTGGAATTTAAGATCCCCGAGCACTCTATAGAATCCACGGTTCCGGTAATTGTTCGGGTTCATCTTATTCCCCTGAGAATTCACTATAAGGTACTTGTATTTTTTTTCGATCGCTGTCTCATACCATGCCCGGACAAACGGCATTATTTTTTCATTGATTGGCACGATACGGTTTTCCCCTGCCTCGGTTTTTTCGCCACCTATCATATACCCATCCTTAATATGCACATCGGCCGTCTCAACGCTCAACAGCTCGTCAATTCGGAATCCGGTATAGATTAATACTAAGATGATTCTAACATCGTTATCGGCCTTGTGCTCAAACAGAATAGCTATCTCTTTATCCGTGAATATTTCCTTTTCTTTCTTTTCCTGTTTTGGGAGGGAAAGAAACTGAGCATAATTCTTATTTATCAAGTCTTGCTGCATGGCGTATTTGCATAGTTGGCTGGCAAGATTCCGGATCTTTTCGCATGTGGCCCGTGACTTTTTATCTTTAACAGCTCTGTCAACAATTGTCTGTAGAATGTCTGTTTTAATATCGCGCATTTTCATAGATTTAATATCGGAAAAGTATGTCCATGCGGTTTTATATCCTTGCTCTCCCCATCCAGAAAGCTCTTTAAAATGAACTGTTTTCCAAGCTTCGTAAATGGTTTCAACGGTATCATTGTAGCGGTCTGATATTTCGCCGGTGGTTAGTTTGTTTGCCGCTATGGTGGCTTCCGTTTTTGTGGCATAGTAACCGCCATATTGGCGCTTCTTTCCGATTTTAGGCATAACTACCGCCCACGGATTTTCCCGGTGCCCTGGGAGCTTGTAGACACTTCCTGTATTGTTTGGGCGGCGCTGTGTCGATTCCTTCACCTGTTTGCGGCCGCAGAACCGGCAGTATACGGAATCATCTTCGATTTCCTTCTTACATTTTTTGCATTTCATGAAATATTCCCCATTATTTGGCTTGACAATTATGGTAAAAATTGGTACTATAATACAGAAAAGACCGCAACCTTAAAATTGCGGAATACATAGACGGAGGGATTATGATGGAAAAGTGTGAAATACCAACTGAACTTATCGAAATCTTAAAGCACGCAAACAACGAATCACTGAAATCAATCAGAGAAAAAGCTATTTCTCTGACTGATGCTCAAACTTGTAGCGAGCATATTCAATTAATTCCGTCTTATCCTTCTCTGAAAGCCCGATAAACAAATTTAATATTTCGTTGCTAAGCTCGTCGTGTTCAACGACGGGCTTATTTTTTTGCTCAATTCCGAGCAAATAATCAGCTGACACATTGAAAAGCCCAGCTATTTCCGGAATGTGGTCTTTATAGGTAGTCGTTTCGCCGCGTTCCCAGGAGCTCCATGCCGATTTGGTTAGGCCAAGAAAGGTTAGCAGCTGGATTTTACTCATTTTGTGTAATTTCAACTGTTCCTGTATTCTATTTAGTGTATCATCCATTGAAATCCACTACCTATTGTGTAAAATAAAGATTCTCCCGATATTCGGAAGAAATCTTTTTAGAATCTGTTGACACTACCGATATTCGGGAGTACTATGTTATCAGCAAATAAATTATTTGACAAAACAACGCTGAACCTTTAAAACATTGCATTTTAAAAGCGAGTGTATGTAAGCTTGTGCGACAACAAATATGATACATCTCAGCCTTTTATATGTCAATGCTTTATCAAAGAAAAGAGGTGGAATCTCCCTTTTGACCAAATCACAAACAAAGATTTGTGCAAGTTGGGAAGTAAAAACCGCACGGCGCGACCGTGCTCCGGGGCCGATACCGGAAAAAGTCTATCGGCAGGCACCCGGCGAGTTGGCCTGTATCCGGCCCGCTATCCAAAAGATCAGATAGAAGGGAGGCGAAAAGCTTGAAATTCGTTGATATGTTCTGCGGGATGGGAACGATTCGCATGGGTTTTGAAAAATCCGGACACGAATGCGTCTATTCCATCGAATGGGATAAACACAAGCGCGAGATTTACAAAGTGATTTTTGGAAAGGAGCCAGAAGCAAGTGATATTACCGCAGTACGAGCAAGTGACATTCCCCGGAGTGATTGCTGGTGTTTCGGAGCGCCGTGCCAAGATTTCAGCATTGCCGGATTACGCGCAGGACTTGACGGAGAGCGAAGCGGACTTGTTCGAGAAGTGTTTAGGCTTGTGCGGGAAAAAGAACCCGCAGATAGACCCGAATGGCTTCTCTACGAAAATGTTAAAGGTATGCTGTCAAGCAATAGCGGATGGGATTTTGCCGCGATTCAAGCTGAAATGGGGCAATGCGGGTACGATGTTGAATGGTGTTTACTCAATTCAAAAGATTTCGGAGTACCACAGAATCGGGAAAGAGTGTACACTCTCGGACATCTTAGAGCCAGAGGTTCCAGAAAAGTATTTCCTATCGGAGAAAGCAACAGCCTACCTGATTCGGAACGGATGGACCCCACAGCCTGCATTTCGGCGCTTACAGCAACAGATTACAAAGGGCCAAGCAGACAACGACCAAACTTAGTTATCCCCACTGTGCAACAGATTGGAAACGTAATGCCAACCGCAACCCGCGACAACCCGAATCAGGGTAGAGTTTACGACCCAACGGGATTAGCACCTTGCCTTAACAAGATTGAGGGTGGGGGCAGAGAACCGCTCATTACAGAACCGTGCGCTTGCCTCACACCTGACCGATTAGAAAAGCGGCAAAATGGCAGGCGGTTTAAAGAACCAGGTGAACCAATGTTTACGCTGACAAAGCAGGATATTCACGGGATACTATTCACGCAAAAGAAAATCACTCGTGAAACTGATACCGCAGGGACTTTGACAGCGCGCAACCCGTCTACAAGCCGAGGAAATTATACTCCGATAACCGGAATTACAAACGGTACCCGTATTCGCCGCCTAACCCCGCGTGAATGTATGCGCTTGCAAGGTGTACCGGATTACATAACCGATAAGCTGATAGCCGCAGGAATATCCGATACGCAGATGTACAGGGCATCGGGTGACGCGTGCAGCGTTCCAGTTATTTATGCTATTGCAGAAAGGCTAAAATGAGTACAAGAAAACTGCCAAACAACGAAACTTTAAGAAAACTTTATGTTGATGATTTACTTTCCACAACACAGATTGGAAAACTTTACAATGTATCGCACAAAAACGTTTCAGTGGCTTTGAAAAAAGCTGGGATAGAAACGCGGAAAGTATTTCACGGCTTGTCACATCCAAGTTGGAAAGGCGGCAGAATTGAAAAAGCTGGCTACATAGTTTTGTGGATGCCACAACACCATAGGGCTGATGCAAAGGGCTATGTAAAGGAACACATTATCGTTGCCGAGCAGAAAATAGGGCGCGAACTACGCGATAATGAAGTTGTCCACCATATCAACCGAAACAAGAAGGACAACAGACCAGAAAATCTTGCTGTTATGACCAGAAGCCAACATTCAAAATTGCACAATCCGAAAGGGCTCTGCAAGGTTTGTGGTGCGCCAGAGCAATCACATGGACTATGCCAGAAGCACTTAGCACGATTTAAAAAGTACGGCAACCCGCTTTTAAGCAAGCATGACAGATATTCCAACCCAACGGTGATGCCATGAAAACAGTCAATGTGATTTATGAAATAGCAAAAAGGTTATGAAAGGAATGATTCATACGAACGAGTTAAACAAAACTGAATCTAAAGTGATTTTTGATTCTGGGAATTATACTGGGATAGAAATTGGTGGGAAATTTTATGACCGGTTTGGCCTTCTCGCTCTTGCTACGTCGTGTAAGAGCAGTGAGGCCGCGTGGGGTTTCCTAAAGTTAGCATCAATAATGTTTCATCCACAGGACGATCATGTTTTTAATGCGCTTTATGAAGCGGTAACCACTCACCTTGCATATTGGGAAAATGCTGAAACCCTTGAATACAGTTTATATCCTCAATTTGAAAAGGCGGTTAACAATTTATTCGGCGAGAATGCCAAAATAATTAGGCCCAAAGAAGACCGGCACCATCGCCCGGACAGCTGGGTACAAATCGGGGAAACATTAATCCCGGTTGAAATGAAAAAAAGCGATTTTGACGGGAAAGCGCTCAAGCAATTGACCCGCTATATGAACTTTTATCAATGCAAAAATGGGGTAGCAGTGGGATCAAGGCTATCTGTGAAAATCCCAAAATCAATACGGTTTATAAACATTTCGGAGTTTGTTCCGAAGGGCGGCATTGTCCGCCGCTTCGCCGCAAAATATGCAAACGGAAAGAAGGTTTAAACAATTGGATTACAACATTAGAACCCGCCTTTTTGTTCTTGGCAAATCGCAAGTTGATTTGCTTTGCGCAATTAGGGCGGAAGGGATACCTGAACCTTACAAAGTCGTTACGGCGGTTGAACTTAGCCTCTTTATCAGGGGAAAAGAAAACCCGCCGAAATCAACTGTAATCCTTGCACTGTCTGACAAAATTATCAGCAGATGGGAGGTAGAAGCAAATGCCGCAAGTTAGTGAACAGGGAAAAGAAATTCGCTCAGCAATCAAGGGCGGCATGGCAAAGTACAACTGTCTTGAGCAAGAGCTTGCTGATACTATCGGAATATCCCGTATGACGCTCTCCAGACGGATGAACAGGCCGGATACATTCACTATCAAGGAACTTGAAAAAGCCGCTGATAAGCTGCATAACACCGTCTGTGGAATCCTTATCGGGCGAGTTAAATAATCCAGGACGTTCAAAGGGCAGCCAAAATTTTATAAATGAGGTGTCTTTTATGAACAGCGAAATCATGATGGCCAATATTGAATCTATCGCGGCGCAGGCCGAATATGCAACGCTGATGAACGGGAACCGGCAGGGCAACCCAAAGGAAAATACCCGCGCGGAAGAAGCGCTGGAAGAACTCGCAGCGTATGAGCGCGCACACGGAAACAAGCATCTGCTGAAAATCTACAGTGACGCGCTTGCCGAATTGCGGAGAGGCAGAAAAACTGTCGGAAAGAAGGGATAAAAATGAGCGAACTTGAAAGAACGCAAGCTGCGTTAAAGGCTGCTTGCAAAGACATTATAAAACGCCGTGCGTCGGAGTTTGGAACAACATACGATCCGGCGCAGACGGAAAAGCTATACGAAGTCTATTTGAAGGAAGTTGGAAAAGATGACGGGTGAACTGAAACCGTGCCCGTTCTGCGGGGGAAAAGCAAAACTGGATACGATGGGATTGATGTGCCAGAACTATGTTGTTTATTGTACAAAATGCCATGCAGAAGCTGAAAGCGCAGGATCTACAGCAAAAGCGATTGAGCTATGGAACCGCCGCACCGCCCCGGGAAACAAGCCGCTGGAGTTGGAACATGTTGATTGTAAAATGTGCCAGTTTCTTGAAAGAAATGCAGACGAAGAACCGTGTCGGTACTGCAAAGGCGCGTATCAAAGCAAATACGTCCGCAAGCCGGAAGGAAGCGAAAACCATGAAAAAGATTAGAAACCTATTTGCCGTATCTGCTTGCTTGTCAGCCCCAATGCTGATAGTCGCAGTTGGAACTAACAATTTATTTTTCGCAGTCTGCTCCATCGTTTTTATGACAATATCGGCTGTCGGCTGCGTAGAAAGCGAGGCATAAAAATGTGTGACCCGTGCGCGAGATGCAACTGTCCAATGGTGCGCAGCGTATGTCAAGGTACACCGTGGAAACCCGGAATGTGCCATCTTGCACCATATCATTGGAAATCCGTATCCGACCATGAAATGAGCGGATATGCTCACGAGAATTTAAGCCGCAGGCTACATACAGAATCAAGAATTTGTAACCGTCATAGGGGGTGGTGAAATGTGCAATCATGATTGCTTCCATTGTACATACGAAGATTGCATATGCAATGACACAAAAGTTGGGCCGGAATGCGCTGATATTGAGGGCGCTATTCACTTATGGGACGTTGAATCTCGTGCGCACCAAATAATTTATATGCGCTCATGCGGTTACAACGTTAATGACATAATGTGTGCGCTTGACATAACGCCGCGCGACTACCGATGCGCCTGGGAGGCAGCAAATAGAAAAGGCCGTTCCCGACTGCAATCGGAAAACGGCGCAAATAAAAATACGTTAACTGCATGATAGCAGAGAAAAGAGGCTTTGTCAAATGAAGATTGAAGATAATCCGGCATTTAGCAATTCAAATGAAGCGCTTCCCCGCATGTGCTCCGTCATCGGAGGAGAGAAGACACCACTGAAAATAGGGGAAAGATTTGAGTTTAGAGGGGGAAAATATTTTGTGGGCAGAGATGGAGAAATTGAATGTGCTAATAGCATATTTTCTATTTCCATCACTGTAGCATTCGAAATAATAAACCACCCGGAAGAGATCATCCGCCCGCAGTTTTCAGACGATGAAAAGGCACTTTTCCGTCTGTGCGTAGCGGTCGGCAGGCCCATTTTTGCCCCATCGTTGCGAGAAAAAAATAGAATCGTAGTGTGGGATAAGGAAGAAATAAATGGCACCAATCTTATTCCTGGTATTCTTACGCAGATTAAAGAAAAATTTGACGCTGCCGCCTATTTGGAAAGCGAGGAATCTCATGACTGAAATCATTGCAAAGATCCGTGAAAAAATAGCCGAAGAGCAGCGGCGAGAAAGCGCAATGGTGAAAGAAAAAGAGGCCATTGTTCCGCCGCTTTGCAAGGCAAAATTTGTTGATGTAGACATTATCCATCTTGTTTCTGACGGATACGATACGAAACTTTTTAAGCTGCGGACCGACATTGCTGGAATGCAAAACCACATTGTCGAGTTGGAGGAAGACGATGGCTAAAGGTTATATTGGGATAGGCGTTGAGCGCGGAAAGTACGTTGAAAAATCAGATGGATATGAATACGCGCTGAAAGCATGTGGCATAAAGCAAAATGGCCCTGTGAACAAAGAATTTTCTGAAATGCTGGAAGAATGGTTTTTCAGCGGAAATTGGATTGAATGTGAAACGGAGGAATAATTGTGAGCGTTAGCAATGGATCGGTAAATTATTATACAAAAGGCATAGCTACCGTTACAGTTAATTTTCCCGAGGACAAGACGGTTTGCCAATGGTGCCCATATTGCCGAAATGAGGACAGCCTCAAGCGCTGGAAGTGCCTTTTGACCGGTGAATATCTTGTATACCCATTTGTTAGTGTGGGCAATCAATGCCCAATAGTATTGGAGGAAAAAGCATGAACATATATGAGAAGATTCTTGCGATCATGCAGGACGTCAAATATCTTGAAAAGGACGATCACGTCAAGTTTAACAGCACTGATTATAAAGCCCTGTCCGAGGAAAAAGTTACTTCAATAATGCGTGAAGAGCTTATAAAAAATCAGTTGGTTGTTTTCCCAATTGCACAAGATTCAAACCGTGCCGGAAACATTACTCATGTTGATACAAAATATCGCATGGTAAACGTTGAAAAGCCGGATGAATTCATCGAAATAGTTTCATGCGGCGATGGCGCTGATTCGCAGGACAAAGGCTCAGGGAAAGCAATGACATATTCTTATAAATATATGTGGCTTCGCACGTTTGCGCTTCCATCTGGCGAAGATCCTGACAAGATTTCAAGTGATGAACTGGACGCTAAAGCAAAAAAGGAAGCGGAGAAAAAGGCAAAAGAAGAAGCAGCAAAGCCGCTTATCTGCCCTGAATGCGGCAAGCCAATCACAAAAGGCGTGAAATATAAAGGGCAGGCTTTCACGCCGGAACAGTTGTTAAAGACGTTTGGACGCTGCGCCGATTGCTTGCGGAAACAGATCGAAACCGAAAAGGTCGCAAAATGATTCTCCAGTTTGACCGCGCTAAATTACACCATGATGAAACCGGCCATTGGCTTTCGATCCATCTTCTTGACGTGATGCAGGCCCGCCGGTTCATCAATTCCCTTAAGCCCAAAGTCTATGATGCAGACTTAAAAATTCACAGAGAGCGGCGCTCGCTTGATGCTAACTCATATTTGTGGATTATCGCGCAAAAGATTGCCGAAGCCGTCGGCGGCAAGACAAAAGAGGACGTTTACCGTGACGCCGTAATGCAGGCAGGAAAGTTTGATTTCATTCTTTGCAAGCCGGAAGCAGCTGAAACATTTGTCCATAATTGGCAGTCTCGCGGGATCGGATGGATTTCCGAAAAAACAGACATTACAACAGGCGAGTTTCGGCAGATCGTTTGCTATTACGGTTCATCGGTTTACGACACCAAAGAAATGAGCGTTCTCTTGGATTACGTCGTTGATGAAGCGCACGACCTTGACATTGAAACGCGAACGCCGGACGAGCTCGCAAAGATGGAGGCGCTATGGGAAGAAAAATAGAATTCTGCATCGTCCCGCCCGGCGAATTTTGGACGAACGAACGGCAGCCCGGCCTTGTACGCCATGAAATCTTTTTCGGCCCGTATCGCCAAAAGTCAATTAGGCTTGGATTAGTGGTTTTCCTCACGCCTGAAATGCACAACATGAGTAATTTAGCAGTACATAACCATCGAGGGAACGATCTTTTTTTGAAGCGCGTGGGGCAACGGGCGGCAATGGATTATTACGGATGGAGCACGGAAGAATTCATTTCTTGGTTTGGAAAAAATTACTTATAGACAAAGGAAGAATGAAGAATGAACGAATCAACAATTAATTGTTTTGTAAAAATTGGGAATGCCTTGCAAAAGGCATTTGATGAATGTGGGGTTGAATCAATTACGCCTCTTGGCAAAGATATGTTTATGGGATATAAAAACGGTGATTTCATTCTTTATCAATGCGACATAAAAACGAAGGAGAACAAGGAATAAAAGAATTTATTTGGCAGTTTGGAAAAAAATTATTTGTAACGCCGCTTTGCGGATGGAAGGATAGGCTATGGACGAAGATTACAACGGAGAAGATTTTGGGGGAGATTGCGCCGACAATGATTTTTATTCTAACCCAAACAACTTCGAACCGAAAGAAAGATTCGAAAAATCAAAGGAGGCAAAGCCATGCTAAATGTATGTTGCCTAATGGGTAGGCTCGTTAAAGATCCAGATCTACGGACTACGCCTAATGGCGTATCAGTAACCACCTTTACCATTGCTGTTGACCGCTCCTATGTCAAGGCCGGAACAGAGCGGCAGTGCCGGGAGAATGGATAATGCCAAAAGTAATGCAAATTCCTTCTGATTTTCGGCAATACATAGAAGAAAATTACCTTAAAAAGCATTGTAGCCTAAGAATGGTTGCAAACCATTTTAATGTTGACCATTCAACGGCTTCTCGATGGATGAAGTCTATCGGTATCACACCTTTTCCAAAAGAATCAATTGCAAAATATACTTGGAAAAATCATCAGCACCCCAACACAGGGAGAAAAGGCAAACTCAGTTATATGTACGGTCGGCATTTGAGCGACGCGACAAAAGAAAAAATACGTCAGAAAGAAATTGGGCCAAAAAATTATCATTGGTCTGGCGGAGTTAAAAAACATTCTGATGGATATATTTTAATTTATTTTCCAACGCATCCCGCAGCAGACAGGCAAGGCTTTGTTCTTGAACATCGTATAGTCATGGAAAACCACTTAGGGCGTTACCTCAGAAGTGATGAAATTGTACACCATATTAATCAAGACAAAACCGACAATCGCATTGAAAATCTTATGTTGCTTACCAGATCGCAACATGCTCGAATTCACCACATTTTGAAAGGGGAAAATCACTGTGCTTAATTCTGTAAATTTACAGGGTAGATTTACCGCAACGCCTGAGCTTAGAAAAACTCCTAATGGTATTTCGGTAACATCTTTCACGCTGGCAAACGACTTCGGATATGGCGAAAAAAAGAAAACTGCGTTCATTGATTGCACCGCATGGCGCGGTACGGCAGAACTGATTTGCAAGTGGTTTCAGAAGGGCAGCACGGTTATTGTACAAGGCAGCATCCAGACCCGCAGCTATACAGACAAGTCAGGCGCAAAGCGTAAGACCGTGGAGATTGTCGCTGATAACGTCCATTTTGCGGAGCCAAAACGCGATTCCAATACACAGCAAAGCAACAATAATCCATCTACAAGGCAGGAAGAAAAGCTGCCATATACAGGCGGCGATACCGGAGATTTCGAAGAGATACCGTCAGACGAAGATCTGCCATTCTAGCCATGAAAATAGGATTGATAGACGTTGACGGCCACAACTTCCCAAACATTGCATTGATGAAATTATCAGCTTGGCATAAATCTCATGGCGATAGCGTCGAGTGGTGGGACGGATTCGCGCATTACGACCGGCTTTATATGTCAAAGGTTTTCACAACTGAATACAGCCCGGACGCATTGGAGCCGTGCAATGCTGATGAAATCATAAAAGGCGGTACAGGATACAATCTGACGAACAAATTACCTGATTACATAGAGCACCAATACCCAGATTACAGCCTATACCCGCAATTTCATGAAGCCTATGGATTCTTAACGCGAGGATGCCCACGGCATTGCAAATTTTGCATTGTAGGCGACAAAGAGGGGCTTTGTTCCCACAAAGTAGCTGATTTGTCGGAGTTTTGGAGAGAGCAACTCGGAATAAAACTTCTTGACCCAAATCTGCTTGCCTGCTGCGAACACGAAGATTTGCTTCAGCAGCTTGCCAAAAGTGGCGCAGAAGTGGATTTTACGCAGGGGCTTGACATTCGGCTCATAACTGCCGACAATGTGGCGCTCCTAAATAAAGTCAAAACAAAAATGCTGCATTTTGCTTGGGATAACCCTGATCAGGATTTAACTCGATACTTTCAAAAATTTAATGGGCTGACCGCCTGTAAGGATGAACGGAAAAAACGCGTTTATGTTCTCATAAATTTCGGAAGTACACAGGAACAAGACCTTTACAGAATTTACACATTACAAGAATTAGGCTTTGACCCTTATGTGATGGTATTCAACAAAAGCGATGCACCGCGGCAAACAAAGCGGCTCCAAAGATGGTGCAACAATAAATTCGTTTATCGGAGTTGCAAGCGGTTTGAGGATTACAAGGGGTGATTTATTGACCATCATTGATTTTATCCCTACAGGCCAGTGCAACGCTATCAGCCGGAAGCAACTCTGTACAGCGGCAGGGCTGCCCGACCGGGTGATGCGGCATGAGATTGAAAAGGCGCGGCAGGATTACGCCATACTCAATATCGACGGTTCCGGCTATTTTCAGCCGACAGCAAATGAAACGTATCTCGTTGAGCGTTGGTTGAAGCAGGAGCGCAGCCGAGAAAAGCACGTCAGAGATTCTACGCGCGGCGCTGAGAAAGTGCTAATAGGCCGTAACCGTGAGCTTACCTATGTACACGCCTTTATGCGCAGGAAACGCCGTGGAGAGGACGAGAAGCCACAAGTGGAGGGACAAATCAGATTGTGAAATATGAAGAATTTTTGAAGTCAAAGCAAATTATTACCCAGCCGAGCGGGTTTGAACCGTATCCGATTAAAGACGGCCCGTTTGATTGGCAATGCGATATTATTCGCTGGTTGATTCGCAAGGGTAAGGCGGCAGCATTCGCAGACTGCGGGCTTGGCAAAACGATCATTCAGCTTGTTTGGGCGGACCAGGTTTCAAGGCATACCGGATTGCCTACATTGATTGTAGCCCCGCTGGCCGTCGCTAAGCAGACGCAAAGAGAGGGCGTAAAGTTTGGCTATTCCGTTACCGTT
>Ga0172381_10003613_pt1 | contig 16315 bp, 23 predicted proteins | sample Leawel6488metaG_FD_119754 | JGI IMG/M metagenome (GOLD analysis project Ga0172381, IMG submission 119754) | Leachate microbial communities from a municipal landfill in Southern Ontario, Canada - Leachate well 64-88 metaG | ecosystem: Engineered > Solid waste > Landfill > Unclassified | place... | reverse complement strand
AGACATTTTTCGTATCCAATTATTTGTTCTACATTATGTATTATATTCTGATGTGTCAACAACCATTTGTTTACCAGCAATGATATTATCAACTAGAGTTTTTATATATTTAACATTTTCGTCAATTAGTTCTTGTTTATTATTCATTGTTTTTTGTTTTTTCTAAATATTTATTATCTAACCATTCACACTGATATTCTGTTTCAAATTTTATATTATTATTTTGTAATTCTTTTAATTTCTTTTCATACCAACCATTCTCTTTCATAACTTTATCAAGTGTAAAATGTTTTTGTGCTGATAAAACATTTATATGCTTACCATGTTTTTCTTTTAGATAATCTATGAAACCATTTAATACCATATTTCTACCAGAACGTACGGGACAACTAAAAGTATAACCCTTAATTAGACAATCAAGCATTTGTTTTTGATATTCTAATAATTTAAATTTATATTTATTTTCAATAAAATCAATAATTTCATTTAAATTATACATATAATCTCCTTTATGTAGAATCATTTTTGTTTTCCTTTGTTAATTTGCTCCTTAACAATATTTGTTGCCTGAGAGATAGAATCATTGAAAAAAGTTTCTCTACGCCTTCTTTCTCGCTCTCGCTTTTAGTTTGTTTAAGTAGTAGACTATAATGATTTGATTTTTTTATGTTTAACTTAAACCTCCTAACTAATTTGTTTTCTTTTTTCTTCACATCTCTTTTGATATGCTTCGTCTTTTAACTTTTCTTTCAACCAAGTGTATCTAATATAATTATATTTAGTATTTTTATCTTTGTATTTTTCCCATGCTTGATAATATTCTTCATTAGTTTTATATTCACTTCTGCTATTTCTCCACTCTTGCCTACGGTATTTTCTTAATTGATTTGGTGTAATTATAATTCCTCCCTATCATAAAATTGTGTTTTTATTGCCTATTGGATACTACATATAGTTGATTATTTATTAATTCATACTATATCTTGTATATTATAATTTGTAATAATTAATTCATTAAAATCTTGTCTACCATTTTGTGTTTTACAAACACTATAATATACTTCATGATTTATTATATTAAATTCTTTAAATAATTCTTTAATATATTTGTCATCATTTATTGTATACAACCATTTTCCTTTTGCTTTTTTACAACATTCGGCAAGTAATTTATATTGATCATCGGTAAATTTACCTATTGCGTATTGTTTTGTATTTCTATAAGGACTATCTAAATAAAAGAATGTTTCAGAACTATCATAAATTTTAAATATATCTTCAAAAGATTTGTTTTCAATTGTAACTTTTAATAATCTTTGATATGCTTTTTTTATATCTGATTCTATTTGTTCAATTCTAAGTCTGTTTCTATCTTTTCCTGTACCAAATATGGGATTTTTCATATCTGCACCAAAACCAGCTTTTACTAAATAATAAAATATATGTGCCTTTTCTATTGTATCTCCAAAATCATTATTTTTATATTTTTGTTTATATGTATTAAATGTTTCTCTGCTAACTAAAACATAATTAAAACTATTAATAAATTGGTCAGGTGCATTTTTTATAATTGACCAAAAATTCATCAAATTATTATCAAAATCATTAAGTATTTCCCATCTTGATAATTCCTTTGCAAATAACATATATCCCGAACCACCAAATACTTCTACATATCCTTTATGTTTCGGAAACATTGGTAATAGTATTTTTGCTAATTTAGATTTTCCTCCAACCCACTTAATAGGACTTTTCAATTAATCACCACTCCTATTTTATATGTATAAATAGTCTTCTAATATTTCTTTTATTTCACTATAAATATCTTCTTTGCCTTTTAGAAATACATCTCTTAAACCATCAGTATTATTTAAAGATTCTTTAATACATTCTTCTCTCATATATTTTATTGTTTCAATTAAATTAATATAATCTTCTTGTTCAACTGGTTTTTTAGGACATTTACAACTAATATAATTTATCACCATTTCGCTTATTTCAATAGATGCTTTTGTCTGACCATTATAATAGTTTTTCATTATTTGTGTTTCTTCTTTTTGAGATATATCTACAAGTCTACTTACTTTAATACCTAAAAAATTAATTAATTTTTCTAAGATTTCTCGCTTATTGATTTCTTAACCTCCTTCTTTATTTCTAAATATCCATCGATCTACCCAAAAGAATATACTTGCTCCGATAATATTGGCAATAACAGTAGATATCCAAAATCCCAAATGAGCAGTATTTTGTACTACTATAGCAAGTATTGGAGTACTAAGTTGCCATCTAAATTGATAGAGGAAAAATTTCTTCATTCAACACCTCTTTGTGTTTTATCTTTACATGTCACAAAATTTTACATTCATGACCTAATAATTAGTTATTACTAGATGAGTTTTTATTTTTTTATTTCCATTATTTACGTCTATTCCATAAGTGGTCTGATATTCGTCTTTAATAAACCTTTCATACATCTTAGCAATCCAATCCACTTTATTAATCACAATCATTATTTGTGCTGTATTGCCTAAGAACCAGTGATATAATTCTTTTTGATCTTCATCTGAAAAATGTAATTTATTATATCCTTTCCAAGTTTCTACATAAGGTGGATCACAAAAAATAAAATCATTTGTTTTATAAGTTATTGGTATTTCCCTAAAATCACAATTATGTATTTCTGCACTTCTTAGCAAATCAATTTGTTCTTGTGTAATTGTAAAATTAGGATTTTTATAATTACCATAAGGAGTATTAAATTCACCTTTAGAATTATAGCGCATTAAACCAGAATAAGCAGTTTTGTTTAGATAAAAATATCTTAATGCTCGTTTAAATGGTGCTTCATATTTTGCAGAACGAATCTGGTTATATGTGTCCTTATCGATTGGCATATCTTTTATAATATCAATAAGCAGTTCACTATTTGTTTGTACTTGTTGATAAAAATTAATTAAATCAGAATTTAAATCATTAATAAATGCTTTTTCTGGTTGAAGGTGAAAGTAAACTGCACCTCCCCCTACAAACGGTTCTATATATCTATCAAAAGAAGAAGGAAAATATTTTGAAAAATATTTAATTTCTCTTGCCTTTCCACCAGCATATTTTAAGATTGGTTTTATTTGAATGAACCTCCTACAATTGCTCCTAATAATAATATAGAAATACTCATAAAAACGAAACACATAGTTGCACTAAATTCACTTATCCAATTATCTGTAAGTTTAATTATGCTAATTGTTAAAACTAATATAGACACAATAGATATTGATATAATCATTTATATTACCTCTCTTTATGGTTATAAAAGTTAAGTTTTATTCCTCTATATTTTCTTTCTCATTATCTTCTTTTTTATTACAAAGATTCATAATATAATCATGATATTCTTTAACTGCAATACGTTCCATTGCATCATATAAAATATCAGAAGTAAAACGATTAAAAACAACTGCTTCATATTTTGTATTTACAGATACATATTCAAGCATATTTCTAGGTAAATCCGTATCTCCCTTTTCTTCGCTATTGGTTCTGGCAACTATAAGTAGGTCCTTAATTTTATTTTCTTTGTCCATTTCCTGTAGAGTATTTAATACATAAGTAATATCTTCTTTTTTTATAGTACGTCTACGACCATTATTTTTATCATAATCATCAAAAAACAACATTTATTTTCCACCTTTCATAAAATACGGAGTTTATTACTAATCTAAATCATGAATTAAATTATTACCACTATCAATTAAATGGGTTAAATTATCTAAATCATCTTTAGATAATTTATTTTCTCTAATAACTCGTTCACAACCAAGAATAAACCACTTTAATTTGTCTTTTAATTTTTCATTGTCTCGTTTTAATTGCAAATTATATTTCTTTTGATACTGAAAATCACTTTCAATTTCATCTACATGATGACAATCTAAATGACAATCGTTATCTACTTGTTCTAATTCATCAATATGATTTTCAATCTTATCAAACAAATGTCTTAAATCATTAAAAGAAGAAATTACACCTGTATCCTTAAATATCTTCTCCATATCAAACCCCTATTCTACTACTTCATATTCACCAGGATAAAGTACTATTTTATCAAATTTAAGATCAATATATATTCTATCGTCGTTTAATTCTTGTATTACATCATATTCATTACCAATATAAGCAGAAATATCATAATCTATATCTAATTTCCCTGGATTATTGGCGATTACTTTAATTCTTTTCATAAATTTTCTCCTGTCATCAAACCACTGTTTTATTGCCATAAGACTACTATATATTGTGTTAATTTATATTTATAACACAATATATAGTGTCTATGTAGTGCTAGAGAAATTAATTCCTAACACCTTATATAATTAATTATCTAATTACAATCTGGATATCCACTATATTCATAAACATCTTCACAAACTTTTATTGTATAATAATATTTATCATATTCCTCACACGCAGGATCATCACACATACGATTTTTATTAACTAAAATAAGCGTATTATCTTTAGATAGTTCTATATTATCTGTTTCTTCATTTTCTTCTAAATTACAAATACATAATTTAATCATTTCATTAATTTCTTCGTCTGAAATTTCTTCATCATATGATGAAAATTCGTCTGGAAATACTGGAATTAAATCAGAATAATCTTCTTCACAATTACATTGATTATCTTCTAAAGCGAATTCTAAAATTTCTTGAAGTGCATATTGTGCTTGTGATTTATTAGTAAATAAGTCTTTGCAATCCGTTAAAGAACTAACTTCTATTGCACCATTTTCTTCGCAAATATCAAGAAAATCTTCAACTGGCATATTTAGTTCGTCTGCAATATTATCTACAATATCAATTTCTTTATTATTATCTTTGAATGTAATAAAATAATAGACATTACCTGTTTCATTATCTTTTTTAGTACTTACGTAATATTTTGCCATTATATCCTCCTTAAATTTGGTTACAAAATGAATGTTTTATTACCGATAGAATAATTCTAATTTTAAAGTTGGTTTATTATTGAACATATAACATCTCCATCTTTTTCGTAACTTTCTCAATTAAGTCACTCCTTTGCAGGAGTATTACCTTTAACACTCCTGCTTGAACGTTTTGTAGAATAATTTAATAATATTGTTTATATATAATTTTATATTATCTCTCTCTTTTTGTTTTTGAATTGAGATAGTGGTATCTTGTTCCTTTTTCTCATTTCTTTTCTGTATAATATTTAATTTTTTAGATGATTTCTTTTTAGGTTCTTCAATTTTACCTCTGGTAAAAGAAAATCCTGATTCTGATTTTTTATGGATTTTAATTGATGGTTCAGGTGGTTCTTTAATAATTTGATATTTAAGTTTATTTTGTTTCCATAATTTTGCTTCTTGACGTTTAGTTAGTTTTTTAGGTTTAGTTTGTGTTGCTGTCGATGTGCTTATGGTTTTACCTCCTTAATTATTTACCAGATGAACCTAATTTACCCATACCTCTTTCTGAAGTAATTTCCTTAAGTTTGTCATATGTAGTCTCTTTTACTATTACATTAGGAACATATTCAAGTGCTACTTGGGCAATTGCTTTTTCATATGGATAAACAATATAGTCTAAATTAGAAATAACAGTTCCTGCTTCTCCTTCAAATCCTTGTTTACCAATAATGATGGATTTATTTGTTGTATTATTAATTGCTACAAACCATTCGTCCCTATAACCTGAATCTATCTCACCACAACGCTTTGCAAGCCCCTTACTGCCACTACTACCACGTTCTCTAAGACTCGCACGATATTTAGGACTAAAAGCAGATGCAATGCCAGTAGGAATCATTTTAATCTGCCCAGGCAAAATTTCAATATAATTTTCTTCAAAACAAGCATATATATCATAACAACCATTTTCATAAATCTTTGAAGGAATTATTGCATTAGGTTTTACTTTAGCAAAAATTATTTCATCACGTTTTTTAAACTTGCTAATATTCCAAAACTTAATATTTACTTCCTTAAATATTGGTTTACCATCTTCATTTTTACCTGCAAAGTAAGATACAGTTGCTTCTTTTTCTTCTGGATTAATAACTTTGATAATACCACTTTGTTTAAGTTCGGGAAGATATACTTTTTCATCTACTCTGAAATATGCCATTTTAATTATTTTCCTCCGTTATTTTATAATTATATTTTACAAAATTTTTACCGAATCGGACAACTACCCCCCTCACACTCACCATATTCTTTTAGTTCAATTTCTATTGAATTGTCAACTTTTAAAATATCTTCTGGTCTAAATTTAATTTCTTTTATTCTATTTTCATATTCTTCTTTTGTAATTGGTTCATATGGTGCCTGTTTATATCCGTGACCACTATAAGGTAATAATGAAGTTGACTTAATCATATATCTATATTGTTTTAGTAAATCTTTTATTTTATTTTTTTCTTCTTCTTTAAAAGTTATTGTACAACTTACAGAATTATCTGCCCAATAACTTTGTAATAATGATTGTATTGCAAATTGTTCTTCTATAGTTATGTTTTGGCATGATTTAAAATAATTACTTTCAGCAAATGGAACTTTAATAGGAAATTCTACTACAGTAGTATTGGGAGAGTTTAAATCTTTTTCCATTTTAAAACCACATTTTTTTAAAACATTTATTAAATTATCATATTGATTAAATCTTATCCTTCTAATATACCAAGGAGAATAATGAAAATGTATTCCTGGTGATAATCCTGGCAATAATGATATACTTCCAGATGGTTTAACTGTGGTTTTTTTAATTGATTCAGTACATTGTAATAAATTAGAAAATGTTTTATCTGAATTGACTACAATATTGTACATATTATCTAAAGTATCTACTACTTCTTTTTTGAATATTGCCCATCTAAAATTATATTTATCAATTTCCCATCCTTCAATTATATTACCAAATTTTTTTAATAGCCAATCTTGTAGTCCACTTAAACTAACTCCAATTCTCCTTGTATTAGATACTATATCTCTTGATACTTCCCATTCATATTTTGCAAAAGTTACTCTTTTGGTATATTTAACTGCTATATCTAAAGCAACATTATATGGAATATTTAATTGATCACATACTAAAGGAAATACTTCTACTAAATTACAACATCCACCATTTTCTAAAGTAATTTCACCACAAGGATTTTGCCCTTCTACATCTGGATCAGAATTAGGATTATAACCATCGATTACTCTACCGAAATTCTGTGCCATAAAAATATTAAAAATTCCAGGTTCTCCATTTGAATTTATACCATTTACAATGTGTTCAAATTCATCATATTTATTGTCAATAATTATTGAATTATTACTTGCCCAACGATGTGATAATTGCAACTCTTTCATTAATTCTAAATTAGCAATATCTTCATCACTTAAATTTTTATCTGTATAAAGTTTTTCTAATGCTCTCCAATTTTTCATATTAATAAAATCAATATTATCTGGATCTGCTAATGCTATTTCAGAACTTCTTCTTACATTACCAGCAACAACAGTTCTTCCAATAAAATTATTAATATCTACACAATCAATAGGAGATAATTTACCTGTAATTCTACTATTAATTAAATTATTAACATATTGTAACAATTCTACCAAAGGTTTTCCTCCACTAGCTGTACCACCAAAACCTTTAATTTGATCTCCTTGTGGTCTTACATCAGAAATATCTATAACTAAATTAACAAATTTTTTCTTTGGATTCCAATGTTCATCTATAACATATTTAAGACTTTCACACCAACCTTGTCTTGAATCTTCAATTTTATAAAATATATCATATTTTTCTGGTACTTTAGTTACTACTAAATGTGCCATTTTATCATAATCTTTATTTTTTAAAAGATTGCATACTATTGTAAGATTAACGTAATTTTTTACTTTTGGTATTTTATTTACATTGGAATTTTGAACTGAAAATCCAACACCTCCACCTTTCATACATTGATCAAACAAAAATACAAAAGGCATAGAAACTTTTTTGGTTTTTCCAGTTATATAAGATTGTGGTCTATTTGAGATGAACCAACAATTGACTAAAGCATCCCCTTTAGTTTTTGCATACTCTGTTCCTGACATCCATAATCCTCTACCTGGAGGTAGGATAGCAAAGTTAAAAATTAGTTCATATGTCAATTCCATCTCTTTTATTAATTCTTTATATGGTCTAGGATCGTTTAAAGGTAAATTAAAATTACCTTCAACAACTCTTTTTACTGTTTCCCACCATTCTTCAGTTCTATTTTCTTCTTCTATCCTTCTAGCATATGTACGTTTATATGTAATAAAGCCTAACGTTCCCCAATTTGGTTGTCTATTTTTATATTGATTTATAAAGTTGTCGGATAGTCTGTAAATAGTGTCACCTTCTTAATTTTCTGATATCCTATAATCCTCAATAAATACTTGTAGATCTTCTTGCCATCTTTTAATTCCTTTAGTATTATTAAACCATTTATTAATTTTTAAACTACCTATCACATCAAACCTTTTACCATTATTTAATTCTAAAGCATATTCTTCGTTTGTTCTAAATTTAATAAAATTCATTTTATTTGATATAATTTTGATTGTATCTTCTAGTTTACCTTGAACCTTTCTATCTATTGCACTACAATTACGAATTAATACTTTTGTATCTTTTGCATCTTTTCCGCTAAGATAGTTAAATTCTTCAATGTCTTTTACTAAACTATAATCTATTTCTTCTTCGTCCAATTCTAGGTCATAATATATTATTTTTTCTTCGTCGAATTTTATTTTATCTTTTACTGCTTCATATATATCTCCTAAATTTTTTTCCTCAAACTGTACACCAAATGCGCCCTCATGTCCATCAACCCACTCGCAGAAATTAGTACTTTCCAGTATTGACTTGAAAAGTATGTTATCTATGCTTCTACCACTACCATTACAGGTTTCATCTTTACATTTGACAACAAGCGTTGGTTTAGAATATTTATCTGCGATTTTTGCAGCAATTAACCCATTGAACCCTTTATCAATTTGATCTTCTTCGGTTGTTTTTATAACGATAATATTATGGGATGGATCTATTCTATCTTTGATTTTTCTATATAATTTAACCTCTGTCTTTTTTCTGTCTTCATTTAGACTTACTATTTTTTTTGCTAGGACTAAACATTTTTCGTAATCATCTTCTAGTAATAAGTCTATGATTTTTTCAATGTGTCCAAGTCTAGCTGCAGAATTTATAGTAGGTGTAATTGTAAAACCAATTGTATTGCTGTCAATTTTTGCTCCAAAGTTCATTTTTAATTTTAGTATTGCTTTAACGCCAGGATTTTTTATATTCTTTAAACCTTGATAAACAAAATATCTTGTTTCAAATGATCGCATACTCATTACGTCGCCGTAAAGACCAATTGAACAAAGATCAATATATTCATTTGCATAATCATTACTAGTTAATTCGTCAATTACTGTAATTAATTTATATACCACACCACTTCCAGAAATTTGTTTGTTAGGATAGTCGCACAACTGCGGATTGACAATTAATGCAAATGGATTATCTTGTGTCTTAGGATGGTGATCAAGTATACATATATCTATCCCTTTATTGGATAATCTTTCACATTCTTCTGTTTCAGAAGTACTGCTGTCACAGATTAAAAGTAATTCTGTTTTTTCAGGAACAGTTTGGACTGAAATACCATGCCCATCTTCTCTCTGATTGTATATGTAAGATATGTTGTTTGTAAAATGACTTAAATACCTTATTAACATACAACTCGAAGTCAAGCCATCAGCGTCAGCATCCATGCTCACACAAATATTTTTATTTTGCTCGATTACTTTGATTATTTTTAAAGCAATTTCTTTTATATTATTTAATAAATAAGGACTATGTACTGATTTTTCTGTGGGTTTTAACCATTCTTTTAAATCATTAATTCCGTAAATACACCTTAATTTTTCAAGAATATTATCAAAAATAAAGAACTCTTCTTTTGGCTGTCGTAGTTGCCAGTTGCTTATTTAATCACATCCTTTAAAGAAATTATACATATATTATATCATATTTACACTAAATTGTCAAGATTTATATACTTTTATAGTATATTCATTTAATAACTCAATAAATATTTCCCTGTTTAAATCAGTTGGTGAATGTTTCTTGTCTATTTTTAATAAATTATTTTTATCATTCATAATTTTTACTATTCTATTTTTAACTTGATTAATTTGTTGCATCAATATCTTTTGTTTGTCTCCATTATCAAATTTATCTTTATCAGGCATAAAAATAAATTCAATATCTATTCCTATTTTCTTTAATTTATGTATTTGAGCAGGGGATATATCACCTCCCATTAATCCTACGCAGTTTTTTATTCCCCATTGCCATGCCTTAATACAACCTTTTTCTGATTCCATAATAATTACTTGTTTTTGTTGTTTTATATATTCTAATGCTTTATCATAATTAAATAATTCTATAGACTTATAAAAATTATATAAAGGAAAATACTTTGGAATATCACTATTATCTTCTTCATTCTTATCTTTATAAATATATCTTCCTTTTATGCCAACTAATCCAAGTTCATTGTAAATTGGTATAATAATTCTATTTGAACGTAAATCAAATTTAATTTTATATAATTTTCTAGTTCTTTCAGATATTCCTTCTTTCCACCAATCAATATACAAAAAATCTATATATTGATTGAGAATATTCTCGTCTAAGACCTCATTCACAGGAATGTTATCAAGTTGAAAATCTTTTTTTCTATCTTTTTGTACATCTCGTAAAAAATAACACCAATCAGTTTTCTTTTCTTCTGGTTCTTCATTAAAGTGTTCTAATTCATAATCTAGTGTATTACATATATATTGAATTATTTGATATAGATTTTCTTTTACTTCTTCAAATGTTGTGGCATTATATAAAATATATCCTATAACACTAAATATGTTTCCACTAATTCCTTTTGATCTTATATTTGCTGTTAAATTTTCATTATTTTTTATTTGTATTGATCTTTTATTATCACCATCGGGAAGTTGAGCACAAATTAATTTATTATTTTGTTCAGGGTGAACATTTTCACAGTTTAAACTATCAAGAAGGGTTTCTATTTTTTCTTCTTCATATATTCTCTTTTTTAGTAATTTTAGATCCATAAACCACCCCTTCTTGCTTAGATTTAATAATTAATTAAATTATCTTGTTTTATTATTCTTAATTGTTCATAATTATAATACTTTATGTATTGACTACATTTTATTTTATCTTCATCAATATTAAATTCAATCCAACTATGTCCAGTATTTAAATATTCTTTACCATAATCTATTAAATATATTATTATTTCATCAGAAGGCAAGTAATCCTTTTGAGAAATAATTCTTATTTCTTTCCAACCTTTTCTATATAATGCATACCATCTTTTTTGTTCAAACTTTTTAAATTCTTCTTCTGTAAAATGACCAAATTTTACTCTTAGATAATGCCCTCCTCCAATATATTCTATGTAAATTTTTTCTTCTGGAAATGCTATATCTAACAAAGAAGTTCTATGTGGATAATTTAATTCTCCACCAATTAATTGATGAATATATCTTTGTTGGTTTGATGCCTTTCCTGATTCATTTTCATATAATGTTTTTCTTCCTTTTGCTTTTACTTCTTCGTTTTGTATAGCGTATTCTGTATTATATTTTTCTAAACATGTTTGTCTGGTCTTTTCCATTATTTTTTCACTTTGAGCAGGTATTGGAACACCATAATGTTCCATACAGGTGTTTGCTTTTTTAATTTTAATTTCTTCTAGTTGACTTATATTATCTACACCATATTTTTCTTTTATAGTTTTATTTCTTTTATCTTTAGCAAAATCAGATTGTCCTGGATTATCACAACCATATTTATCTTGACAAGTTTTCTTAGTTTTTTCTAAATAATTTTTTGTTTGTGTAAAACTAGGTACACCATATTTCTGTAAACAAGTATTTTTTCTTTTATTAGAACTTATATTTCTTTCCTTGTCAGTTCTGTTTTTTATTTTTTCTTTTACAAAAGGTATCTCTAACATATGTGTAACACCATATTTATTTATCATTATTTCTTTTAATTTTTTACCTAAACATTTTTGACAACAATCTTTATTTATTATTTCTTTTGATGTTCTCACATAGGACAAATATGGTTTTTCTATTATATTTTCGATTCCTTCTTCTAAACAATAATCACATATTACTTTTATTTTAGTTTTACTATTTTTTGACAAATGTTCTAATGGAACTTCAATTTTGTCTTTATATTTAGTAAATAAATATCCTAAACTTTCATAATGTTCTCTATTTGAAATCCACCATATAATTATAAATTTTTGATTTTCAACTAACGTATATAATTACCTCCATTAAAAGTCTCTTAATACTGATTTAGTCCAACCAACTTCTACCCAACGATTAGTATTAAAATTAATATGATAAACTAAAACATCTAATCCTGTTGAATTAGTTTCACCACTTCTGTTTTTTGATACGAATAATAAATAATAAATTTTATCTCTAGGTAATTTAAATTTATCTATAGTATATCCATCTCCAAAGGCATTTGGTATAAATTTGTAAACTTCAATCTCGTTCTTTCCATCCTCATACTCAGAATCCCATAATGCTCTCATATGCATTGTTAAATCTATAACATTTTTTATTTTTTTTCCATCACCAATACACAATTCGTTTAAAAATCTTTGTTTTATATATTCGTCTGCTGCTTGTGCAGTACAGAGTATTTGTAAGTTCAAATTGTCTGGTTTCGCTAAATTATATATTAAATCAAAATCTTCAACAAATGTTCTCCATCTATCTTTAGTATCATTTTCAGTAGGTTTTGCGGTATCTATTAATATTCTTCTATAATTTCTATGTGCATAATGTCTAATTACCCTTTCTAAGTTATCTCTTGAATAATCATTCATAGGTATAAATTTAATTAAAGATTTATTACTTTTTGTTTTATTGTTTATGTATTCAATTGCTGAATATAATTTTTCTTTTTCTTCTGGTGTAAAATTTCCTTTATTTATATTTTTTCTATTAAAACCTTTTGATTTTTCTTCAAATTCCTTAAACTTTTCGTATAATTCTATTCCCATTACAGTAATAAATAACAATTTTTTATATGCTTTTATACCCATTTCGTTTGCTATTATTGCTAGTCTTTCACTATGTTCAATACAACTTATTATATATTTTTCAAAAGCAAATGAAGTTTTACCACTTCCAGAGAAGCCCGTTAATAATGCAACTGTTCCAAAAGGCAAGCCGTTTGTTGTATCAGTTAGTCTTTTGCTATTATAAAAAGGCAATCCCATATCTGTATTTTTATCTATATCTTCAATAAACTCTTCTAAACCATCTAATAAATCATATTCTAAGATTGGCGTATCAGTAGCAATTAAATTTTCATTTAATTTATCTTGCCACCATATTCTTATTTGATTTATATTCATTTTTTTATAATCATATCTACCATCTTGATCAATTACTTTATCGCCAAAAAGTTCTCTTAAATTTCGTAATAAACTATATTTTTTTACCTCATTATAATATAAATTAAAATTATTTTGTTTATTTTTTGTTTCTTCTATTAATTCATCAATAACTTCATATTTACCATATTTTTCATATCTATTATTACATTTTAATTCTTGTACTCCTTGCATAATGGTTAAATCATCTAATATTATTGCACCTTTATTAAATAAATGTCTACCAAGACCAAACCAAAATTTCCAATTTTTATTTCCAAAATACCTTGTGTTTAATTTGTCTTCTGGATATAAATAATATAATTTAGGATTATTATAAAATAATCCTACTAATAGTGCTTCTGATGGATATGGTTCTTTAAATAAAATATCATCGTTTAATTCTTCCAGTAGTGCCACCTCAATCTAAAAATCCAGACATATCTTCGTGTGTTTCTTTTTTAGTATATTCAATATTTTTTTCTAAGGGAATATTATTGTTAATATCAACGTTGGTTCTTTTTTTGTATTCCTTTTGCTTCTTTATTTCCTTATACGAAAAAGGAAGTTGATTTTTCAAAATAGCCAAAATGTACGGAAACCCCTTCTCAAATTTCTCTAACATCACCTTTTCTTTTACTTTTAAAGCATGTAACATAATCTCATAAGAATAATCCTTATTTATACTATTTATAGTCATTACAGTTCTTTTATCTAATTTAGGGATATCTAATGCTTCATGTAAATAACTAAAAAATTCTTTCCTATCTAAATAATTTTGATAACATTTTTGATGTGCATATTTAAATAATTTAGTTTTATCTCCAACTTCTACTTTAGTGAGATTATTTTCATTATCTTCAATCTTGCAGAAATAACATTTATGGTTTTTCATTTATATCACCAAACTCTATAATTTTATCACCATAAAAATCTTTACATTTTTGGATATGTTCTTCCCTACTATATTTTTTATTTTCATTTCTACATTCAATTTGTCCCAATATTTCATCTCTGGTAACGAAATACTGGCACCTTAAACATGTACTAATTTGCGTTAATATTCCCTTACATTTTACCGCTTCTACTATTTGTAAGTTCATTTATCCTCCTACTATTAAATTACTTCTTTAGGTGATTTCCACCCACACACATCACATTTAGGATAAATTGCTTTAATTCTTAGATTTTCATCATTACCTAATTTTATAACTTTAATTTTACAGGTCATTATAAATGAATCATTTCCACAATGACATTTAAAATCTTTAATTTTAGAAAGTTCTTTTCTTTCACCATTTCTATTAACGATTGTATCTATTTTAAGTATGGTGTTACCTCCTATCTTGAAAGGTGAATTTTATTGTATGTTTTCAAATATACTTTTGTGATAGTTAATCCATTCTTGACTTTCAAGATTTTTAGATACAACATTAATTTCTCCTTTTTAGTGGCAATCAATGTGAAACTTATTCCCTATTTTCTAAATTGTAAATTTTATCTTCCAATTCTTCTATTTTTCTTTCATATTCATCTCTTATTTTATCTTCTGCTACCTCTACAGCATCCTCTATGCATTTATCACATGGTTCCATATCTAATCTTAAATTACCGCTATATGTTTTAAGGGCATTTCCATTATTACATATTCCCGCACCACATTTAGTACAATAAATTTCAAAATCAATATCTACTTCAAATGAAGGTATTTTAATTTTTCCCCTTATATTCCTTTTCTAATTTAGCAAGTAAATTTACTTGTTTTTTAACTTTTTTTATTATTTTATTATCATCAAGATAATAATATCCTAAAATTGCTCCACCCATATGAATCTCTGTTACACCATAAGAAAAATGTTCATAATAACATTTGTTCGGACAAATATATTCATATTCTTCATATTTATATCCATAATGATCGCCTTTAATTGTCATTTTACTATCACATACCGGACATTTAATTATTGTTCCCTCCTATCATAAAATGCGAAATTTATTTCCCCAATTCTCTAATGTGCTTTCTAATTACTTCAATAGATATTTCCATGCCATCAATTTTGTCATAATCAACTTCTTGTGACATTTCATACTTAATATCATTTATAACTTTAATCATTTTAAATGCAAATTCATGATTATAATAATTTTCTATTTCTTTAATTACATCTTCAGATAACTTAAATGATGTTTGAATTTTTCCACCTGTAGCATGATTGTAAACTTTAGGAACCTCATAAATGAGAAGATAATAATCTGCTAATTCTTTTTTAATCTGATCATAATTAGGTAGACCAAATTTGTCTTCAATTATACTTTTCCAAAAGTTTTCATAAATTCTTAGGTAATCTAGCTGGTTCATATTCATCTCCTTTTTCATTATTTTATAGGTTTTCAGCATTTGTTGAAAAGTAATACTTCTCTGAAACAACAAACCATTGTCCATATAAAATTTCTCTAAATTCTAATGCAATATTTAGTCCTTCGCATTTATTATATTTTTCCCATTCGATGATTTCACCTAATTCATTTAATATTCTACATTCAATTGTTTTTCCTAATTTATAAAATTGCATTGCTTCATTAAAAGTAACTTTTGTACAATTATCATTATTAACTATTTGACGATTGTTTTTAAAACCACAATATTGACTCATTTTAATCCTTACTCCTTCCTTTCATATTTTTTACCGCAAAACGGACAATAAGTATGAATTAATAATTGTCTTTTAGTTTTTTTACCTACTTTATATTCAAAATCACTATATGT
>Ga0172381_10003612_pt1 | contig 16319 bp, 10 predicted proteins | sample Leawel6488metaG_FD_119754 | JGI IMG/M metagenome (GOLD analysis project Ga0172381, IMG submission 119754) | Leachate microbial communities from a municipal landfill in Southern Ontario, Canada - Leachate well 64-88 metaG | ecosystem: Engineered > Solid waste > Landfill > Unclassified | place... | reverse complement strand
CCGGATTATACCAGGTCCCGGGACCATCGACAATGATGGAAATGTCAATTCCAAATGAGCGAGCTAAGAGGCCTATTACTTTATCAGACAATGGACCTGACCTTAACTCGTTGTGTAAAGCCTGACGCTTATTCCACGACAAGCCGGCATATGGACCGTGAATCGCTTCAAGCGACATATGGAGAGGATGCTCTGTCCGTTCGGAACTGGCAATTCTTTTCGCTTCTGTAAGTGAAAGTATACGGTTAACCTTTATCGATCCGGCAATCATCCACTCGCCACCCTGGTTACTCGGACGCTTAAAACGGTAATATCCGCCCTTCGGCACACGGTTCTTTATGTCATGTGTAGATTGTTTATCCGCTTCCTTTTGCCAGTTAACATCATTCGGAATCTCAACCTCTGCCCACACACGATCTTCCGCCATTGTGCCATCTTTTTTAAGTAGATGAGGAGCCGTAGGTAAGCTGCCCACATGCCAACCAGGACGAGTTGCAAATCCACTTGTCGGAATAAACTCAGCATCAATCCATTTACCAATAGGTGCAGGTTTATTTGCTCCAATAAACAATGGGAAAAGTTGACCGGGGAAATCTTTCTTAATCCTAAATAATTTATAAGCCTTTATTGTTTTTTTCGGCGGACTGCTACTAATTTTAAAATGCGTATGTTCTTCAAAATGCTGAGGCAATCTACTTTTGCTTCTTGCCTCTACCTTCTTAATGCGATACTTTAACTTCTCCTTGGAAACAACTGAATCTATTGACGATCCTTTCTCTACCTGATCAACAAGTCCATCGACATATGCTTCCTCGATATGCCTGTTTTCTACGGTGTTTTCATCGGTGGCGCCGGAATTGATGACTCCTCCAATTTCGAGGGCATGGAAGAGTTCGTGAATGGCGTCCAGGGGCTCACATGCGTTGTAGAGAGCAATCTCTTGCCTGACGAATCGTCCACTCCGATCCTTGTAACGAATTGTTTCTCCGCGAATTGTGGTTCTGTAGTTTTTGCTTTTTGCAACATTGATTTGTTCCTCCGTAAATCCTTGTTCCTGTAAGAGTTTTAATCCTTCAGGTGTATTTGCATCTATAATTATCGGGTCGCCTGATAATGCAACAGTGGCAGTGGGTTCAAAATTGATCGGAACATTGAGCCGATGACGACGCAACACCTTCACCATGGTTAAGACGGTATCTCGCAATTCTTCGCTAACGATGCCTTCTGCAAACTGAGTATTGATTCTGGCCACTGTATGTGTATGTGCATCATTAATCGGGGCAGGTCTGGAAACTTCACTTCCACTGTATGCATTTCTTAACTCTTCATATGTATATATCTTCTCAGAGCCGCCAACGATAAATTTCAGCTTATCAACAGGAGTATTGGGCGAAATAGACACCTCATTTGGTTGTACTCCTGTTGATTCGATGTCTGTAGGATCAAAAATTATTGCAACCGGCACTTTGTCATTGGCACCATAGGCTACAACGGGAGAATCTGTTTTGGCTATTTGAGCTGAGACCACATCATATCCCTCTGCGTCTTTGCCGACAAATAATTTTCCTTTCGCAAGAATAGATCTTAATTCATCGATTGAAGTAAACCTGACAGGAATGTTTTCAGGAACGGTACCTGTCTTAAATGCATTCTGGAGAGATTCCTTGGTTTTCTCCTTAAGGGCAATCGCATCCTTCTCAAGCAAAGGCCTGGGGGATGCTAAATGATCGGCAATGCCTGCCTCATCTAATCCACCTGAAGGAATCTGCTCCTTAGACGGTGGATTGACCGGACTTACTGCCTCAACCTTCTTATTGCCATCATCAAGCCATGACTTGAATTGATCCATGGCCATCGGCGCCACAGATCCCATACCTTTCCATCCGGATTCATAATTGCGATTATACGCAGTTTCAGCCTCTTCCTGGGAATTGTAGCCTATCATGGCCTTATGCTCATCGAACTTGCCGGTAGGCGGATTGATCTGATTAACGATAAATACCTGGTTGCTATCGGGATTAGGACCAACAAAAACATCCACCTGTTCATCTTTTCCTTCGGCGCTTTCCGTACCTTTGATATATCCGTAATGATCTTTCATCTCGATTGACCATTCTCTACCAGATGCATCTTTTCCTTTGCGTTCGGATCCTGTAGGATTTTCGATCGAGATATCGAGTCCCTGGATAGAGATATGACCCTTTTTGTAATTACCGGCTTCAACTTGAGCAGGAGTCGGTTCAGGGATATCGTTGGATTTTGAGGTAGCAGCTTCGTTTGCAGCAGCATCTACACTTTCTTTTGCAACACTTTCTTTTGCAATATTGCCGATTGTGCGCGGAAGACGATTAAAAGTGTAGCCAATTACCTTTCCAGCAGTATCCTTTACTTCATTAATTTCTACCTGATTGGCCGGTATGCCTTCGGATCTTGCATTTCGCTCAGCAGCCGCAAGTGCTCCGGATCGCGTAGCAAACGGTTTCCCATCAGAGCGGTATTGAGGAGCGTATTCAACAGGTGTACCAGTGTAATCAGGCGCCCCAACCTTACCGGTGTCTAATGGACGCAGTTTCGAAGGAACGGGAGGAGGAGTTGTCTCGAAACCTTCTCCTAAATTGCGAGGAGCCTCTAAAGCCAAACGTTCTGCAGGAGACGGAAGCTGACCGGGGGTGGCAATAGGTCTTTCCCTGTAGCCTGTTACTCGGGCATTTTCGGCCTCTATGGGGCTATAGGGTTCACCTACAGGGATTCCAAGATCTTTCGGCATATCCCTAAAGGAGAAATTCGGATCATAGTCCGTTCGAGGAGGGAGAAAACCTGTTTGAACAAACTGTTCTGTGCCGGGATCCCAATGACGAGTATATGCAGGTTCTTCATAACCTTCAGGCATCTCTGGGGGGATATCCGGACGAATGGAGTTGTACTCTTCCATCTCCTTCATATAACCTTCGATCTGCTGATTTAGACGGTTGTTGAGAATGTTGTATTGCTGACGGCGGCGAGCAACGCCATATGCGCCACCTGCAGCGCCCATGGCATGACCAGACAACGTTCCCATTACAATAGCTTCATCAATTCCTGCCATCGGAGGCTTGCCCTGTGCAATATTTTGAGCAATTTGCTCCTGAAATGATTGAAAAAGCTCTTCGTTACCTTCCATAAATCCTGACTGAAGTATCTGTCTAAGCTTTAATTTTTTTGCCTCAGCTAAAGCTACGCTAACAGGAGCATCGACACTGCCTCCTGCCATAAGGGTATCAATATCAACAGGTTTAAGGTTTTTAAATATTTTATCACCCAAAACCCTACTTAGTTGCCCAATACCCCCTGTGATTGCTCCAGCACCAACTGCAAGAGCAGTTTGGCCAGGGGTGAGCAAACCAGATGCGTTTTCTGATCTGATCTGTTCTGTCATCTGGCCAGCAGTTAACGCAGCTTCACCAACGGGACCGGCATATTTTGCTATTGCAGGAATTGCCCTTCCGGCCCATCCTCCAACCATACCACCAAACCTCATCGGCAACAAATTTTGTCCTATTGTGTGCAAAACTGCAGAAGGATTCCTTGAAGCAGCTTTAAGTGTTTCGACAACTCCCTCCGCGTCAGATATCTCTTTATATTCTTCTTTCAACTCAGGCGAATATAATTCACTTAATTTATCCTGAAGCTTTTTAAGAGGAATAAGCCTTTCGATGGATTTTCCAACTACACCGCCTGTTGGAATATCCGCAAGGCCAATTGCCGCTTGGGGAACGGCAACAAGACTTTTGGCGCCTGTTACTAAAGGGTCGCCTATACCTCTTCGCAACAGTCCCATCGCGGTAGATTTCTTTTCTTCGGGAGCAACGGCCCACGGATCAGGAACATCGGTTTCTGCAGTTTTTCCGAAATCAAATAGACTCTTTTTTTCGGAAACAGGCTCCCACGGATCGGGAACGGTATTATCGGCCATCGAAACCTCCACTTACAATTTTGGATATATGCGTAAATGATCTTCAAAGTTTTCCATTGCTTTAGCTTTTTGATTGGGCTTTGCTCCCATTTTTTGCGCCTGAGTCCAATACTCTTCCCATTGCTTCGTAATATCCTTGACGCCTTCCTGATACATTTTAGACAAACCCTGTGTATTTGCCTTCATGTGGGAAAGGAAAGTACGCGGTAGATTGATTCTTTTTTCTCCGGTTACAGAATCAGTCTCTACAACACCGGTTCTTTGAGTAAGCATATCCGTAAGTTCAACATCCCTGCGATCTGTAAGCGCCTGCCTGTCAAGATTGTATTTCTGCTGCATCAAATCGTGACCGCGTTTTCTTTCCTCTAAATCATTTGCTCTCATCAGCTCATTGGATTCTCGCTGCAGCCTGTGGGATTCCTGATCGATCCTATTTTTCTCTCGCAAAACTCCTATTGATTCACGCTGATAAGGAGTCTGTGCCATTTTTGCGATATCCTGGAGGGCATCGCGTTGTCCAGGACGCAACTTAATTTCGCCTCTTGTATAGGCATCCAGCATCTTTTGGGCATTGGTAATGGATTGCTGTTGTGCAAGGTTCTGTTGATATTCGGGAGAGCCGGCCGCTTCAGGAGGCAATTCAAGATTCTGGTTCTTGCGCTGGGACCAGGGAGTAAATACTTCTGCATCGTCTTTGAGATTGGTAAGGGCAATCTCCCCGAATTCTCCTTGTTTTTCAAGAGGAACATCAATCTTCCGGACAGCACCGGTACCGAGATATGCATCCTTCTGTTCCTGAGTCCAGGGTTGTCCAGGAGCAGGAATAGCAGGCGCAGGTCCCGTATTGGTTGCAACTGGAGAAGTTGCGGCAGATTCGGATACCCTTCCTCCAAATACAGGTTTCGTAGGTGGAGTTGCAGATGGAGTTGTTGTAGGAGCGGCAGGCACCGTAGATGGAGAAGTAATAGGAAGCTTAGATCTCGCTCCAAGTTTGGATTTCTGCAGGGATTGCGATGCTTGCTCGGGAGTAAGGATTTTTGTATTGAGACCGAGACCGGTATTTAATTGCTCAAAAGCAGATTGGGTCTTATTACTGTCCTCGCCGGCAAAATACTCTCCTGCCTGCCTTGCAGGATATTGCATAAGACCGCCCATGGTATTACCAATCCTACTACCGGCATTGGAGATAAGATTTAAAACGCTCTTTATATCTTCCTTAAACGGAGTAGATTTCAACCTTCTTTCTTCTGTTGCTTCGGCCATCGTGATTACCTCCTTATGTCTCCTTCGTCAGATCAAGATATTCATCGTACCTCAAACTGGCATCGGCATTGATTGCCGCCATTGCACCAGCGGCCATGGTAGATGTAGCCTGAGCAATAGCTTTCGCTGCTTCAAGCATTAACCCATATTTATATTGGTTATTCTGAAACAACAATTTTATTTCCTCTATTCCAACCTGCGACTCTGCCGAATACTTGCGAATTTCGATATCATTGACTTTATTTATATACTCTCCTTGGGCAATTGTCCATATCTGATCATTCTTTTGCTTTTCCAATGCGGCCTGGTACTTGGCAAGGGTGACATCAGCCTTTTTCTTGTAGACATCGACCACTGCCACATTTGCCTCAATCTTTGTTTTTTCAGCTTCGATTTCCTTTGCAAAGCTTTCCATATCAATACGATATACTTCAGCTTGAGCCAATACCGCACGAATTTGTTCACCATACAACTTTATCTTGGATTCTTCAATCTGAGCTTCGGCCAAAGAAGCTCGAACCTCCTCTGAAAATATTTGCACCAGAAGCTTGTTTCCTTCCAGCCTGCCGGTAAATTTTGCAATTTCCGCCTGGATTTTTTCAGAGTATATCTTTACAGTTACCTCGTTCATCTTTACGGCGCCTAAAGCTGCTTCGATTTGCGCTTTGTATATTTCGACCTTGGCCATTTCCGCACGTAATTGGATTTCGTATACCTGAGCTTTTGCCTTGTAGACATCGACCAGGTTGTTGTTTACCTCTATTTGCAGCCTGATGTATTCATTGGCATATTTTGCTGTAAAATCCTGGCAAGCAAGAATCAGCTTATCGTATTCCAACAAGGAGTCGAACAGTTTGGTAATAAAGCCCGACCCGGTTTCCAGGGACTTAAATAAATTAATCTGCTCCAACTCAGCCTGCTTAATTGCAATCTCCCGGGAGCGATCCAACAATTTATTCATGTACTCTGATTGGATGGAGGTAACTTGATGAGCAAGCAACCCGTCAGGGAGACTAAATCCCTTCTTTGCCCAAACATCTATTTCTTTATCAATCGTATCACTTAATTGCTGCTCGTTGCGTTCGAGATCCCGTTGCCATATGGCAGTTTCAACTGATTCCGATAGGCCTGTACCTCCATTTTGGATATTGGATTGGAGCTTGGTTTTAATGGCGGAGACCAGCGAATCGCCAAATATATCAATGCTGTCGATAGAAAATAAGTGCTGAACAGGCGTAACGGTCAACATCGTCGGCGCGGTTTCGGAAAATGTACCTATTGACAGAACAGGGGTTTCGGGAACGATGTAGTTTAACAGAGCATCGAGAGTCACATTGCCTATTCCATCCGATATCGCAGATAATCCTGGAGCAGAAGGAATAGTAGGCATTTCAACACTTGGATCGGTCGGAAACTGCAACGATACCTTAGCAGGTTTAACGGGATTTACGAAGGATAGTAAATTCGTCGGTTCAGTTGGCCAGGTGGGATCCGTAGCACTTTCTGATTTTTCGAGTTCGAATGATTCAAGGTCGTTCATGGCAGACAGGTTAAACGATGTAGGTGGATAGGCAATATCCTGGAGACCTTCGAGTGCATTTGTAGCAGCATCTATCGCTTCCTTGCCCCATGCTGTTTGTTCAATAATGATACCCTGAACCACATCTGCAGCTATTCCTGATGATGCCATTTAAACACCTCCTTGCAACCTACTTTTTAGCATAATACGTTCCTACTGCATATACATCACGGACGGATAATAAACAATCCTCATTTCCGGTCTCATATTGCTCCTCTTTCCGGTAGCCTACAGTAGATCCCATGCCATCGTTTATATTGATCAAACCAACAATATGCTTTGAAAATGCCCATACAAGATTCTCATCGTGATCAGAAGTCCAGCTCTCAAATGCGTAATTGCCATCATATCCCTGATGAGAATTAAGGAAACCTGTTGGAATTTCAAGCTGATAATAATATACAATAAAATTATCGCTAACCTGAATAGAGGGAACATATACTCTTTCTCCTTCAAGTGTATGATTTTTTGACGTTGGCTGACTCTCTGAAATTCCAGATAAATTTGTTCCTGTATAATAATCGGTAGTCATGTTGCATGTCGCTAATAAGATATCTTTCTTTACAATGACACTAATGCCATTTTCATCTTCGCCAGTTACTTTGTAAGTAAGATAGAATTCAACCTCTCTAATCGATTCTGATTTATCCGATATTACGCCCTCAGGAATCATGTCTTTTTCCAACAAGCCAACTGACGGCCCAATATACCTATAAAAACAATTTGGCTCATCGCTCTGATAATGTTCGAAGTTAATTTCCTCTTTGTATACTTGACTCTGCTCGCATGTTATTTTTTTCCAAATTAAGGCATAATTCCCATTCATGCCATCGTAATCCAAGACTTCCGCTGTAACTATCCTTCGAGTCATTTTGGCAACAATATCGTAACCGCCATCGGCTTCGACATGCTCTGCGTGGAGACCTATTTCGCTACCGTCAGGAGTTGGCATTGGATTACAACCTCTTCAATATCTGATCGATTTTAAAATTTAGCATAGCGCTCATTGCGTCATGGAGAAAATTACTAACACGATGGATGACTAAAAACGTGATAAAATAAATACCAAATAAATCCCAATATATGTAAAATAACATTGTAAACGCCGCTACCCAAACACTAATGCAATATGGACAAGAAAGTAGACCATTTGTAAACTCCGAAAGGGACTTAATCCATTCTCGAAGATCGTCGAAAATTTCTGCCTTACAGGATAATTGGGTCATTGCCTCTGCTGCAATGATGCATAGAATCAACTTCATTACTTAATCTGATCCTCCTTATCTCTCTTATATCCGCATATACAAGTCAATTGCCATAACTTGCTTTTGCAACAAGGTGGCTTGATTCGCAACCTCTTCCCGCATATAGGACAAACTTCTTCCGAAACATTACTCTTTAGCCCTTTTAGGTAATTCATTTTGCCACTCCTCAATCGTTTTATCAGAATAGTATTCCGCTCCGCATGCAAGACAATACCATACCGTCTTGTATAATATTTCGGTCTCAGGGTCCCTTCCGCCCACTCTGATCATCATGTCAATATCGCAATCAGGGCATTTGGGAACCTCGTAATTGTCCAGAGGACTAAAATGTCGATCCCTGTTGCGAGTTATATACAGTTCTACCTGCTCCTCGGCAAATATTTTATTATACATTTCAACAGCTTTTGTAATATTGTCAGTCAGGTACGGTATGAATATTTTTTCGGCATTTGCAATTTCATATAATCTTTTTGTGGCTTCTTCGACAGTTAGTTGCTTCATTTTTTTTCACCTTTAATACGGGGGATGACTATAAGGATCAGATCCTTCCGGGGGATTAGATCCTCCCCACCAGGGAGCAACCTGGGTGGGATTGACTGGGTATATGGTTGGACAACATCCGGCTGTAATTTGCGCCAGTGTGCGCTGGTCGGCATAAGTGGAGCAAAAGGCAAAAACCGGAACAGGGGCTCCTTCTGTATCAATTACGGCAGAACTTTGCGCTGCAGAATAGCCTCCTTCACCACATACTTGCTCGGATGCTCCATAACAACATTCTGCTTCATGGGATCTTCCCCCTGGGCATGATCTCCAAGAAGAGAAATCGCCCTGCTTATAGAATCGTCCATCGCACAGGATCCAATAAATGCTATACCCGTAACTGACATAACCAAGTTCCCAGTAGCACCAATTAAAGCTGTTTTTTCTTGCGGCGTATCCATTCGCATAGGTTATATCAATGGCAAGGGTATCAGACCCGTATTCGCAGCTTAAATCGATATAATCCTTGTCGCAACCTAACTCAGGATTCGGATTTGCCATTGTCGCAGGCGCAGTATAAACCGCAATCCTGGGATCATCAGTTGGAGTGATTGTTCCAAGACCTCGCACGGACCACGTTGGGGCGCATGGACCGATAGATTGCAATGTTTGCGATGTTCCTAACCCCATAGTTGTTTTGGTATACATTATCCGACATTCTGGCTCCACCGTTGTTGAAATGTTACCGCTTGCATTAAAATTATATTCACGCGATAATTCATAAGTCATTAAACTATCGCCTTCAAAAATAATATCATTGCCAACTGTAAGAACCTGTTTTATTTCGCAAGAATTTACTGCGGATTCTGATGCCGTAACGGTCTTGGTTTGGGCTCCATTATATGCCAATATTCCCAATCCTGACTCACCGCAGCAATAATTAAATACCAATTGTCCATTGTTGTAAATAAAAAAATCATACGGATAGTTTCCTGTCGTTACTTCTTCAGAGTTTGTTGTAACAACGGGTCCACTCCCTTCCTGCCTCCATGTGGTTTTCATGCTAATAACTTGATTAAAATCAAATAGGCCAATAGGCGTATATCGCTCTCCGGAGGATGAATATTCTGAAACTGTTGTCGTTGACTCAGTTGTGTAAACACCAGCATCGCACTCTCCGCAAATACAATCTTCCGGAGAATCTTCTTCGGATTGACTTGTATTGCGAGTTATGTTTGAAAATGATCCAGAATCTTCAAAAAGTTGCGTATAAGATACTTTTCCGGATGCACTGTTATAATATGCCGTTTTCCAGGACTTAAACGAATCCAGGTCAGGGGTCATATACCATCCAGAGGCGCCATCCCAACTGTTTTTAAATGCGTATGCTAATATATTAAATAACCGTATCTCGTCTAAGTAGGGGATCCAAGGCCAAAAGTAAAATATTGGATCGATATCAACAGGACAAGTTTTGGCAATTGCACCATCAAGCTGAATTGCACCAGCAAACTCTGTTATTTCACCATCTTGTATTCGATAAGCATTTTTCCCATAATAGACGCCTGTTCTTGGCATATACCTGAAATTGTAAAAATTACCGCTATGTTGTAAAATATTTAGATCGCAACGCAGATCAGAATTTGGCAAAATAATTGATGTATTATATGGCGAATATTTACGCTTCTCCTGATCAATTCCTCTTTCATAACATGGATGATAATTATGCGCGGTTGTAAGCGAACAAGAATACCATGGAGGCGTCAATTCTACGCCAAATGCTTTAACGAGAGTTTGGAGAGGAGGCTTCCATATTGAAGTTAAATTGCTTTGTGCTGCTGTGCAATCAATCGTATAAAATAACTGGTTCCATTCTTCATATTGATCCATAAATAACAAATCGCCAGGAGGTCCATTAGATGCATAATTCCAGGTATCATTATTTTTCTTTACTATATACGGCAAAAATCCAACCTGTTGCTTCCCGAACAAATTTGCATAGTTATAATCAAACTCATAAAATGTAAATGGCCCTCCGGAAAATTTACGCATTGGATTAAATGTATATTTGTCCTTCCCAAGATTAACTTTTGTATAGTACCACCTTGCATCATCTGGAAAATAAACAATTCTAAATTCTTTACGTTCACCACTCCAAACATTAATGTAATCAATCCCGTTAACTCGCTCAACTCGCACGCTTCCATTGGAATTTTCTCCCAAGAGGATATTAGTTGATAATTTCCCGTCCGGATCAATGTTGGATAAATGAAATCTAATTGCCCTTATAAGTCCCATTAATGGTCCTGGACGATCTGGTCCCCTATAGCTGGGAAGGGTAATTTTCATCGTTTGGCTCCTGGTCGATTAAGCTGTAACTTTATCATGTCAAGATCAATAGATTCTCCGGAAATGGAAGACACGTCAAGTTGCACATACCGAGAATCAATTCCTTTTCCAAATTTTACCCTGGATTCCGATTCATTGTCGGAGTAGGATTTAAGATTATATTCATATTCTTCACCGCCAGGGAGAATTATCTTAACCAAAAGATCGCCTGGTCCTTTGTAACCAAACCATGCTTGAAGAAGTTTCTTGGGAATATCTACCTGTAGATCAATATAGCCTGTGCGGAAATTCCAGTTTATTTCTTTGTGATTATCGGTGGTCCCTGTTAATTCGTAAATGCCAGAACTGTCTGCGGCAATATTTTTGCCATTGAAATAACATAAAGAGTTGTAAGCGTAATTGCTGTAAGTTGTTAAGGCCATATTTTGCGGATTGAGACACAGCGCAAGAGTATTGTCGATAACAGCAATCCCATTGATTACTTGGCTAATTTGCGTAAGGGAAGAGAGGCGGATAAGTGGAATCGTTAAATCAGCATTTCCGTCGTAAGAAAATAGACTCGTCGCACTAAGCATTTGTATAGGGATGGAAAGGGACGCGGATCCTACAGCGCCATTGAGAACGGCCCCAGATAACAATTGCATTGGAAGTGTGAAGGAAGCGTTCCCAACCTCTGAAATGGCCACAGAGGAAACTGTTTCTCTATCATTAAGTCGTAATCGAGGAATAGTTAATTCCGCTATGCCATCAATATCGACAAGCCCTGCTAAGTCTACTATTAGTATGGGAATGGAGAGTGCCGCATTAGCGATTTCGTCTATATAACCTGTTGATGTTATTTGCAACTCTGGTAAAAGCAGAGGATCAGCTATTCCTATACACGAATCATATCCGTCCATCTCCAATTTGATAAATGGAATATCAAAATCCACGGTACCAAATATTTCAACGAGAACAGACGAATCTGATTCGATGAGAGGAATTGTCAGAGATGCATCGAGATCATACATGGGATGAGTATAAACAGTCCCATATGACGAAAATGGAATAGTAATCCCACCGTCTACCTTAGTCCATCTATCCATGGTTGCAGACATAGATAGAGGAATTGTAAACGATGAATTTATGACCTCTCCATCGCGAAGTACATTGCCATAACTGCCGTAAGTCAATTGCAGAGTAATGGTCAATAAGGCATCGATATCTCCATCTGCCATAATACACCTACCCTATCTTAGGACATCAATATTGGAGCAGTCAGCAATGATACCAGACCTCCGGAAGTCATGACTGGGGAATTGATCACAAATACGCATGCGGCGCTTGTGCCGACATCTCCGTCAATTCTGTATGTTCCGGCTGAACCCGTATACGGATCGGTTTTTACGGTCTGGAGCCTGGCCCATCCAGCGGTTCCCGAAACAGTGCATGTACCGGCAAAGTATGTCGCTGTTGCCAGAGCCGCTGTGCCGTTTGTAGTTGCATAGGCATCTGTCCCCCATCCGATATTATTGATCGTGGCCAAGAGGGTTCCAGCGGTACCTCCGTCAGCAGTGCTGGGTTGAGCTCCTGTATATATACGCAAAACTGCATCGGTACCAGCGGTCCCACAAGTACCGGCCATCACATTTACTGCCATATTGACAATAAAATTTTTTAAATGCGTGCTAAAGGAAATAGCCATCTTGCACCTCCTTATTCTGCCGGCTGGGTAATATTAAATGTTTTAATCGTAAGCGTCGAATCCTGAGCAAGGCTGGTATGGGATAAATTAAGATCTGCTCCCGATACGCCGATGGCCCCATCCAGACGAATGGCGGTTCCGCTCGTGCCATGGCAACCAAAGGGAGACGAAGCGGTACCGTCTGATCCGTAAAACCTGAACCACCCGGCAACGCCATCAACGATCACCCGGCCTTGCCATTCATCTGCGGATTTGGGGAGCACGCCGGAAGAGGCTGTACCAAACTGCAAACCATCTGCCATTGCTGTTCCGCATGTGGTACTGATAATGGCAAGCTTTGTTGATCCCGATGTTTCTGCGTAGTCGGCAGACGCAGGTTGGTATCCAGTATAAATTTCGATTGTACCTCCATTAAGTATTTCCTTAATTGTACTGGTACCCATCATTGCATTTCTTAATCCTGTTGAGAGTCTAAAGCCCATGTTGAACCTCCTTTGTTAATATAAGGAATTAATGTAGTGTTTGACATTACCGGCATTACGGATAAATGCCGCACCTCTCCCATACCCTGAGAAATTGTAATTTTTATGAGTCTCCCTGATCACATTGCCATTGGAATCTCCTATACAAATTCCTGTTGTCGATGTCCATATGGCAACAGTTCCACTTGCCTTAACTCCGATACTTTCTGCGGAAACAGCTACATCAGTAAATGATATTGCCGGATCCGGATCAGCCTCATGCAGAGTAAATTCATCACTTCCTTTCCCGCGAAGAAACCATACGCGATTTGAATCCGACATATAGATGCCATTATCAACGGCACGTATCATTTTGATATCGCTTTCAAACTGCTTATAGCCCACGCGAATGTCAAAATAATCACATAAGGGATCAGAAATGTAAAGGATATTATCCCATGCGGTATAGAGGCAGTTTAGAAAAAATTCAATTAAGCTTCCACAGGGCAAAGGAAGTTTGAATTTTTTATCTATGGCCATATAGTCGTATCGTGTATTCCCAATGATATATCCACATCGCTGGTTATTTGTGTAGTATGTGCGATCATTGGCTTTCGCGAACGATATCCGGTTCCACGATGAATAGGATGGATCCTGGTAGATAATGGTTGATGAAACAAAATCATCTTCCAAACGATACAAGGTTGCTCCATTTGCATAGAAGCAATTTTTTCCATCAGACCATAAAGAATGGATATCTGAACCGGTCAGTAATACAGTTTTCCCTTTGCGAGAGGAGAGCTTAAGGGTGTTATCCAACTCAACATTAGTTGCCTGTACAAGTGGATAAATGTAGCTTCTGTAGGAATCGGAGACCGAAGGGAATAATCGATCTGCCTTATCCACATTATTGATACCGGAGAACATACTCATTTTTATTTGCGAATTTATATCCATAGCAAACACTTCTTTCGTTATTTTTTATTTCGCTTAGCTCCGTATCTGGTTGGCTCCCACCCATGATCGATGGCATTAAGAAGCCGCTTCTGTCGCTTCGCATTCCGCAATGTCATCTTTTTCCCCTTCACGCCACCCGGGGTGCTGTTCGAATATCTTCCTCCGGGCAGTTTCCTTGTAGTTACAGGCATCGGAAACCTCCTCTCTCAGTAAATCATTTTCCAGCTTATCCACCATTTTCATTACCATATCCGGGGTAATTTCCTTAGTACAGGCATAATCCTTTTTGCGAGGACACCAGTCGAATCCGCGATCTATAGGCAAATCGGGATCATTGAAGCAGCCTGGCCGGCACACATCAATCGATACCCTATAATCATTCGGAGCATCGTTCCAGGACTCAGAGACGCCTGTTATCATGATATAGGGGATGCCAAGAGCATAAGCAATCCAGGATGGTCCATGATTCAAACCGACATAAAACTTAGCTCCGGCAATATCTGCAATGGTGTCCTCGATCCGCTGACCGTTGTGATGGATTACCATGTTGGATTCGGGGATAGAAGTCTGTTCCGGAGATATGGATACACATGAATAGCCTAAGCTAACGAGATAATTAATCAACTGTTGCCAACCTCCTGGATGATTCCAGAATTTATTACGCATTGTTGAGAATTCGGAGAAGCAAATGTATTTTTCAAGCAAGGCAGGGGCATCAGACCACCGCTCACCAACCTTTAATTTGGCCCGTAAGGGAACATAATCGATGCCAAGGATGTCTGCAGAAACCTTTTGTAGAGGAATTATTCTCCAATTAACAGGATTGCAATTTGGCTGATCGTCGAAACATCCGATATTGTAGGCAGCATATATCTCATCGTGAAGAGTAGCAGGTTCAACAAACTCTATCTCCGGATAATCAAATATATGGTTCCACCAGGTTGATAGGATCACATGACAATCGTGCTTCTTGCGAAATTCCTCAACATAAGGGATCCAGGCAATGGTGTCTCCAATGGCTTTTGACCCCATGGAAATCAACACTCGCCGACCCTTGAGATCCAAGATATGCTCGAAAACCGTCTCGCCCTTGTGCTTGGCTGTTACTTTCCATTCCCGATAGAATTTTTTAGCTGATGCCGCATACATACCAGGCTTGATTGTCACGTTATAATTGAGCCCATCGATGGAGTTTTCGAACGTCACATCATAATCTTTATCTGAACTTCCATCGGCCTTGAATGTCGCGCCATCCAAAAAGTTGCATGAAAATTTATCCTGATTTACAATTTCTGGCCTAATTTCTGGCCAAACATTTCTGTCTACCTGGTCCCATCGATTGCGAGTGGGTACATCGTAAATCCAATCGATAGACTCTGCAGGTATTTTTGAAGAGACATAATTGTAAAGCCACCTTTCCGCAACAAATCTCACGTCTGGGTACATATCGGCATACTGTTTCCAACTGGTTAAATATGGGACAACCTTGTCATACACTTCAGTCCTTGCAGCCCACAAACCTCCACCGATTCCGTTAGCAACGCCTTCGTATGGGATACAAACAATTTCTTTATTCGACGCCTGAACGCGATCAATCCATTGCCCAAGATCAACCTCCATATCGGCGCTCATTTGGTAAATCCAATCATACTTGCCGCGACAAAAATCAATTGCATTGCGAAGACAATTAATTGCAGCTACCCCATGGTACTCAATATTGCATTGCTTCTCCTCTATCCTGCCATCCTGGAACTTTCTCCAATATATTGCCTTATCGTTGCCGGAGAGGATATCCTGCTTTTCATATATCACAAATTCCGCAAGTTCAGATATTTCCGGAGGCAAAGGAAAATGAGTGGAGACAATAACAGGGAATCCGAATGAATGGATTTGTTCAATTGATTCGGCAAGTGCATCTATCTTGCCCTGATTGTTTGGCCAGGAATCGAGAACAAATATTGCCTTATGAGGGACCGCCTTGAACCCAAGACGATTGGCGATGGATTTAAGAGCTTCCGGAGTCATGACTTCAGGGGATGTAAAAGATGTTTTAGGTATTATGGCCTCAGAAACTACTTCTATAATAGGTTCTGTCATTAATTTTGCATTGCGATCGGGAACATATGAAAGCTCATCCAGGATATCGAGGGCCTTATTTGCAGCCGCTTCCCACGAAAACTCAGTACGAATCCTAATGGAGTCGGCAAGGGCCTCAGCCTTATAATACTGATAATGCTTATAGGACTCCTTCATAACATGTCTCAGATGATCGTAATCGGGTTCTCCCCATTCGCCCGGGCATTCCCAGTTGCCGTAGATACCTTTTACT
>Ga0172381_10003611_pt1 | contig 16320 bp, 27 predicted proteins | sample Leawel6488metaG_FD_119754 | JGI IMG/M metagenome (GOLD analysis project Ga0172381, IMG submission 119754) | Leachate microbial communities from a municipal landfill in Southern Ontario, Canada - Leachate well 64-88 metaG | ecosystem: Engineered > Solid waste > Landfill > Unclassified | place... | reverse complement strand
TGTAATTCCCAAAGGAGAAATTGTAATTGCCATTCCCAAAGGAGAAATTGTAATTGCCATTCCCAAAGGAGAAATTGCCATTGCCATTCCCAAAGGAGAAATTGTAATTGTAATTCCCAAAGGAGAAATTGTAATTGCCATTCCCAAAGGAGAAATTGTAATTGCCATTCCCAAAGGAGAAATTGTAAATGTAATTCCCAAAGGTCATCAGCATACAATCTTCACCGAATGTGCCATCACAAAATGTCTCTCCTTCTTTTGAATGAAATACAATATTGGGAATCTGTGCCTTTGCTTCACCGTCATAGTCTACCGTTCCTTGCGGAAGGTGAATATTCCTGACAGTTGAATAGGCATTCCCAAAAGTGGAAATGTCATCAAAAACAGAACTGTCAACAACAGGAATAGTTGTATTATTGTCAATAAACATTTCTGTAGAATTGTTACTCCAATAAGGTGTATCTATAATATCCCACAGTTCTCTCCATATCGTTGTTGCAGTCCCCGGAACATCTGTCCCAACCGCCGAAGCCAGCGCAACATATATTTTTGTTGATCCTTCTCCGGTTACCTGGACAAAATCCCCCTCATTATAAGTGCCAGGATCGGCAGACCATTCAGCCTGAGCTATACTCCATCTTCTGTTAAGTGCTCCCCTGAAGTCATGCCCCCCTGAGTTATTCTGAATAGTGTCCCTTCGATAAGTTATAACCCCTTTGAAACCTGAGATTATCACTCCGTCAACCGCAAAATTGATATTGTCAAGCCAATTTGCCGGGTTCCAATCGTATTCGATAATATCATTCGGATATTGAACCGATTGCACCCTTTTGTCAATGGTATTAGCTGAGGTTGCTGTAACAATTATTGTTTCTGTTGTGCCTGTGACTTCGGCGGGAACGGGAATTTCATCGGTTGTCATAGCCTGTTCCGCAAGTCCATCAGTAAGATAGTGCCGTGTGGCAAAATCGGTAATAGCGTATTTACCAGTGATTAATTCAGAGGCATTAATCAAATTTGATAATTGCGCGTAAGTAATTTCAGGTATTGTCTTTAGAAGATCGGGAGTAACAAATTTATTTACACCTTCCTGAACAACAGGAATTAGTTCTATTCCTGCAATAGTAGTCGCAGGTGTCATTTCGGATATTTTGCTGTTTGCCATAATTTTATTCTGTTAAAATAAAGGATTCATCTTCTTGTAAAATATAAAAGTTATCTTCAGTGATAATCCTGTCACCAACATCAGGAGGGATTTCCGTAACGGTTAGTGTTCCTGTAATAGCGATATTTATGCCTATCTGTATCATTACCAAAAATAATTTATTTGAAATAATTTATTTTGTATATTTGCAAACATTAGTCAATATTGTAAATATATCCACAAAGAACAAGTTTTGATAGAGTCTGACATAAAGTTGGACTTTATCTTTTTACCATAAAGCTACTATATTAGTTGCCGTACTATCCTCGTAAACACGTTTGACAAGTACAGGCAAAAAGCCTGAAAAGCCGGTAAACGTAACATCATCACCACCATAGGTTAATACATGAAGGTTTCCCGATGTTCCAACGTACAATACACAACCAAGTGTATTTGCATCATCATTCAACAATATATCATTGTCATCATCTGGTGTTACTTCTTTTGCCCTTCTTGTCTGTAATCTTTCGTATGAAGCCATAACTTTTATTTTTTATAAGGAAATCGTTGATTTAACATTTCACGTCTTTTCTCACAAGGTGCACAATTGCCCTTATTTATAATAGTGACAACTTTCTTTAATCCTGTCGCCTTGATAATCTTTTCAACGGTGTCGCCTAATCCTTTGCTAACAACGACCACCTTTTTTGCCGCCTTTTTTCCCACTCTTATTCATTTTTTTATTTTTAGATTCGCCAAAGAAATATCAGGAGTGACCCTTTTTTTTGAACGTGGTCTGCGAACACCTGCAACGTGAGCGGAAATTCGTTTCTCTTCCACAGCAGGTCTTATATCAAAACTATTTCTTTTCAAATCCTTAAATTTTAAAAGTTTACACTATTAATTTCTAATTCCTGCTTCACAGACCCACTTTGAGTTTCCTCCATGACTTCTCCACAGGCTTCACATCCCTCAGACTTTGAGGTAGGGCTGTAATTAGCCAAATTTATTGCAGCGTTTAAATCACGGTCTATCACTAAACCGCAACTCTTACACTTATAGGTTCTTTCACATAATGTAAGTTTTTCTTTCTTATGACCACAATGACTACACAACTTAGACGAAGCAAACCATTGATCTGCTTTCACCAATTCCTTGCCTTGCCATTGTGCTTTATAAGCCAACTGACGTGCAATTTCACCAAATGAAACATCACCAATCACCTGAGCTAATTTATGATTTTTAAGCATATTTTCAGGCTTAAGTGTTTCAATAATGATCTTGTCATACTTATTGACTATTTCTGTTGTTGCTTGGTGAATTGCATTTTTACGAATACAAGATATACGGTAGTGTTTTCGTGCAACTTTGGTAATTTGCTTCTTTCTGTTACTACTTCCCTTAACTTTTCTGTTCAACCCTCTCTGTAACCGTTTTAAGGATTTAAGATTAGACCTTAACACTTTGGGATTTTCATATACAGTACCATCACTAAGCACCATCATTGATTTTATTCCCATATCAATTCCAACTACTGTTTGGTTTTCGCTAATAATTGGTTTATCAATGGGAATATCTTCAATTTGCACGTTCACTACTGCAAACCACATATCTGCAACTCGTTTTACAACGACATTATTTACTTTTCCTTCAAATCTTAAATTTTCAGTACATTTAACCCAACCTAATCTCGGAATACGTATCTTAAAATCTTGTTGTTTAAAAGACGTAATATTTTCAACTGCAACAAACCTATCCTTATCTCCCTTTTTATGGAATTTCGGATATTTGGCTTTTTTATTAAAAAATAGCTTAAAGGCTTTTTCGACATTATGAATTGCATGTTGACTACAAGTTTTCCCCGTTTCTTGCATCCATGAATATTCAGTCTTTTTTATTGAATTGAGATATTTGATTAATGTATAAGCACTATTATTCTTTATTCCGTTTTCATAATCCAACTTCCACTTTGCCAAAGCCCAATTATATGCAAACCGAGCAACCCCGCAAGACTTTTTAAAAAATATTTCTTGTGATTTAGTTGGATTAAGTTTTATAATATGCGATTTAATTAACATTTTTATTTTAAAGATACGTTTCTATACTTTCTTTTCTTTTCACTTTATTTAGTAATTTTGTGATACAAAGTTAATCAAATTTAATTATGAGTAAAAAACACCACGTTTTTAAACCTGACAAGGAAAAACCTAAACGACAACATGATTTCTTAAAGTATTATTCTTTTGTAAAATATGCTTACAGGAGAAAGAATGATCTGGACACTATCGATTTTGATGTTATGCTTTTTCTTTATTCGGAAGGAAATTTCACGAAAGCAAAGTTCAATGAGTTTACAAGTATAACGCAGTGGGGCAAACGCAGGTTTATTAAACTTATTCAGGAAGGTTGGATAGATACACTTCCCCTTCCAAGCGACCAAAGAATAAAATATTACCGGTTGTCAAGAAAAGCCGTTAAAATGATCGGAGAAGTTTACAATATCATTACAGGTGAAGAAATACTTTTTCACGATAAAGATTCAGAGAAATGGTTCCGCAGGGACACATTGACAGATAAGATATTTGTTAATTATATCCGTGAACTGAACGGTAAAAGTCCTTTGGTACAGCAAAGAAAAGCACACTACAAGAAAATTAAACTGCTGATAAAGAAGAAACCCGGACGCAAACCTTCCACCCTTCCCAAGATTCCTAAAGTCAAAACGCCCGAAGAAAAGTTAGCCATACTTCGTGCCAAATGCGAAGCAAAACGTGAACGGTCTGAACAATTATTCAAAGAACGAAGCGAACGGATGAAACAAATGTTCAGGGATAAGGTTCTTCAAAGAACACCTATCACGGCAGATTCAGGAATAGCGGCAAACAGTTCTTCGGCAAGCCAAAGTTTAAATGAAGATGCTTTATAAAAAAGTATTTCGTCACCAACATTAATTACTTTATTGCCATTCTCGCCCCTTATAGCGTCAACAGGAGAGACAATCACCCTTCCTTTAGAATAGTTTAATGTTTCCGTGTCCTTCCCTGAAAGCAACAACCCTGATTCTGTTTTTATTTCTTCTTCCAAAGGTTCGTAAATGATATGATGATTCAGGGAGAATTTTATTTTATCGGTTTTCATAACTTCTTATTTAAAATTAGGTCTTGCAAATTCACCGAATAACTCCAATGCTTTCTTGTCATAAACTTTGGCAGCATCTATTTCATTATCAAAATATCCTAAATTAATTCGCTTTTTATTATGCTGAATAGATACAGCATATTTTTTATCTCTACTATGATAAAGAACTCCTTTATAAATTGAAGATTTTTCTATTCTTGGTTTTGAATTTGCCATGTTCTCTCCATGAGTACAAAATCGAAGATTTAATTTTTGGTTATTGAGTCCATTCCCATCTTTATGATCAATTTGTGGATCGGCGGATTGTGCATTCATGATAAATCTATGTAAACTTTGAGCACTCTTAACTCCTTCTATCAATATGGCTCTCTGTGCATATAGATTTTTGCCATTCTTATATACACACCATTTGAATTGATTTACCCTTTCGTAATCTTCATCATCAATCAATGCAACATATTTACCTCTATTTTTTCCATGACAACTTAATCGTATTTCTTTCATAATTATCTATTTTCGTAACTTCTTGCGAGAGTAACTATGCAATTAGTTGATAATATGGTAACTGCAACCGAGCAAGCGTTCTCAAGTGCACAACGACAGACTTTAAGAGGATCAATTATTCCCATATCAACCATACTTCCGAAATTTCCTGTCTTCACATCATAACCTGAACCAATATCTCTATTTCTTCCATTAAAATATGGTAGCGTTGTGAAATCAACCCCCCCATTCTTCAAAATCTGAATCATCGGTGCTTTAAGTGCAACATCCATAATCTTGACTGCTATATTATAATTATCCAAATTACTTTCTTTAAGTTGAATATCAAATAATGCTACGCCCCCTCCCGCAACAACACCTTCTTCGAGTGCTGACCTGACAGCACAAACAGCGTCATCAATGCGATCAAATAGTTCTTTTTGTTCAAGATCGGTATTACCTCCGGCATAGACTATGGTTACACCGCCTGTAAGCGAGGCAATCCTTTCTCTTAAAAAGTCTTTCTCATTTTTCTTAGTTGAATTGTTCATGGCAGAGGTCAATTCTTCGATTCGTTTCTCAACTTCTGGATTTTCGCCATCATCTTTTATGATAATAGTCTCATGTTGACCGACAACAATTCTTTTTGCATGGCCTAAATCGGCAGGTACGATATTTTGCATGAGATCACCTGTCTTTTCCGAGAAATATTTTGCACCTGTCGAGATAGCTATGTCACTCATTAACTCATTCTGCCTGTAACCAAATTCAGGAGGTTGAATATTACAGACTTGTAAACCTTTTTTCAGTTTATTAACAGATAATGTCGCTACCGCCTGATTCGTGCAGGGGGCGATCATTAAGAGACTTTTATTTTTAGAGTACAAATAGTCAAGTATGTTCACGATCTGGCTTATATTATCTATTTCCGTGTCGCAAACAAGGATATAAACGTCCTCAAAGATACATTCTTCTCTTTCCTGATTATTTACGAAGTAAGGAGAAGTCCAACCACGTCTTAAACGAAGTCCTGTTGTCGTTTCTGAATATGTTTCTGTCGTTTTGGATTTCTCTGCTGTAACAAAACCGTTTTTTCCAATCGAGATATAGCCATCAGCGACTATTTTTCCTATTTTCGGATCATTATTACAGGCTATTGTAGCTACTGACCTTAATAATGGCTTCGTCGCTTTCCTTTTTTTCTTATTTAACTGAGAAACAACTTCCTCTGTAAGATTAGCAAGTTCCCGGAGCACCTCAATACGATTCACTTCGGGAGTAATGTACTTAAAACCTGCTTCTATAAGTGCTTCTGCAAGGACGATACTCGAACTAGTTCCGTCCCCACTGGCTGTTAAAGTTCTTTCCGCAGCCTGTTTCATTATCCTGACGGCTAGATTTTCTATGGAATCTGACAGTTCAATGGATCGGGCTACACTATAACCGTCCTTCGTAACTGTCAGACCATGAGTGTGTTCGGAAGATTCAATAATAACAGTATTTCCACGACCACCGAGAGTGGAGGCAACGGCACGTGCAATTTTATTTATCCCTAAACGCAGTTTTTCCCTGCCCTCCTCGTCAAAATAGAGTTCTTTAATGGGTTGGAAACCCTGCACAAGGGCAGGAATTTGGATTTCATTCATAAATTATAGATTTTTTGTATTGTTGATTGTTAAAATGACTGTTGGTAAGTAGATAATCTGTACTTGTGTATGCGATTTTCATATAGATTGAATTAAATTTATGCAAATATACAAAAAATTTCTTTCAAATCATTTGGATTACGAAAAATGATGATTATATTTGTGGTGCGATGGTTGAGGTCGAAAAGAAATTGTGCTTTGCACAATGAATCCCCGGACGAGAATCTCAACCATTCAGACTTCGGGGATTCTTAATTTTTAATGACTAAAGAGTTATGAAATTATACAGGGTAAAAGAATTTAATTCGGCTTACAATGAAATATTCAATGAAGGCAAAGGTTGGATTTATGTTTCTAATCCAGTTATGAAGAATATCGCAAAACTTCTTTGTTGGCATAAAAGACAGAATAGTTGCCTTAAATACACAATTGAAAAAGTTTCAGACGATGACAATGAAGATAAATTTCTTTATGAAATAATGATGGTGATTGGAATTATCTTAATAATTATTAGTGGAATTTTGCTTTACGCAATAATTAAGATTTGGTTTTTTTAATGACTAAAGAACTATGATATGGAAGAAAGAAAGAAAATAAAAAGGAAATTGGGAATTATTGATTTTCCCTCCATGTTTCCTTATGAAGACGAAATGATTATGAGGAAAGTGATATACGAATCAGTTGGAATCATTAACAGAAAAAAATAGTTAAAAATGAATCAAAAAACAGAAGAATATATTAAGACAGCTGAAATATTGACTAAGTTCAAAAATTCAGAAAAAATGTATAATGAATCACCATTATTCCATAGAGTGGTTCAAATGATGGCAAACGGAATGAGTGAGTCAGAGGTTATTGAAAGATTAATTGAAATAGCCGAAAACGGACAAAAAGCACTTGAATTTTATCTATTGAGAGATACGAGACCGATGAATTTTTATAATAGGAATAAAGAATAATGAACCAATAAAATATTTATTTTGTCTTCACAGATGAAAAACTTAAATTACTTTAATAATGCCCGAACAGACTGTAAAAAATATTCTTGAATCTGACGAATTTGAAAAAGTTCTTTGGGATAGCATTGAGCTTCAACTTCGGAGAAGAGAAAGGATTTTAAGGACTGCTTCTCCAATGGCAAGGTTAAAAAGCGATCCACTTTATACTCTTGACAAGAAAGGAATTATTGTTCCCGGAAGAATAGTCATGGAATTTAAGTTAATCTGTTTGAAAAAATGCCGGTTATCGAGGAAAGAACGTGATTATATTTTTAACCTGATTACAGGATTATTAAAAACTTGGAATAGGAGAAATTAAATAAAATGAAAAAAAACTATGATAGCGACCCTAAATTGGCTTGATGCAGGAATATTTCCTGTAACAGTATTGATTTCATATAACTTTGATTATGATGAGTTAATAAAACTTCTCAAGCAAAAAAGAGCGACAGATTGGTATAATGGATTATCTGACGATAAAGAACTCATTGATAATGGAAATTATTTTGGATTATATAGAACATTTAACGAAAAAAAACTTTTTTACATTATTTTGACGGAAGAATTTAAGTTTACCGACTATGAATACTGCAAACTTGCTCACGAAGTATTACATATCTGCCAGTTTATGTTGCAGGATATTCTTGACAGGGACAGGGAATATGAGTGCGAGGCATATCTTCATACTCACTTAATGAATCAATGTTTAAAAACGATAAGAAAAAGCAAATGAAACATCGAAAAATACTTAAATTCATAAAGACAGTCCGTGAATCAGTAAAGGGAATGGAATTTGTTTATACAAACGGAAGTTGTTATCAGTTTTATTTAATTCTTAAGTCAATAATCCCGGAAGCCGAATCGTGGTATGATTCAGACCATGTAATAACTAAGATTGGCGAAAGGTTTTACGATATTACAGGAGAAGTAAAATGTGAAAACCACCTGAACATGGATGAGCATTATCCTGACACTGATTTAAGAAATGTGAGAATGAAATTTAATCTGTTTGACGATTCAACAATTAAGAAAATGAAAGTTTATGAAAAAAGTTTATGAAAATATTTCCGTGGGATCTGATGCAGACTGCACCTTTGACAAGAATAAATTCGTTATTCATGCCTGCAAGATCTGTTATTTAAAATCCAATCCTAATAACAGGTATAACTATCTTACATACCGAAAGGGAAATCATTTGTTCCTAAATCTTGTCGATATACAGAACCTTAACCCCAATTTTACGACACCGATCATTCGTGAAGCAATAGTCTTCCTGAAAGAAAATAAAGGTCAGGAAATCCTTATCCACTGCAATAAAGGTGAATCACGCGCCCCTTCGATAGCACTTCTGTATTTCGGACTGCAGGAACGATTATCTTATAATGAAGCATTAAAACAGTTCAAAGAAATATACCATGATTATAATCCTGGTAAAGGAATAACAGAATATCTTAAAAAACATTGGTAAATATAGATTATATTGATTTTTTTCGTATCTTTATACTATGAATCAAAAAAAAGAACACGAGCGTATTGCCAACTTTCTACTATGGTTGATAACACCGGAAACTGAAGAAGAAAAGAAACTTTTCAAAGAACGTGACTGCGTTGACGATTATATTGAAATAGCAAACCGATTACCTAAAATGTCAGAAAAAGAAATTATCAAAGAAATAAATATTCAACTTCAGCCATTTAATTTGGAATATGACGAATTGAATTAATATTTTTGTATATTTGCATTGCGTTCTATGAAGTTGTAAGAAACTGTTTGGATACGGGTTCGATTCCCGTCCACTCCACATTTGCTAATTGTTCGCCAGTCATGAACACGTGATAACATGAATGGAATCGACTTTAAACAGAGCAAGGACAAGTCAGCAAATAGCATTATTCGCCAAGGAATCTGTTGGATAGTTCCCAACTGATTTCAGGAGATTTTGGGGTAGCCTGAAAAAGAATGACAAAAATATTTGCAGGAGAAGAAATTCGTTATACTGCATTTGCCCGACCAGGGGTGGCAAGGTTTTGACAGGCAGAGGTAAGACAATGGAGAAAGCAAAGCCTTAAACGGAAAAACATTTCAAATTGGCAATGCACCTTTAAGAAAGGCAGCATAGCCGGAATGCCCCGAAAGGGGCTTCCTTATTTATAATCATTCAATGAAACTATATTGAAATATTTTGTATCTTTATACTGTAATTCAATAAAATGAGCAAAAAAGAATACAGGAAATTACTGACAGACCCTCGGTGGAAGGTTAAAAGACTTATTATTCTTGCAAGAGACAAAAACCAATGTACGGAATGTGGCGGAATAGAAAACTTACAGGTTCATCACAAAATTTATGACGCAGATTGTCCTCCCTGGGAATCACAAGATGAAGACCTAATCACCATCTGCAAGGACTGTCATAAAGATTGGCATAAGAAAAATCACAATCTAATCAGAAAGCAATTCTTTAGTTATAAAAATATATCCTCATATATTCAAGACGGAAAACAATGTAAGATTACTTCACAAAATACAATAATCAGCAGTAAGAAAGTAATTAACGATATAATCGAAGGTTCTAAAAAAGAAGAGGAAAATCTTATTTGTACTTCAATCCTAAGCCTGTCAAATGACGCACTTGATTTATTCAGTAATTACAAAAAAGGAAACGTAAAAGTAACTTCAGTTATTACAGGAGAGTTTAATGCAACCATCAATCTATACATTAGATTTAAAAAGTAGTTTCTTTTAAAATACCAATTCTTAAAACATATCACATAAACCGAACCTTTAGGTCATACGTCCATTTTCAGCCTCCGCCGTCAAAAGGAAACCGGCTTTTTTTCGACCCCTCCCCCCTTGCTTTTGACTTTTGCCCCTGGGATTTTTTGACTTTTTGCCTTAGATCCATACATTATCTGCATTATTGTCCCTGCCAAATCTGCGAATCATGCTCGTTTTGGCTGTTTTTGTGCGCCTAAATCAACGATCGATATGAAGTAGATGCAAGTGTCAGTGATTAGTTATAGACTCTCAAATCACCTTATTTGCCGTTTTAATCAAATCTTAACTTGTTGAATTAATGTAAATTAAAGACTGACAAACTGTCATTATTTAACAATAAAGGCTTAAGAATATTTCATGAACAACTAATCAGCTGATTTATTGTTACTTACTCATACGCATAATAACAATTATAAGACAACTAATCTTAAATAAACTGACCTTGCTTAACATATAACTGAAAACTGCGGTTAATATAATGTTATTTTGCTCTCAAAGTGTTTATACCGTATTTTGCCTCATATTTATTGTTCAATACAATGATTGATAATTAGTTGCAAAACAGGCTGATTTTTGGCTGTTTAACTATAAAATAGGATTTGAACACGCGAAAAGAGGAGATTATGCCCTTTTTGAAAGAACTTTGAAATAAAAAGTGCTTTGAAAGTGCTTAATTTTGTTATTATTTGTTATATAATAAGCTATTTGATAATTTTGCGGTACAATAGAATGTAGTTGATTGACTAACTTTGCAACTTTATTTCAATCTTTATTTTTGTGCATCCTTATATAATAAGCAATAGGAAGGTCTTTGATAAAGCGTTAAATGCTTCGCTGAGGATGTTTAACGTGGCATCTTACCTGTTTTTTTTGCAGGTTCAATGTGATCCCCTTCCCGAATGTCGTCACTTTTTTTATTTTTTGTTGCGGAGCCAAAATATTAATTCTAAGTACATTAGACTGTATATGGAGGAACATGGATATATATCATATAATCAATTAATCTACAATGGTTTTAAATCCTGTCAACACAAATATGGAAATAGTCCCGAAATCATTAAGCTGGTCAAGTCAATTAAGTGAACTATTTGATCAGGCGGTTAGTTGTCCGTTTTGCCTGAGAATAATTGCATCGGGGAAAATTTGCTACTTTTTTGTAGGCATCAAAATTTGTAAAGACCTAAATACCAACGAAATACACATATACAATACACACAACGGAGAAGTGGATTACCAAGAATTAACGCCAGATCAATATAATTATTTTTTTTCCTCCTCTTGGATGCGGGCATGTTGCTATATTGCGCTCGCGTCCAACCTCATCAAGATTGATCGTCTTAATAAGCGATTGCTCAGATTATCAAAGAGCGCTGATATTAATGCAAAGATAATCAAAAAATTGACATTGACAAAACAGCAACGGGAGTTATTTTGTTGTTCAATCCGCAAATATTAGATCTATTAATTTTTCCGCTTTTCCTTCCATTTTTCCATAATCGTGTTAAATAAACTTTAATTTTTCAATGTTTTTTGAAAATAATTTGTAAGTAACTGATTTACAAGTAAATATTTTTGATAAATAATTTGGAAAATGTGTCAAGCAAGTGTTATATTTGTATTAACAAGAGAAAAGCCGAACACTCTAATACAAGGTAGGCAAGCAAAAAATTAACAAAAATGGAAAAGAAAATTATTTCTTATGAAAGGAAGGTTGTTCACGGGACAGGAACAAGTCTTGGGTATGATCACGTAGAAATGAAAACTATTGTAGAAGTTTCTGCCTGCACGCCAGAAGAACATAAGCAAACAAGAAAAGAGCTTATGAGTTTCCGTCCCTCGCAAGGGAATATCTTGTACACATTTCGTTTTTTGCATGTCGATGCTGATAGTTTTATGGCCGAAATTGATTATCAACTCATTGATGAGTTGGAGGCAGTGGGATATTCTTTCTAAGAAAAAGGATGGGAGACAAGGATTTTCGCCCCGCTCTCTGAAAAGAAGCGGGGTTTCTGGGTGAAAGAAACTTTATAAATTTTACTAAAAATTTTAAGTTATGAAAGCAAGTGTTTTAAGTCAAAAAATTGACAAAAATTTAAGATTGAAAAACGGAAATATTGCCGTTAAATTTCAGGATGTTATCAAATTAATAGAATTTCCTGAAACCATTTTACACCCGAGATCATGGGTTGGATCAGCCCGCTATATCTCATTAAGAGAAGGATATTTTGGCGAAACGTGTAATGGATTAAGAAAATTAGGCATTGATTTTGAAATTGGCAATGATGCACCCAGAGGAGGCAAAGTTGGCGATTTTATCCGATTGACAAAAAAAGGTAAGAGCCAGGTTAAACAATATGCCAAAGAAGCACAAGCCATTTATGCAGAAATTGCCAGGCATGAAGCCGAAAAGGTAAGAATTGCAAAAATAGAACATGCTGCGAGACTTGAAAAAATCACCAATTTTCTCGTTGAAAATAAAAAAAGATTTGAAGAACTCATTAATCACTGGGCCGAGAAAAAAGCCAAAGATGCTGAAAGATCCGCCGCTTGGTCACTTTCAGGTCGCGAAGGTGAATTTTCATTGAAAGGCGAAACGATTAGAGATATTATTGATGCTTGGGAAATTGTTAAGACTTTATAATCAAGTTCTCAAAATTACGTGGGTTCACGAATACATTAAATAATTTAATATCAATTAAATAACCCTTAAAAATGAAAACAACCGATTTTGAAAATAAAATGAAAAAACACGCTCGAAAGTTCGATGAGCTTTGGACAAAAATTGTCTCAGATGTAAATGAAGGCAGAAAAAATGAATTACCAATAGGTAATGAGACGGAAAAATTAATTGATAATCTTTGTTTGGCTGGTGCATGGATTAATGACCGGTTAACGGGTAAATCAGGCATTATTCATGCAAAAGAATACAGGGGATCACTATCGAAAAAAGTCCGAAAAGCATTAGGATATACTTATTAATCAATATGAAATCCTTAATCCTTACCCTATTCTTTTTTGCTTCCTGCGCTTCAAAGGTGACAAAAGTATTTGACGGTGATACCATTCTCATTAATCACTCCGTAATCCGATTAGCCGGAATCGATTGTCCTGAACTTGCTCAACCTTACGGAATACAGGCGAAAAATAAAACGGCTGAACTCTGCCTTAATAAACAGGTCAAAATTGAAAAAATCGGAAAAGACAAATACAGAAGAACTATTGCTTTTGTCAAAGTGGGCAAAATAAGCGTAAATAACGAACTTTTAAGATTGGGCTATGCTTGGCGCTACTCATACTTCGATAATTGCTTAGAACGCTCTAAATTGGAATTTGAAGCACAAATTAACAGGCGTGGACTGTGGGCGGATTGTTGCCCGATTCAGCCCTGGATTTACAGACTTAAAAAATAACTGAAAAATGAATGTTAAACCTTAATATCTGAAACAATGAAAATTGACATTAATATTCCAGACGGAAAATCAGGAATTTGGGAAGTTAAGACATTTACCGTAACAGAAGATGAAGCCCAATTTGCTTGTTTGCGAGCAATGCTACATGGCGGACGTGGAGGTGTAAAACCAGGGATTTATAAAAAATTAACCCGAAATGGACGCATTGTAATGAGTAATACTCCTGATGAAATCAGGGATCAGTTACATTTTTTGCACATTGCAAATGGAATTATTTTAATTAATGGCTTGGGGCTTGGCATAACATTACAAGGCTTGCTAAATAAGCCTGATGTTAAACAAATAACAGTAATTGAAAAAGAAAAAGATGTTATAAAACTTATAGTTCCTTACATTAAGGATGAAAGAGTTAATTTTATTAATGATGATGCTTTAAAATATTCACCACCCAAGAATGCTCATTATGATTTTGTCTGGCACGATATATGGGACAATATCACGCCAGACAACCTCCCGGAAATGACTAAATTACACCGAAAATACGGTAAGAAAGCAGATTATCAGGATAGCTGGTGTAGAAGTCTTTGTCTGAAAGCCAAAAAGAATAATTCTTAATCATGTTAAAGAACACACTCAAAGATAAGTAATTAATGTCGAAAAACCAAATAAAAATCAATAAAAATGAAAGCAATGAACGAAAAGTACAAGGTTGTATTTATTAAAGGACTTGCCGGATCATCGGGATATTTCGTTCTCGATAACGAAAATTACCAAAAAATTATGTTAGTGGGCAGGGAAGCCAACGGGGATGACGCTAAAAAATGGGCATACGCCGAAAATCATAAACTCTTAAATTTTAAACAATGAACTCGACTGTTATTTATTTCAAAAAAACAAAGCCAGCCAACCTTTTTGAACAGGCGGCAATTTTCACAGGCTACCTGATTATGGTGGCCATATTCTCAACTTGCATTTTTAGTCTTGCATTTTCCGTCTGGAAATTGATTGTATTTTTTTAAATGAATTAAGAAAAATTCAAAAACATGTTGTATAACATATTTTAAAATTTGCAAAACCGTTAAAGAAGTATTAATATTGTAATATTAAATTATTAATTATGAAAGCATATAAAGTATTCGATGAAAATTGGATATGTAGTCCGAATGGCAATTCCCAAAAATATGAAGTTGGGAAAACTTATAGATTAGAGGATGATAACAGTAATCTATTAGAACCAATTTTATGCGAAAAAGGTTATCACGCATGTAAAAATATATGCGATTGTTTTTCATATTATAGCTTTAATCCTGAAAATAAAGTCGCAGAAGTAGAAATGAATGGAATTATTTTGGGACTTAGTGGAGATAAACAATGTGCAAATATAATCAAAATAGTGAGGGAAATTTCTTGGTATGAAGTATTGACATTGTCAAATTCAGGATACAGAAATTCAGGATACGGAAATTCAGGAGACGGAAATTCAGGATACAGAAATTCAGGAGACGGAAATTCAGGAAACGGAAATTCAGGAAACGGAAATTCAGGATACAGAAATTCAGGAAACGGAAATTCAGGAAACGGAAATTCAGGAAACGGAAATTCAGGAAACGGAAATTCAGGAGACGGAAATTCAGGATACAGAAATTCAGGATACAGAAATTCAGGATACAGAAATTCAGGAAACGGAAATTCAGGAGACGGAAATTCAGGATACAGAAATTCAGGATACGGAAATTCAGGAAACGGAAATTCAGGATACAGAAATTCAGGAGACGGAAATTCAGGAAACGGAAATTCAGGATACAGAAATTCAGGAAACGGAAATTCAGGAAACGGAAATTCAGGAAACGGAAATTCAGGACATTTTAATTCAAAAACCCCTACGGAAATTTTAGTTTTTAATAAAAAATGTAAAATTAAAGTATGGGAAAATGCGAAAAAACCTAATTTTTTCAATTTCAATTTAACGGAATGGATTTATTTTTCAAACATGACAGATGAGGAAAAAATTGAACATCCAAAAGCATATGTATGCGATGGATATTTAAAAAATTACCCATATAAAGAAGCATGGAAAAAATCATTTGATAATGCTGGTCCAGAAGATATCGAATTATTAAAAAAACTTCCAAATTTTGATGCGAAAGTTTTCGAGAAAATAACAGGAATTAAAATTGTGTAAAAATCAAGTAATATGAAAACAAAATTTGAAGTTGGCGATAAAGTAGTTTTAAAGGATAGATTAATTATTGGTAAAAAATACGGAAATTTAGGATTTGAATATTTATCATGAATGAAATTTGATCAACCAATGAAAATTAAAAAAGTTTATACCGATAAAGTTTGTAAACTTGAAAATGATTTTAATTATCCATCTATTATGCTGAAAAAAGTTGAAAAAAACACAATTAAGCACAATGTAATGGAAGATTTAATTTCAGGCGAAATTTTTTAATATAAAAATATGGAAAATTCGATTAAAAAGTTACTAAAAAGAAAGGACAGGCAAGTCCTTAAGGAAAAGACCGGTCTTTCTTATTCCACAATCAGGAATTGGGTTGATCGTCCTAACCTTCTTTCAGATGATACCCTTTTTCTCATCAACTCAAAATTTCTTGAAATGAGACTCGAAAGGGAAAATATATCCGAGGAAATAGATAAGATCAAAAACGAATTTCTGACACGAGAAGAAGCGGAAATTTCTCTCCGAAACGGAAAAGCCG
>Ga0172381_10003610_pt1 | contig 16324 bp, 10 predicted proteins | sample Leawel6488metaG_FD_119754 | JGI IMG/M metagenome (GOLD analysis project Ga0172381, IMG submission 119754) | Leachate microbial communities from a municipal landfill in Southern Ontario, Canada - Leachate well 64-88 metaG | ecosystem: Engineered > Solid waste > Landfill > Unclassified | place... | reverse complement strand
CTTATGCATGCAAATGCGTGGGGTGGAAAAGCAAAATTCCATCACAACGACTTCTGATTTTACCGGGGTTTTTCAACAGGCAAAGACAAGGGAAGAGTTTATCAGTCTGATACGGAAATAAAAGGATAGTTTGCGCGTTAAAGAACAGAACGAGATTTAAGAAAAAACCCGTGCAACTTCCTTATCTAAAAGGCTGTCTGCACAGAAGGACTAAACAATAAGTTGAAAGCACTGAAAAGAGGCATGTACGGTAGAGCAAGCAACAGGCTCATTGAGATAAAAATGATAGCTTCATTGACTGGATAGCTGCACCAAAATTGACGAAGAATCACTTTTCAGTTGAAATAAACATTTAAACAAGCCGTTCGCAAAACCTTGACGATCAAGTATCTATTGTCTGTCCTTTTCCTCTAAACGGTATATCTCCACTTCGGAATGAATGTCAAACTCCGAAACTCTTGACAACACGGTAACTTTTATGGCTCTTGTCTATGACTTGGACACTTGTTGTCCCGTTCTTATTTTGCTTTCTGCGGGCAAACATGACGCAAATTTAGCTTCGGGACACCCAAAATGCAAATTTTGGTTTCATAATTTGTTGTTTTTCAGAATGATATTTTTTTAATCAAGAATTGTGACGAAAACAGGAGGAAGTTTTTCGAAAAAAAAATAAAAAAATCGCAAAAATATTGAAACGTTTCAATAATTTTTTTATATTTGCACAAAATATAAATTAAAACGTTTCAATAATGTCATGTCAGCAGCAACTGTTACTTTGAACAAGCAAGTTCCCATTGTCGGAAAATATGATGTGGTAGTTTGCGGAGGAGGCCCTGCAGGCTTCATAGCTGCAATTGCAGCTGCCCGTGGAGGTGCAAGGACTGCATTAGTTGAGCAGTATGGTTTTTTGGGAGGTATGGCAACAGCCGGCCTGGTGAATCCGTTGAGTGTATTTACTTATAATAATGAAAAGATAATCGGAGGGATTCCCTGGGAGTTTATCGAGCGTCTGCAAAACATGGGCGGTGCTCTTATCGAAAAACCATTGGGTAATGTTGCGTTTGAGCCGGAGCTGTACAAACTTTGTTGCCAAAGGATGATACTTGAGGCGGGGGTGGATATGTATATGCATTCATATATTAGCGGATGCATTTGTGAAGGGACATTTGTCAGTCAGGTTATCATTGAGAACAAGAACGGATCCGAAGCTCTTGAGAGCAATGTTTTCATCGATTGTACAGGCGATGCTGATCTGGCTGCAATGGTTGGAGTTCCGATGCAGCATGATGAAGGCAGACCTCTTCAGCCGCTTTCCACATATTTTTCATTGGGAGGGGTGGATACGAAATCTCCGATGATCAAAGATGCTATTCATCACAATAAACAGGGTGTAAACTGTTACTGTCTGCCGGTTCGCGAAAAGCTGCTATCCATAAAAGACACATTGGGAATACCTGAATTCGGCGGTCCGTGGTTCTGTACAACACTTCAGCCTGGTATCGTTACTGTCAATATGACCCGCACATCAGGAGATGCGTGCGATAACCGTGATTTCACCCGTGCTGAATGTGAACTGAGGGAGGATGTTTTTAAAATGGCTCGCATACTCAAAGAAAACTTTGAAGAATTCAAGGATAGTTTTGTGATCCATCTGGCTATTCATGGCGGCATTCGTGAAACTCGCCGGATAAAGGGCATTCATACAATCACCGGAGAAGAGTATCTGAATGCAGATTACTATCAGGACAGTATTTCATGCGGCGCTCATCCTATTGATATTCATGTTGCCAAGGGTTCGACTCAGAATATTACATTCCTTAAGACACCCGCATTTGTGCCCTATCGTGCTTTAATTGCTGAAAATTACCCGAACCTTATCTTTGCCGGCCGTTGTATAAGTGCAGACAAGACCGCATTTGCTTCTCTCAGAGTCCAGGCCAGTTGTATGGGAATGGGACAAGCAGCCGGTGTGGCTGCAGCAATTTGTGCCACAGATAAATGCAATGTACGGAAAGTGAATATCGGTGCCCTGATTGCAAAATTAAGATTACTGGGAGCAGCTATTTAATGTTAATAATTTAAATTCATTTAAATTTTATATGGGAAGCTTAGACTACATCGCAATTTTATTCTATTTCATCGGTTTAATAGCCGTTAGTATGGTTGTGTCCCGGAAGATCAAGAGTTCCGAGGATATGTTTATTGCCGGTCGTAACTCTTCCTGGTGGCTTTCAGGTATTTCGTCCTACATGACAATTTTCTCTGCAAGCACGTTTGTGGTTTGGGGTGGAGTGGCCTATAAGTCCGGCATTGTAGCTGTTGTTGTTGCTCTCTGCCTGGGATTTGCTTCGTTAATCGTAGGAAGATGGATATCAGGGAAATGGAGAACACTCCGCATCAAATCTCCTGGTGAATTCCTTACAGTGCGATTTGGACACGGAACAGTGAGTTTCTACACCATTTCCGGAATTGTCGGCCGTGCAATCCACACGGCAATTGCTCTTTACGCTGTAGCCGTGGTAATGTGCGGGCTTATCAAAGTTCCTGATGGGAATTTCCTTGCTTCCACAGGACTTACCGGTGATGCGACAGCCGGCTATCTGAGTATATGGTGGGCACTTATTATCCTTGGTGCCGTTACCCTTATCTATACTGTCGCAGGCGGCTTTCTTGCCGTGCTGATGACTGATGTGATTCAGTTTGGTGTTCTGTTGGCAGTGGTTGTCTTTATGATTCCGCTCTCATTCCACGCTGTCGGTGGAGCAGGAGAATTTTTAAGCAGGGCGTCGCAAATACCAGGTTTTTTTTCCGGAACGTCAGAGACCTATACGTGGGGATGGCTTTTCTTGTGGATATTCCTCAATGTGGCAATGATTGGAGGTGACTGGCCCTTTGTACAACGTTACATAAGTGTGCCGACCGTAAAGGATGCAAAGAAGAGTACCTATCTCATCGCTTTTCTATATTTCCTGACACCTCTTATCTGGTATATTCCTACAATGATTTACAGAGTGATGGAACCGGGTATGGCACTTCATCTTGATGCAGCTACTATGACTTTCAATGGAGAACACGCATATGCCAACATGAGTAAACTGGTCCTTATGAGTGGAATGTTAGGAATAATGCTTTCAGCAATGCTCTCTGCCACCCTTAGCAATGTTTCCGGCGTACTTAACGTTTACGCCAACGTGTTTACCTATGAAATATGGGGGCACGTAAAAAAGAATAAAGGTGCAGACGAGAAAAAGCGTATTAAGGTCGGCCGTATTTTTACACTTGTCTTCGGTCTGGTGATTCTGGGCATTTCCCTTCTTGTTCCTTTTGCGGGTGGAGCTGAAAGGGTTGTGGTGACACTTTTAACTATGGTTATCTGCCCGCTTTACATTCCTTCTATATGGGGCCTTTTTTCAAAGAGGCTCAGCGGTAATCAACTCATTTGGTCAATGGCTATTACTTGGATTCTTGGTTTTACGGCCAAGTTTACGGTATCGGCTGATGTGCTCAGTGGTAGCCTTCTTGAGTCTATCAGCGGTTTGATACTTCCTGTATTAATACTCCTTTGTATGGAGCTTTGGTCTAAATACAAGGGTATCACAAACAAAGGCTATGAGGCAATCCGTGTTTATACCGATCCTACTGCTGAGGTTGAGCCCGGAGAGGAAGTAAAAAAATCAGTGAAGATTTACTCCTACATGGCAATAAATGTTTTTTGCATCACACTTGCAGTTATAGCTCTTCTACTTATCGGACTGATGGTCGCCGGAGATCCTAGAACATTGGCTGTAAAGAATATTGTATTGTGGTTTGTTGCATCAATATTCATAATAGTGGCAGCATACCTGGTTTATCGTGTAATTTACAGAAAGAAGAGATGAAAAAGATAGTGACACTTCTTGTACTTTTACTTTCGGTTACGCTGGCAGCGCAGGCGCAGTTGCTGGTGGAACCGGAGCAGCGCGTTGATTGCTCTGTTTGGTTCAACAAAGGAGGTATATTCAACTCAGAAGGCAAGAGAATCAGTCAGCAAGGTATGGAAATGTGGGGGAACTACATTTTCTCTTTGATGGACAAAGGTTACTGCAACGTCTACAGTTTTTCCAGGCGAGACTCCCTTCCTGTCGCCAAATTCAAGCTTGCCTCCTTTGGTACTAATAATCATGCAAACAATGCAAGTTTTGGTGTTGAAACCAAGCCGGGTGCAAGTTTTCCTCTTATGTATGTTACAAATGGCAAAGTCGGAAGTGATATTGAATGGACCTGTTTTGTGGAAAGCATTACAAAAAAAGGTAAGAAATTCAGTTCAGAAATTGCTCAGAATATTGTTCTGGACGGGACTGACTGGGTTTCTCTGGGCTATACCTCGATTTTCGGTGCTCCGGCCTGGATGGTGGACAGGGAACGTGGCTTCCTTTGGGTATTCTCTGCACGCAAGCGCACAGTTGTTAATGTAACAAAGAACGCTTGGGAGAACCAGTATGTTGCAACTAAGTTCCGTATTCCTTTATTGTCAGAAGGAAAAGTGATTCATCTTTCCGGAGCTGATATTCTCGATCAGGTGGTTTTCCCGTATGACGTCTGGGGAACACAGGCGGGGTGTGTTCATGATGGCAAGATATACTATTGCTTTGGCTTTGGAAATAAATATGAGCTCACAACTTCGCGTATAAGAATTTATGATACAGACAGACGTGTCATAAGTAATCGCTATGAACTCAAGGATGACGTTCATGAGGAAATGGAAGATATTGTGGTGCAGGATGGTTGGATGTATGTCAACACCAACAGTTCGCGTATATATAAGATATCCCTGCCTAAGAAAAAGGTTCTTCCTGCTACAGCTCTTGATGAAATACGTCAGTGCTCGGAAAAAGCTGGTGGAACTTATTTCGTCGATGATTTTTCTAATGTGGGTGTAACCCTGCCACCAAAGGGTTATGAACCTTTTTATATCAGCGGTTATTTCCGGCACGGTGCACGTCAGATAGATAACGACAAAACATACAAAATTATCTTTGAATCTTTGAAGAAGGCACATGAATCGACTAATCTCACAAATTTTGGTGAAGTAATCTGGAGCCGTCTGGAACAATTCTGGCCCAACCTTAAAGACAAGGATGGGGATCTTACGATGATCGGGTATCGTCAGGCAAAGGCTCTTGGACAGAGAATGGTAGATAATTATCCCGGTGTTTTTGATGGAAAGCCTTATATAAAGACTCTTGCAACAAATATTCTCAGGGTCGCTGCGACAATGGGCGCTTTCAACCAGGGAGTACAGTCCCGTCGTCCTGACTTGCAATGGGATATGGTAGGTAATTCAAAATCATATCTTCCTTTTATAAACCCATATTCCAGTGATTGCCCAGGGAATTTGGAGATTGACCAGATCCTCAGGGACAAACGCGGTGAATGGTACGGAAAATATAGGGAATATTGCCTTTCAAGGATCAATACGGATGCATTTTTATCGAGATTGTTCAAGAACCCGGAAGCTGTTAAAGCGTCCTATGAACCTCTTGATTTGGAATATCGTTTCTGGCTTCTGGCTTCTCTTACCCAGTGCCTTGATTTACAAGTTCCTTTCTGGGATTTGTTTACTCCGGAGGAGACATTGGCCTGGTACACCAGTGAGGCATATAAGAGTTATATGCAGAAAGGACCTGATCCTGTGAATCTGGGTCGTGGATGGGGGCTCGGAGCGCGTGTGCTTCGCAACATTATTGATGCATCTGATAAAGATATTTCTGCCGGCCGTAATGGAATGAATCTGCGCTTTGGACATGATGCCGTGATTATGTCACTTTTGACTGTTATGCAGGTAAACGATTGGGATACAAAAGTTAGCAGTCCGGAAGAAGTTGCCCAAGTTTGGAAAATATGGAATATATCAATGGCTTCCAACTTGCAACTCATCTTTTACAGGAGCGCGAAAAATCCTGAAATATTCGTGAAGGTAATGCTGAATGAGAAAGAGTGTAAACTCCCTTTGAGTGCTACGGATGAATGCTTTTACAAATGGTCTGATATCTATAAATATTATTCAGAACGTTGTGATTATATTGAGAATAATACCATTAAAACACACTAACAATTACAGGAATGAAATTAAGAAAAGAAATCCTTGCAGGGCTTGCGCTATTGGCGCTTGGATCCTGCCAGAAGGACACAGAGCTGTTCATGACGCTTTCTTCCAAGAATGTCAGCGTCACTGCAGATGGAGGTTCTGTATCTTTCGACCTGTCTGCCAATGTGCACTATCGCGTATTGGTAGATGACAACTGGATGTCCATTTCGGACAAAACTGAAGACGGAGATGTAACGACCTACAACCTCACCGTCGTGGCCAATACCGAGACCACACCCAGAGAAGGTACCATACGTTTTATCGGTGATGGTGTAACTCCGCTTAAGTTCACTATTTCCCAGGCAGGTGTGGTTCCAAGGGGAGTAAGTCTTTCTTCAATAACTGTTGAACCGCAAGTAACAAGTGCCAAATTTACCATTCTCGGAGACAGGGCATGGACGGCAAGCTGCTCAAATATTGATTATCAGCTCAGTAGCCTGATCGGAATGGGAGAGATGGAGATTACTGTTACTTTCCCTGAAAATGAAGGATATACAGAGAAATCTGCGACAATCGAAGTTGCAATTGCAGGAGAAAGATATACTGTGACAATCATTCAGAAAGCGCTTGAAAAACCTCAGGGAATTCTTGCTGACTGGGCATTGGGCCAAATAAAAGAAACTACGACTGCGTTCTTCGTCGACGCTGAGCTCCAGACCACACCCGGAAACGGAAACAAATATATTCCTGCAAGCACCGGTAACGGCAAGATTGAATACTATGCCTGCGAAAGGCCTTCTGATTACACGCTAAAGAGCGGATATAACTGCAAACGTCTTATCGGTGGCACCGGAGATCCATATGTGGAAGGGACTATTGTCGGGGATTACTGGTTGGTTTCCGGAGAATATGCAATGGATATTCCTAAAGGAACAGCTATTGATTTTTACTTCGTCACCAAGTTTGGTACCTATGTGTCAAATTACTGGCTTGTTGAATATCTTGACGGTGATACCTGGAAACCGGCTTTGCCAACCAGTCAAATCACTGAGTCTGCGACTATCAGCGGTGCTACCGGGGCGGTGCTCGCGACTCCATATTCAGCTCAGATTACATACAATGTTATGGGTGTATTAGACCCCTCAAAGAACGGTGCCTACCACGCTGTTAAGGGAACATTCACCATTTCCGTACCAATGAAGACTATCAAACTCAGATTTAGTCCAAGTGGGCGAGTTGCTTTCAAGGATGGCAAGTATATAGACATTATCAATCAAAGCTGCCAGTCCCGTTTCTCCTTACAGCATCCAAGTAATGCAGACGGATCTGCCGTGAAAGAATATAACGAGCATGTAACACTCAAATTTGCAGAATAATGAAACGAGCATGTTTGTACAAACGTCCAAGTTTATGATAAAATGGACATGCGAGTTCCATATGACCTTAGAAAAAAATATTATCATATGAAAAAAAATATATTATTAAGTATTATCCTTATTGTTGCCATACCTTTTGCAGCATTCGCCCAAAACATTCTAAAAGGAACAGTCAAGGATGCGACCGGACCGGTCGTTGGTGCTGTTATTCTTAACCAGAGTAATGGAAAGGGAGTAAATACGGACCTGAACGGTAATTATACCATTGAAGGGGTAAATAAAGGAGATAAGCTCAAGGTCTCTTTCTTGGGTTATGCCACCAGAAACATAGACTGGAATGGAGAGAATCCTCTTACAATCACTATTGAAGAGCAAGGTGTTGAACTAAATGAAACAGTAGTAATTGGATACGGTTCAGTTAAGAAAAAAGACCTCACAGGCTCTGTAGGTATTTTGAACAGCAAAATACTTGAACAACAGAGTCAGTCGCAGTTGTCTCAGAGTTTACAGGGAGCTATTCCCGGACTTGTGGTTACCCGCTCAAGCAGCATGCCAGGGGCAAGTGCCTCTATTAAGATCAGAGGTGTTACAACCATCTCCGATTCAAGCCCACTTATCCTTGTTGACGGTATGGCTGTGAGCAGAATTGATAACGTTGCCCCAGATGATGTGGAGCAGATTACTGTACTTAAGGATGCCGCTTCTGCTTCCATATATGGTGCTCGCGCTGCTTCCGGCGTCATTCTCATCACAACCAAATCTGCACGTGAAGGTGATGTGCAAATTGGTTACAACGGAGAGATGTCGGTTGTGAAGGCTACAGAATTTGCAGATTATCTTAACGATCCGTACAACTACATGACTATGTTCAATGAGTACAAGTGGAATGATGCGGGAAATCCTGCAGGTGGCGACTACCAGCAATATTCACAGGATTATATTAACAATTACAAAAGTAACAATGTTCTTGATCCCATCACTTATCCAAATTTTGACTGGAAGTCCAATATCCTCAAAAAACAGGCTCTAAAGCATAGTCATAATATAACATTGACATATGGTAATAAATTTATAAAATCCAGAATGTCTGTTTCATATGATAAAGCTGAAGCACTCTATCAGGGTTCAAACCACGAGCGCCTGATGGCACGTATGCGCAATTCAATAAATTTTGCAAAAAACTGGTCCGGATCGGTAGACTTCTCCCTTAAGCACGCTGTCAAAAATGACCCTCAAACCGGCAGTCCTATTATGGCTGCTAATATGTATCCTTCAATTTATGCCGGTCTTTATCCTGACGGTCGCGTATCTGAAGGGAAAACCGGATCCAACACGCTTGCTGCACTCCTTGAAGGTGGAAATCAGATTACCGGCAATGACTACATTACCGGCAAAGCGTCTCTTAGCTGGAAGCCGTTAAAAGGCTTTGATTTGACTGGAAGCGTTACGCCGACTTATAGTTTCACCAAACAGAAGGATTTTACCAAGGCCATTCCTTATTATGATGCCTATGAAACCGACGTTCTTCTCGGATATGTTAGTGGTTATACTGCAACCGGACTTACCGAGACCCGATCTGATGCAAAAACATTGGAGACCCAGTTAATCGCAACGTACGATAAATCTATAGCAAAGGATCACAAGATAAATGTGATGCTTGGCTATGAGGACTATATGTACACCTATGAAACCATGTCTGCAAGCACCAACGATATGGAACTGAGCAATTATCCTTATCTCGATCTTGCTAATACTAATAATCTTGGCGTTTTGGGGAGCTCTTATCAGAATTCATATCGATCTTTCTTCGGTCGCCTGATGTACAACTATAAAAGTCGCTATTATATGCAGCTGAATGCCCGTGAGGATGCTTCATCCCGCTTCCAAAAGGATTACAGATGGGGACTTTTCCCTTCAACCTCCTTAGGGTGGGTTATCTCCAATGAAAGCTTTATGAAGAACGTAACCCCTGTCAGCTACCTCAAACTTCGCGGATCAATCGGTTCACTTGGTAATGAGAGGATTGGAAACTATCCGTACCAGTCAAGTATCAACTTCGATAAAGCAATTATGTATGATGCCAATGGGCAGAATATTGTGTCTCAGATGACCGGCGCCCAGATTAATTATGCAGTACGTGACATTACCTGGGAAACGACATACAGCTGGGATTTAGGAATGGATGCAACCTTATTTGACAACCGCCTGAGTTTGACTGCTGATTACTATTTCAAGAAGACCAAGGATATGCTTCTTGAGGCAGAGATACCTACTTTCACCGGATTTGGATCTCCTGAGCAGAACATAGGCACAATGCACACCCGCGGATGGGAAATCAGCATCGGATGGAAGGATAAAATCGGTGATTTTACCTATGCAGTTAACGCCAATCTTTCAGACTACAAGTCAGTAATGGGAGACATGGACGGTAAGATGGTTTTATTCAGCGATGGTACGATTATAAAAGAGGGTGAAGAGTATCGTTCATGGTACGGTTATAAATCTAACGGACTATGGCAGACTAATCCCACAGGGAGTGATGCAGTTATTATTGCAACTACTTCGGCTGGTGATGTTAAGTATGTTGACCTTTCCGGTGATGCGGGTACTCCTGACGGGAAGATTACGGCCTCCTATGACCGGACAACCCTCGGCAGCTCTCTTCCACATTATGTGTTTGGCGGCACAATCAGCCTCGGTTGGAAAAATTTCGGTCTCTCTGTTCTCTTCAATGGCGTAGGCAAGCAGTCCAGTCTTGTGACACAAAATATGATACGTCCATTCGTAAGCCAGTGGCTCTCCGCTCCCGGAGTCCTTTTAAACAGTAACGGAACCAGGAACTACTGGAGTTTATATAACACAGAAGAACAGAATCTGAATGTCCGTTATCCCCGTCTGAGTTACACTTCTGCTGAGAAGAGCAATTATGAAGTCTCTGATTATTGGTTGATGAATGGTGCGTATTTCCGCGTGAAGAATATCAACCTGTCTTATAAGGTGCCGCAGAAAGTTATCGACAGAGTGGGTATAAAGGCTCTTCGCATATTTTTCAATGTAGATGATGCTTTCTGTTTTGACAACTATCTAAAGGGTTGGGACCCGGAAGTGGATCCTTCAACTTATATTGCAAAGACTTTTACCCTTGGTGTTGACCTTAACTTCTAATTATCATGAAAAAGATATTATACATACTTACTGCAGTGATGATGCTTCCATTATGCAATTCCTGCGCAGATCTTGATCTCAACCCACTTTCAGAGGCCTCCAGCGGAAACTGGTACTCGGATCCCACTGAATTGGTGATATCACTCAACGACTTTTACCGCGATTACCTTTGGGAAATCGAATCCGGTTACTGGACTGATCGCCGGACAGACGACTGGAGCCAGCGTGATTATATTTATGAACTTGCAAACGGCAGTGCTGTAAGTACCTGGAGTTACAACTCCTATTGGACAAATACCTACAAAGGTATCAGCCGTGCTAACCGTATTCAGGAATCTATAAAGGAACTAAGAGGAAAGTACTCTGATTCTGAGCTCAATCCGCTCCTGGCAGAAGCTCTTTTCTTCAGAGCGTATCTCTATTCCCGCCTTATTACACTTTATGGTGATGTTCCATTCTATACCGGTTACCTGTCAATTGAAGAAGCCTTTAAGATGGGTCGTACCCCTAAGGACGTCATTATTAAACAAATATACGAAGATTTTGACTACGCTGCCGAGTATCTTCCTGAAGAGAACAATTCAGGAAGTGTAACACGTGTGAACAAGGGCGCTGCCCTCGCTCTCAAAGCGCGATGGGCACTTCAGTTCGGGGATTATGCAACAGCCCTTTCATCGTCAGAAGATTGTATCGCCCTTGGCAAGTACGACCTTTATCCTGATTACGGCGAGCTCTTCCGCGATAAGAAGATAAATTGCGAAACCATTTTCACCATTCCTCATTCAGCAAGCCTTGAACTTACCTCTGCAGGCAAACCAAATGTCCAGAGCATTAAGAGCTATACTCTTAGAACTGCAGGAGGAACAGCAACAGCCCAACCATCATGGGAACTTCTTGCTGCATTTGATTGCATTGATGGTAAGCCGATTGACGAATCTCCTCTATTTGATCCTCACGATCCTTTCAAAAACCGCGATCCTCGTTGCAATGAAACATTCGTTGCTCCGGGTACAATTGTTTACGGCTTCGTATTTGATCCGAGTCCGGGCACAAAAAAGGTACTCAACGTAAATACCGGCATAATGGTCAAGAACAAGGATAATAAGGTGAACGACCAATATGCTGCTTATAACAGCTGTTGTCTCAGAAAAGGTGCGCAGGACGACTGGGTATCCACATACAATGAAAATCCCACTGTCATAATGCGTTATGCAGAAGTCCTTCTTATATATGCAGAAGCGAAAATTGAGCTGAATCAGATTGACGCCACAGTTCTTAATGCAATTAACGATGTCCGCGCCCGTGCTTATGGCGTGTCAAGAGCCCAAGTGAGCGAATATCCTGCGGTAACAGGAACAGACCAGGCAGAACTCCGCCGTCAGTTACGTAAAGAGCGACGGGTTGAGTTTGCATGGGAAGGACGCCGCTATTTTGATCTCCTTCGCTGGGGCTGGCTGGAAAAAGCTTATAGCCATAATATGTACGGGCATCTAAATCAGGAAGATATCAAAAGCTATTACACAGCAGGAAAATGGTTCTGGCCTGAAGTCCCCGAAATTGATGAAGATGGTTTTGCCAATTTTGCACCAATGTTTGAAAAAGGTCTCATCATGCAATACGGCGAACGTAAGTTTGATACCAAATCTTATCTATGGCCTATCCCGAACACAGACATTCTTATTAACAAAAATATAACCCAAAACAACGGATATTAATAGCTATGAGTGTAGATGAAATACTGTTGAGGAGCAGGTATACTCCTTTAAAGAATATTCTTTCGTATGATATTTTTGATACTGGCTTAAATGGCTGGATGACATTAATGCCAAACTTTACGGAGTATCCTGACTTTGATGTTCCCAAAACCTTGGTCTGCAAAGACCAGTGGCCTCCGGTGATGCTGAGTTCTGCTACCTTCCGTTACCCTGGAACGCATGGCTCTATGTCCGGAACCTATTCATTAAAACTTTCTACACGTCCTGTGGCAGCACCTTATACAGAGATGCCTGCAGAGGGCTGCCTGGGACATGCCATCAAGCGTATGTCTTTCTACCGCCCCGGATGCAGATATCTCCAGATTGAATGCTGGTTTAGTTACACTGCCGAGCAAGATGTGGTAGATGGGGGGGATCGTCCTCAACCGGGTCTTCATGAGAGTTCTATAAGAAATTTTGGCATGGGATTCGACATACAGCTTAACGGTAAACGTTCCCACGTTGGTCTCCGTTATCTGAATGCCGTGGATGGAAAAATGGTTGGAAAGTGGCAATATGAGCTTTCAAGCGAAGGTATTACAGATAAGGATTGGGCATATGGTATGGAAGGAGACTGGTGCAAGAAAGGTGTTGACCCATGGTGGTTTGGACGCCGTTTTCCAAACGGTGACCACGATGGTTTCAAAGATCTTGCTGACGGGCATCAGAACCTTATTTACAATGAGACAGACTGCAAGCTTAACTGGCAATACATGCGTCTCAAAGTGGATACTCAGCTCCGTGAGTATGTGGATTTTCAGTGCCAGGACAAAATATGGGATATGAGAGGAATAAAATCCGACTTAACAGATGCATATAACCGTATAGACAATCTTATCAATCCTTTGTTTTGGGTGGAAACAGACACCAACAGACGAGTGTTTCTTTATATAGATTCAGTAGTAATATCGCAAGAGTAATATGAAAAAATTTAATGACTCGCACCTTGAGGTGAAAAAGTTCTTCTCAGGTGCTTTCGAAACTCACCCTTATGAGGTGGGTTGGGCCGAGGAGGCAATATTTTTTGTGATGGTTGAAAAAATCAAAGATGATCCGACCTTAAAAGCACAGGTACAAATGTCCCAGGATGGGGTTCATTGGGCATCTGATGGCAGCGTTCCATTCTTATTCAAGGGATTAGGATTGCATATTATCAAAGTTCAACCTAATTTTGGAAACTATCTCCGTCTTGCTATCAACATCAGTGACGGAGAAATGTTCCTAAATTTACACATATCATGCAAAGGCTAATAATTGTCTCAGTTCTCTTTTTCTTACCGCTATTGGGCTGTGGGAAAGACAATGAAAAGTCATCTCCGGATATTTATCAGCCGGGGGATGGCTCAGAATTGAGTAAGCCGATATCTGCATGGTCCAGTGGTCAGATGGATATTCATTTCATAAACACTACAGACGGTGAAAGTATATTTATCATTTTCCCAGACAAGACCCAGATGCTCATCGACTGTGCCAGTTCAACGGCTACCACAGGCAATACTCAGATAAAAAAGAGATGGAATCCGTCAGAACTTGGCAGCACATTGATCACATCATACATCAAAAAATGTATGGAGTGGACGGGCAACAAAACAATAGACTATGCTGTTTTATCTCATTTCCACAATGATCATTTTGGCAGTTATAGTTCAAAGTATGCGATGTCTCCACTGGGAGGTAACTACAGATACTACGGTTACTCGGAAATCCTTGACGAATTTGATTCCAATGGTGGATACAAAATCGGTAAATTGGTGGACAGGGCTTATCCTGAATACAACTACCCATTCGATCTTGTGACTAAGTCAAGCAATTACCCCGGAGTAGAAAATTACGTCAATGCTGTCAAGTGGCATGTGGAGAACAAGGGCATGAAGGCAGAGATTTTCAAATCCGGCAGTAACAGCCAGTTTGTTCTTAATTATAATGCTTCCCGGTACCCGGCTTTCAAGGTACAGAACATTTGTGCGAACGGAGATCTTTGGACTGGCTCAGGAACCTCTGTGAACAAGACATTCCCGGCGCTGGAAGATATTCAATGTACATTTGACTCTAACGGCCATGAAAAAATTCAGAATGCAGACAACTGCCCGGAAGAAAATCATAACTCTGTTGTAATGAAAATTTCCTACGGAAAATTTGATTTCTATACTGGTGCAGATATGCAGTATGATGGAAGGTCATACAAGAGTTGGAAGGATATAGAACTACCTGTGGCCAGAGTGGTTGGTCAGGTCGAACTGATGAAGGCAAACCATCATGGCTCAAGCAATACCAATCAGGATGATGCGGTTAAAGCCCTTAATCCACAGACCGTCGTGACTTGCAGTTGGCAAGACATACAACCACGGGCTCTGGCTCTGGAGTCTATGGAGTCAGCTGCTCCATCAGCAGATTTCTTCATCACCAATTTTGTTACATCTCCAAGGTCAGACAAAGATATATCAAGTGCTGTGGCGGCTCGCGTTAAGGGAAAAAACGGGCACATTTTGGTTCGTGTTTCCGAGGGGGGAGACGAGTATAAAGTTTATACACTTTCAGATTCAGATGGGCAGATGATTGTTAAATCAATATCCGGGCCTTACAAGTGCAGATAATGAAACAATATGATGTAATAGTAGTTGGGGCAGGCCCCGCCGGGTTATGCGCTGCTGTGGCAGCCTCCCGTCAGGGAGCACGCGTTTCCCTGATTGAGCGTTATGGAATATTGGGAGGTAATCTTACAGCTGGTTATGTTGGCCCGATACTTGGGAGTGTCGGCAAGGGTACCATGCGTGATGAAGTATGTGCTATTCTCGGGGTCAGAGAAAATGACTGGATAGGAGAGAAGGGTAAAGTCCATAATTTTGAGAGCGCAAAACTTGCGCTGGCAGAGTGGGTGGCTGCGGAGAAAGGCATAGATGTATATCTTCAGACCAGCATATTCGATGTCATTAAGCATGGCAACAAGGTCGAAGGTGTGATATGTGCCTCTAACGAAGGGCCGTTACATTTTAAGGCTCCTGTAATAGTGGATTGCACAGGTGACGGTATAGTGGCATTTCTTGCAGGTGCACAAGTGGACAAGGGTCGTGAAGATGGACTAATGCAGCCTGTAACTCTGGAATTCACCATTGATGGAGTGGATGAGAGCAGAGGACTCATCTGCATCGGCGATGTGGACAACGTTGAACTGAATGGGGTTCGCTTTCTGGATTGGTGCAAATGCATGGCCGATGAAGGAAAGATTCCCCAAAAGATTGCAGCTTTACGACTACACCCTTGTGTAGAAAAGGGACGGCGCCAGGTAAATACAACTCAGGTTAATGGAGTAGATGTCACAAGTGTGGAGCAGATATTCCCGGCAGATCTGGAACTCCGTCAACAGATACGCCTTCTGACCGGATTCCTCAGGAAACATGTGCCCGGATACGAGAATGTCACTTGCATTGGAAGCGGATGTACCACGGGAGTACGTGAGACTCGCCGTGTTGTTGGCGACTATATGATTGATTTTAAAGAACTTGCATCGGGATGTCGATTTCGGGATGTAATTGTGCACAAGGCACTTTTTATCGTAGATATTCACAACCCGGATGGAGCAGGACAATCAGACGAAAAAATACAATATTGCCAGCCTTACGATTTGCCATACAGGTGTTTCCTGCCTAAGGGAATAGAAGGCCTTATGGTCGCCGGTCGTTGTATCTCCGGTACGCACCGTGCTCACGCTTCGTATCGCGTTATGTCAATTTGTATGGCAATGGGCGAGGCTGTCGGGATTGCTGCGGCCATGTCCGCTCAACAATCATGTACACCAAGAGAACTGGATGTCACCGCTCTCCAGAGAGTAATGAATGGAATTGGAATAGAGTTGTTTGATTGATAAAAATATCAAATGAGACAGGTCATATTGACAAAACCAAAGAATTTAGAATTTCATGAGGTGCCGGCACCTAGTGCCAAAGATTTGTCGCTTACAGGGT
>Ga0172381_10003609_pt1 | contig 16326 bp, 24 predicted proteins | sample Leawel6488metaG_FD_119754 | JGI IMG/M metagenome (GOLD analysis project Ga0172381, IMG submission 119754) | Leachate microbial communities from a municipal landfill in Southern Ontario, Canada - Leachate well 64-88 metaG | ecosystem: Engineered > Solid waste > Landfill > Unclassified | place... | reverse complement strand
TCAACTGGAACTCAAACAATTAAACAAGTAAACATAAGTTCAGGTTATAATCAAGTTAATTTATCAACTCAATTTAATAATTATCTTTCTTCAAATATCTCTGCAAGATTAGGAGCTTGGGATGTATCTCTTGGTTATAATAATTCAGACTTAAATGGAAATAATGGCTTAGTTGCAAGTTATCACTTAGACAGTAATAATGGAACTGTTAATTATACTGCTGATTCAAGTGGTAATGGAAATAATGGAAAATGTGTTAATATGGGAAGTGATTGTAATTTTACTTCTGGAGTTTATAATAATGGAGTTAGTTTTGATGGGGTTAATGATTATATTCAATTATTAAGTTCTAACTTTAATAGCCCAAATCTATCTATATCTGTTTGGACAAATTTTAATGGTTATCAAAGTGAAAATTTTGATAAAATTATACAATCTGAAAATAACAACTTTATTATTGATACTTATCCAAATAATGCTATAAGAGTTTATATGACTAATTCTACTGGAGCTGCTGGTTTTTATACATCTCCTTCAATTGGTTATGGTAATTGGACACATATTGTTGCTACTTACGATGGTATTTATGTTAAATTATATCTTGATGGTTCTTTTAATGGACAAGGTAACCAAATGAGTGGAAATATTAGGAATACTACTAGTTACGTTTTAATTGGGGCATTATCAAGTTCATCGAGATTATTCAACGGCTCAATAGACGAAGTAATGATATTCAATCGTTCACTTAGTGCAGATGAAGTAAAAGAATTATATGTAAAAGGAAGAGCTAATTGGAATTATTCAGATTATCAAAATCTATCGTCCAATGGAAATGTATTTAATATTTCAACATCTACAACTAACTTATTGCCTGAATTTTTATTCTTGTCTGGAAATTTAACATCTAATTTTTATAGTCCTAATTTAATTGATGGAATGACATTGGAAACTATTAATAGTCTTTGTAATATGACTGATGTAGTTATAAGTATATGGTCTTGGAATACAAAAATGATAGATGGGTTTAGTGATGAGTATTGTGCAGCTCAACCTTTAGATAGTAGTTATGGAGAATATATTTGGAATTATACTAATGGAAGATTTGTGAGTGGAGTAGGTTCATCATCACCGTCAATTAGTGTTGTTAAAGTGAATGGATGTAATTTGACTGATATTGCAATTAATATGTGGTGTTATTCGGGTAGAAGAGAGATTAATGGTATTGATACATCACAATCTCCATATACACCAGTCAATTCTACTATTGGTGAATATGTGTGGGGCTGGGTAGATGGGCAAAAGTATGTTAATGGTGTTTCTGGATAGATATATAAGTAATTATATAATATAAAAATATATATTTAAATACTATAGGTCATAATATATATATGTGATTTAAGATGCCCAAAAAATTTGATGATATGGTGAGTGCAATTAAGGCTACTCTAAGAAAGGATAATCCAAAGATTTCTGATAAAGATTTAGAAAGTAAAGCTTTTGCAATGGCTACTACTCAATGGAAAAAGATGCATGGTAAAGCACCATCAAGAGAGAAAGTAAAGGATTGGCATGTTATTGAGTTCTATATGCCTATTAATGAAAGTGTATCTACAAATGGTAATTTCATAATTAGAGGTGTTGCTATTAATGAAACTACTACAAGAAATGGAATAACCTATGTAGCTGAAGAATTAGAGAAGTCCGCTTATACATTTAGAAATAAACCAATTTTGTTAGACCATAATAACTCTGTAAAAAATATCGTTGGTAGGACAACAGAAAATGTTTCATATAATGATATCAAGAGGGCAATTATGTTTGAAGGTAAAGTTATGGATAAAGAGATTCAGCAAATGATTAAAGATGGAAGAATTACTAATGTTAGTATTGGTGCTAAGGTTCAAGATTTAGTTGATGATAAAGATGCAGGAACTGTTAAGGCAGTTGGTATTGAAGGATTAGAGATATCTTTTGTTGCTGTTCCTGGAGACCCTAATGCTGGTATTGCTTCTGCATTGTGGGAGAGTTATGAAATGAAGAAAAAGACTGAAGAGGATTATATTACTGATGATGAGGAAGAGGAAGAAGAGAATGATGAGGAAGATGATGTTGTTGTAGATGAAGAAAAAAGTAAAGTTCAAAATCAAATAAATGAAAAGGAGGTTATTAATATGACAGAAGACGCTATACAGAAAACTGAACAAGTACAACCTGTTGTTACTGAAGAAGTAAAGACAGTTGTAGAGGAGAAAAAAGAAATAAAAACTTTTGACTTGGAAGCATCTATGAAAGCAATGACTGAATCAATTTCTGCATCTATGAATAAGATGGAAGAAAAGATTAAAGCACTTGATGAAAAGATGAATACAAAAGTTGAAGTTAAGACTGAAAGTGTAAACCCCTCAGTTAGTGTAATTGAAAAGAAAGCGAATGAGACTAAAGGTATTGTAGCATCAAAAACTGAAGTTGATGAAGACTTATCATCAGACATAGTTTATGAACAGGCTGATACTGGAAGAGGATTTCAAATCTGGAGAAATTATACTGATAAAAGCAAGTTTAAAAGACTTGCAAGATAAACTCATGTTTAATTACTGAAAGGAGGATATGATACAATAAAATGGCAGTAAACCCATACGGATATGTACCGTTAACAGACGGTGGTACTCCGAGAATTATAACTGGATATGCAAAAGAAGTAATCAGTGGTGGACAACTTGTTAGTACATCAGGTGCTACAGGTATTGTTAGCTCTGGTGCAGATAGTTTTGTTACATCTGATATACAATTTTATCACACTATTGGTAGTGGTAATTTTGTTGGTGTAGCTTTACATGACGCAGCTTCTGGTGCAGTATTAAGTGTTGCTACAAGGGGAACATTCATTCTTGAAGCTTCAGGTGCAGCAATTCCTGCAGGAACTTTAGTTGGATGCAATAATGCTGATGAAGTTATTTCTGGTTCTGTTGCAAGTGGTTATGCTACTTGGACAATAGGAAGAGCTTTGACAGCAGGAAGTGATGCTGATTATGTTGTTGTTGATATACATGGATAAAAATGGCAAACGAAATGAAAGCAATTAGAGAACTCTTGCAAACTGACTTAGGAACTGAAGGTCAACTATTAATACCTCGAAAAATACATGATACATTAATTGAGGAAGTTGACAAGAATATTATTCCAAGAAGTGAAGCAGCATTATACTTTGGACCAGCAGATATTCCTGGAAGTTCTATTGATGTTGATAAAGTAACTCCTAATGCAATGAGTATAAGAGTTGTTGGAGAAGGAGCTGAATCTTATCAAGACCAGTCTGCTTATACTTCGCAGAATTTAAAACCTGTGAAATATGGAGTAGCAATTAGAATTACTAAGGAAATGTTAGAAGACGGTAAATGGAACTTACTTCAGCATAACATTATGACAGCTGGAAAGAGATTTGCTGAAAATGAGACAAAACTTATTTTACAGGATGCTCTTGATAGTGCAGCTAATACTGTTTCTGGTGGTGCAGCAATTACAATTGCTAATATCACAAGAGGAATGCAGTATTTAGATGATAATGATTATACAGCATCAACATTATTTGTTGGTATGGAAGTATTAAATGATTTAAGAAACATTGATACTTTTGTAGAAGCAAATAAAGTTGGAAACACTGAAATGTTAGACAGAGGGTTCTTAGGAATAATCTTTGGTCTTAATGTTATCAAGTTTTCAACTAATGCAGCACCATCTACTACATATAGCAAATATGCATATGTAACAGATAAAATGCATGCTTATATGATTGCAGAAAAAAGACCAGTTACAGTTACAAATTTCGATATGCCTGTGTATGATATGAGTGCAGCTAATATTACTCAAAGAATAGTAGTTGCAGCATTGAGAACACAAGCTATTGCAAAGATAACAACTAGTTAAGAGTACAAGATGATTTAATAATTTATTTTTTTTATTTTTTTTAAATCATTCATAATATATGAAGAAAATCTGAATAAAACAGATTTAAAATAAATTGAAAGGAGGATACAATAATGTCAAGTTTAAAAGATGGATTAGGATTTGAGGAAGTCACAAATGACGCAAACTTACTTACTGATAGTCAGGATGGATATTTTCATAATGTGAGTGGAGCAAATGCTCAATTTACTGGCAGTATTATTTCTGCATTATCAATTACAACAGATGCATATTCTACAAATATTCATACATCAAATATAGCAGATGCTAACGGAGCAGTTTATTCTATAAGTATTGGTAGTGGAATTGCTATTTATGGAGCTAAAATTCAAGCAGGTAGTATAACATTATCTACAGGTAGTGTAGGATGGATAGTTTATCCAGTTGCTTATACAGGATTACCATGTGTAGTTGTAAGCAATAGAAGTGCATTAACTGATATTCAAATAGTAAATGGAAGTCTAACAGCAGGAAGTGCATATGTTATTGGTACTACTGCATCTAGTATTTTGAGTTGGATGTCAATCGGAATTTAATTGAAAGGAGGAATGAAAAAATATGGGAACAGATACAACAGGAAGCCTTGTAGTGGGTTTAGTTGATGGAATGGGAAATGGATTTGGAGTTTCCTCAGTTGAGGTAATGACATTGACAGGAGCACCAACAGACATTTTAACTGTACAAGTTGGAAGTCAAGTTGCTTTTGCATCAGATACATCTACTTATTACATGGGCTTAGGTCAAAATGGAAGTACTTGGGTTAAACTAGGTTCTGTTGCTTAATTTGTTCTTTGGTTACGCCAAAGTGCAAGTTTTAAATATCCTAAAACGATAAGTAAGATGGTAAGAGAAAATAGATTAAAGGAATATATATTTCCTAAGTTTAATGTTACGGGTAGTAATTTTTCTATGTATGATGAAGTTAGTAATCCTCATACGATAAACGGAGAGATAGTCAAGATTATTTTTACTGGTATTGCAAGTCCTGGGAGTTTATGGATTGCTGAAAGTGGAACTAATATTGAGTATTTTAGAAAGAATGATATGACTTCTGGATTATCAAATTTTGAAGTATATCCATTTGTTTATGGAACAAGTAATATTGGAGTTACAGGAAGTCCTCAAGCATTTACAAATCCTGAAACTAATGGTCAGGTTTATTTAGCTGGAAGTGGATTTACATCTGGAACAGGTACAACATTTGGTCCAGTTACTCTCTTATATAGATAATTCATACATACTAATATGGTATCCCTAAGTGATGTTCAGATTGGAAGTATAGTCTTAAATATGATTGAAGGAGTTCCATCATATATAAGTGGATGTACTTTATGGAACATGGTTGATATGGAAGTATACAATGCTGAGCAATATACTGGTAATTCTATTGGTATTACTGCAATTGCAGAAATGTATCAACCTGCTATTATTAGTTTAGCAGCATCATCTGTATTGAAGATGATGGAAATGCAAGGAGCTGATGTTAGTAATATTAGTCTTGGTGATTTTTCTATTAGTAAAGGAGCAAACTCATCTAGTTCAACATCTTCACAAAGTATGAGAGAAGATGGATTGACAAAATTAGACAATTTAGGTGCAAAATTCTCATATTATAAGGCTAATGGTTAACAATAAGAATAGTAAATCAGATTGGAGTATGAATATGATTAGTAAAGATATAACAGAGATTAAAATAGGGGTTGCAAGAATCGAAGAACATATTAAGAAAGTGGATACTGATGTTGCAAGACATGAGGACTCTATCAAATGCTTAGAAACAGATGTAGCAAATAATAAGATAGAGTTGGCTAAATTAGGAGCAATAGCAGGAGTATCAGGTGGAGTTACAGGAGGAGTAGTTTTCTTCGTAACAAAGCTGATAGGAATGTAATATGACTTTTGCAGATGAACTATACAAGGATGTAGAAAGTGTCTTAAAATATGGACAACAAGTTAGACTTAAATATTATACTGGGAGTTTTAATTCTGGGAGCTATTATGATGATGATGTAAGTTATACTCAGTCAGGAACAGATTATTGGACAACAGGATTAATTTGTCCTATTGATTCTAGATTAGGAGGTCATGATGCCTTACTTTTACAACAAGGTAAGATACTCTATGATGATAAGAGATTATATGTTAATGGAAGTACCTCTATATCAGGTCTAAGCCCTATCAAAATCGGTCTAGGGAGCCCTATACAAGCAGAATTTCAAATTATTGATGAGGGGCGAGATATCATGTGGAGTTTAGAGAATAAGCCTATCTATAAGAAGGTTTATATAAGATTTTTAACAAATGGTTCATTCATAGGAGAGTAGTATGACAATCAATGTTAAAATTGTTAACTTAGATAAGGTTAAAGAGTTATTAAAAACTGCTTCGGATGATGTTAAGAAGAATGTAGATAAAGGTATTAAAGAAGCAGGATTCTTCATACAGACAGAGATACAAGAAAGCATTGCTGGACATAGAGCAGAAATAAGAAGTTTTGATACAGGAAGATTTGCTAGTTCAATTAAAGCGACCTTTCCAAAGCAATATGTTGCAATTGTAGGAACAGATGTAGATTATGCAAAGTTCTTAGAATATGGAACATCTAAAATTGAACCAAGAAGTCATTTTAGAAATACTGTTGCAAGGAATGAAGACAAAGTAAAATTGTATATATTAAAGGAGATAAAAACAAGTTTATGATTTATGAATTATATAATATAAAAATATATATTTAAATAACTCATTCAATTAAGATAATTGATTGCAAGCGAGTAATCAAAAAATCCAAGCGAGGAACAAATGACAATTACATCAATATCAAGTGCTACTTATGTAGCAGATTTAGTTAATTTTATAAGAGATAAACTTAGTTCTAATATTACAGACCCTTTATCTGGAAAGAGAGTAAGCTCTGAAAAGTTTGTTATGACTGAATATCCAAGAAGGGAAGTAAAATTTCCTATCATTACTGTTGTGGATAGACCAAGTAGGCAAGAGCAAAGACTCGGAATGCAAAGTGAGGGAACTATACTTAGATTAACTATTGAAATTAGAGCATGGGCAAGAAATGTTAAAGAGAGAGATGAGTTATACGATTCTATTCATAATTATTTGAGAACAGAACAATTTGATACCTTGACTGGAGCTAATCTTCATGATTTTGCTTTAGGAAGTGTTGTTAATATAAGTGAACCTGATGTTAAAAGTAAAGTTGCCGAATTTACATGGCTTTATGTATGTGAATGATTATAACTTATGAAAGGAGGGTTTAAAAGGAAATGACAAAATATCTAAGTGACCAAAACAAAATAGTAATGATACATGAAAGTGGTACTTATGCAACTACTTCTGGTGGTGGTGTATGGATAGGTTTAGTTCAAGAGAATACTATTAATGAAAATACAAATGTAAATCCTATAAGATATCAAGGTAGTACAGACAGAAATGTTGATGTATTTACTGATGGTGTGTTGGGTTATACAGGTACTCTTACTTATTATCCTCAAGATTTTAGATTGTTAGGATATACAATTGGAAGTGTAGTGGACAGTTTGGGAACTCATGTAATAACTGAAAATAATGGAGATGATAGAGTGCAAACTATGAATCAACCTTTAACTTCGTTTACTATGGAAGATAGTAAAACAAGTACAACTACAGATAATAACTTTATAAGAACAGTTAAAGGAACTATGGTAGATTCATATACTCTTACATTTACTCAGGGTGAACCTGTATCATGTGAGATAGGATATGTAGCACAAGATGTTACATTCTCATCAGGAACAAGTACATCTGTAACTGTTAATGGAAGTAGACCATATTTATGGAGCGATGCACAATTTCATTTACCATCTGGGACTGTTGTAAATAACGTTACTGAAATGACTTTAACAGTAAACAATAATCTTGCAACAGGTCAATATATCAATGGTAGTAGAGTTGCATATGAATTCCTACCTCAAAATAGGGATTATGAATTAGCTCTTACACTTTATTTAGACAATACTAATGCTAAGACATTATATTACCAGTATTTCTTAGGAGGTAGTGAATTTAATTGTATGATTAAAGCACAAGGTACTCCAGGAAGTGCATTTATAGTGATGAGTGGATGTAAAATTACTGATATGGAAGCTCCTAGTCCTGTCGAAGGAATTAATGAGCAGACAATCACTGTGCAACCTAAATCATTAAGCGCATCTATAACTGATGCAATAAGTAAATATAATGCTTGGTAAAAGGAGGTCAAAATAAAACAATGGAAACAAAAGAAGTATTCGTTGGTAGTAAGAACTTTACTGTTAGAGAATTACTTGCAAGAGAAGCTGATGGAATAGATTGGACTAATAGTAAAGAAGCTTTAAAAAAGCAAATAGTAATATCTACAGGGATAACTGAAGATGAATATGATAATCTTACTATAAAAGAAAGATTAACATTAGTTAATGCTATCAATGATATAAATGGATTAAAAGATTTTCAGGCTCCAGCAAATTAAAGACTAACTTAACAATTTGTGAGTTTTTTCAAGGCTGGACATTAACTGATATTGATAATCTTACTATCAAAGAAAGAAAAGGTGTAATTAAATATATTAAAGATAGAGTTAGACAGATGAAAAAACCAATTAAACCAAAAAGGAGATAAAAATGGCAGATACAGAAATGCAAATTCTTATCACAGCTGTAGATAATGTTTCTGCAACTATGAATAGGATTGAAAAGAAGTTAGAGAATTCTAATAAGAATATTCAAAAACAAACTGATAAGACTGCAAATGCCTTTGATAAGCAAATGGGAAGTTTGCTTGTATTAGGTCAAGCAGCAAATACAGTTGATAATATATTTTCCTCATATCAAAATTTACAAATTAGAGTTGAAAACTCGACAGAAAGACTAGCAAATGCTCAAGATAGATTAAGAAAGGCACAATATAATTTAACTAAGGTTCAACAGGATACATCAAAATCTGCGTTAGATATTGCTAATGCACAAGCAGATGTTGAGTCCGCAAATAGAGGACTAATCATAAGTCAGAATAATTTAGCAAGGTCAAATAATATGGTGTTAGGAACATATATTTCTATTGGTATTCAAACTGCAACTCTTATAAGACAACTACCAATTCTTATTATAGAAATTAAAGCTTTGACTGCATCTAGTCTTGCTTTTGTTGCAACTCCTTTAGGAGCATCAATGGTTGCATTGGGAGCATCTATTGCTATTGTGACGTATCAAACATCCCAATTAAATAAGCAACAAGAAGAGATTAATAAGATAAATGAAGAATCTGTTACAAACATAAAAGCTATTGCTGATGCATATAAAAGTTTATATGATAATACTAGTAGAACTGAAAGGTCTGTTAAAGGTATAAATTCTGCAATAGCTGAAATGTATGGATTTTCTGGAAATTTAGTTTCTGAAAAAGAAGCAACAATGCTTGTCAGTATTGCTGAAGGAGAAAAAAAAATATCAGACTTAAGAGCTACTAGAGCACAACAAATTTCTAGTGGATATGATATAACAATTATAGATGCTCAGATTGCTAAAATACAAGAAGAACAAGATGTATTACAAACAAGATATGATACAGAAATAACTGCTGCAAATAATGTATTTAATGCTCAAAATGTTTTAAGAACATCAAAAGAACTAGCTGATACAAATAGTCAAAAAAGAATTAATGAATTTTATAATAAATCATATACAGAACAATTAACATTTATGAAGGATGTTTATTATAAAACTCTAAACGATATTAAACAAGCTGACTTTAATGCTGATATGAGTAGATTAAATGACCTCATAAGTAAACAAAGGGAATTAAATGAGGCAAGAGCACAATCATATGCACAATCAAATATATTAAAAGAAGCATTAGATAAAGCACCAACAGCTTTAGTTAATACAATAAATAATGCATTAGGTATAGGTAGCTCAAAATCAAAAAATGATTTTGTGAGTAGACCAGGACAAGCACCTATAAGTTTTAGTAAAGATGATACTTTGATTGGAGTTAAAGATGTTAATAGTTTAGGTGGTAGAGGAATGACATTAATAATTGAAGGCAATATTTATGGAACTGACCCTGATGAAATGGCTGAAGCTCTTTATGATAAATTGAGGAGGAAAATTAGTTTTTAATTCTTCATAATGACAATTCATACAAACATAATAATTAATGGAAGTGCTATTAGTAGTTTTAGTGATTGTAGTGTTACAAAGAGTTTGAGTAATGAATATTCTTCTAATGAATTTAGTTTATATATTGATAATTATATGGGAAGAAATGGAAGTAGATTTCAGATAGGTGATAGTGCTTCTATCTTTATTGAGAAAGATTATAAAATTATGAATGAGAGTATAAGAAATGGATTAGTTGGATATTGGAAACTAGATGAGAATTTAACATGGGTTAGTAATCTTGGTATTGAATATTCCCAGTTGAATGATGTAAGAGATTCTAAAGGAAACTTTCCTGATGCTGATAATTATTATACTTTTGTTGAGATGTTTGATAGTAAAATAAATAATTGTCTTGGATTTACTATGAGTGAAGAATCTCAAGTTCATGTTGTGGTTGACCCAACAGATGCTACTCAAAATCCAACTGATTTCTCTATATCATGTTGGATGAATTTTGATAGTAATACTGTTCAAGATAGTTTGTATCCATTAAGTACTTTATATACATCTGGAGGGAATACTTATAGAAATTGGGCTATATATAAAGGAAGTGTACCTGCTGAGAATGTCAGTTTTTATACTTATGGAAATGGTTCGACATTTGGAACATTCATTGGTTCTGTTGGGGCTGTTGCAAATAGTTGGAACCATTATGTAGGAACTCTGACTGGTTCTCTTGCTAAATTTTATTTTAATGGAAGTTTAATTGGAAGTAAGACACCCATTACTAGGTCATCTTTAGTTGATACAATGTATTTTGGAACAGGTTCTGTTTATGTAGGAATAAATGGATTCTATTGGATTGATGAAATTGGATTGTTTAATAAGGGTATTACTGAAAGTGAGGTGAAAGAGATATATAATAATGGAAGTGGAATATGTTATGGAAAGAATATTTTTAATGGATTGATTGAGGATATTAAATATACAGGAATTGAAAAAAAGGAAGTAATTCAACTAAATGGAAGAGATTGGACACTTGCACTTCAAGATAGGACAGTTGAACCAGAAGTTTATACAAATACAACTGCTGGAAGTATTGTAAGAGATATTATTTTAAAGTATACTGATGGAATAACAACCAATGGAGTTAAAGATAGTACTCAAATTATAGATAGAATAGCTTTTAATCATACTCCTGTTTTTGATGCAATTAAACAAATGGCAGATTATACTCAATTTGTTTATTATGTAGATGAGAATAAAGATTTAAAGTTTCATGAAAGAAAAGCTGTTAACTCTGATTATGTTTATAATAATGAAGCAGGTAATGTTGCAACAAAAGTATCATTTAAAGAGCAAAGGGATAGTATATATAATCAAGTTTGGGTTTATGGAGATAGATACTTAGATGGATATAAGCAAAATTTTGTGGCTGATGGAGGCAGTGTTTATACTCTTTCATATAATCCTCATAATACTAACATAACTGTTGGAGGAAGTGTTATTCAACCAGGACAAATTCAAAGTATAAATATTATACCAATTAGCGGAGCTAAGTATGAAGTAGATTATGATGACAAGACTGTTACCTTTATTTCAGGTACAAGTCTCGGTAATTTTACTCCTACTTCAGGAGATGCTATTATTATAACTTATGATAGGTCATTACCTATTATAAAAGTAGGAGATAATCAAGCTAGTATTAACTCATATGGAAAGAGAGTTAAAGTTATACAAGATAAGAATATTAAAGACCCATTAACTGCTCAATTAATTATGTTGCAAAACCTTGATGATTATTCAGACCCATTAAAACAAGGAACAATAAACATTAAAGGATTGGATGATGTTGGTGTAGGTCAATCAGTTTTAGTTAATAACACATTTTATAATATTGTATGGCAAACTTATGATGTTGTTGAAGTAGATTATAAAATAAATAATAATACTTGTTTAGATGAACAAGTCATGACATTAAAGTTGAATAGAAAGCTACCTGATATTACAGATAAATTAAAAGAAGTTATACTTGAGATAAAGAAACTTCAAGGTGCTGATATATTGCTTGCCGATACAATTACAAGATATCAATTTACAACTGGAAGTATGGGAGTAAGACAAAGTGGATGTAATGTCTATATGAGAAATGTAACAGGTTCAGGATTGATATGGACACATCCTGTATATGGTTTATGGGATTCACAATATTGGAGTAGTGAATTAACTTCATCATATGAATTAATATGGAGTGGATGTTATTTTTAAATTATGAAAGGAGGAAAATATGGCAGTAACAAATTACGGAAGACAAAGAATGGCATTATGGTTGGGGGGAAGTAGTAGTGAGTATCCTAGCTATTTTGTTATTGGAAGTGGTAGTGGTGTAGAGTTGGCTACTGATACAGCTCTTGTTTATGTTGAAGATAAACAAATTATTACAACTGCTGATGTATCTGGAGCACAAAAGGTTAAATGGACTGTTGATTGGAATAGTATTGAAATGAGTGGATTAGTATTAAGAGAGTTTGGTTTAACCGTATCTGGGGCTGGTAACACTGGGAGTGTATGGAGCAGAACTGGCATGCCTGCTATAATCTTTGATGGAACTAATGAACTTAGAATTGAAGAAATATGGGAGGTTTATTAATTATATAATATAAAAAAATAATTTTATATAATCATAATCATATATATAAAGATGGTATTTTCAATTACAAATACATTTGTTAATGGAACTATAGCTAATGCTGGTAGTGTTAATGATAATTTTACAGATGTCGTAGATGAGTTTAATAGATATCTTACTGTTGCTGAGCAAACTACTTTATTAGTTGGTCCTACAAGTGGGAGTATTAGTTATATTGGTTCTAGAATATCTCATTTAATTCAAAATATTGGTAGTACAATATGTTATGTAAATTTTGATGCAGCTGCAACATCTGGTTGTTGGAAAATACAACCAACTGAAACTTATAGTTTGCAAGGTTATGCTTCAGCTTTATTTGCTGTTACAGTTGCTGGTTCTACAACAATTAGAGCTATAGGACAAGTATAAAATGGGATTATCAATAAAATATATTAATGTAACTAATGTGGCAGGTAGTATTGTATTTAGTCCTACAATTAATTATGTAGATATTCATAATACAGGAGGTAATCCTTGTTATATTGCTTTTGGTTCCCCATTAGCTACAACTAGTAATTTTAAAATGATGCCGGATGATACTCTGGGTATAGAGTTAAGTGGATTAAGTGTAATTAGTGGTATATGTGAAAGTGGTGCAGGAATTACTACTCAATTAAATATTGCAGGAGCAGATATTGTTTATCCAAGATGGCAAAGTTAATTTCTAAACCTTTTAAAGAGTATGATAATAACTGGTTAACAGTTGCAAATTATGTTAGTGCAGGAGGTATATCAGGTTGGACTGCAGGTGGCAGTGCTAATGGAAAAGTAAATCAAAAAAAAGGTATTATTTATTGTAATAGTGATAGTAGTAGTTATACAGCATCATTAACTACAATAAGAGATTTAAGGACATTAGGAACTATAATCAGTTTTGCAGCTGGAGGTAAAGCGGGAGCTGACTCTACATCAACAATAAAATTAACAGATGGTACAAATAGTTTAGTTCTATTACAAATGGGTACTTCTCAAATGCATGCTGCATATTTTACAATTGTTATAACTGGAAATTCTGTTAAAGTATATCTTCCAATTTCAAGTGGTAATGCGGGAACTATTATTGCAGATGAAACAACTCAAGATATAAGTTTATGGTCTTCATTAAAATTACAAATAACTCAAACAAATAATGCTACTTTATCAAATGTATGGTGTGGTCCTGTTATGGGTAATAAATCATGTATAGGTAGTAAGGGAACTGCCTTTAGTTAATTTATAATGTCAAATCCTTTTAAATCAATTTGGGAATACTTTTCAGGTGCAATTATTCATAAAAAGAATGATTTAGAAGAACAAATAATATTAAAAGATGAAGAGATAAGTAGGTTAAATGTAGTTATCGAAAAGTTGAAGATAAGAAAAGATATGAGTTTCCCTGCTTCATACAATACAATATCTATTTATGATACATTAACTCTTCTTCAAGAATGTACTCCTGATATATATTTATCTGATATGAGTTTTGATTTAACAACTCAAGAAGAGGCATCAAAGTTTAGTGAAGAGACAGCAGTTCAATATAGAACATGGGTTAATGAGAAGCATGATTGTGACAATTTTTCATTTGCAAGTATGGGTTATTGGTCTGATGGGTTAAAGAGCTTTGCCTTTGGTATTGCTTGGAGTAAAAATCATGCCTTTAATATTATGGTAGATAAAGATAAGAATGTATGGATAATCGAACCTCAATCTAATAAGTGGTATACTCTCGATTATATCAAAGAAAATCCTAAGATAGGTGAGCTTATTTATTACCCTATGAGAATGATTGTGATGTAGTATATAGTCAAAAATATGTTTTCTAGTGATATAAAAAGATTTATAAAGATGATTCTATTAGTTAATTTATCAAAATAAAAGAAATTAATTTTTACTAAAAGGTAATAATATGAAAAATAAGATAAAAAAAGAAAATAAATTTCAAAGATGGTTAATAAAGATAGGAGTTCTTAAAGAGAGTAAGGTAGTTTATGAAAATTGTTTAAATTGTGGTAAAAAATTAGAAGGTAAACAATCTATGTTTTGCAAAGCAAGTTGTGGCAGCTATTATTATAATGTTAAAACTAAAGTAAAGGAGATAAGAAGAAATGAAAAAAAATAAGATATTTAATGTAAGAACTATACCTCAAGCAGAGAATGTAATAAATGGTGTTATATTCTATGAAATAGAGGAACATATTAAAATAGAGAATGAGATAATCAAATTAAAAAATAATTATAAATGGTTAACTATATCTATGATTGTTCTTATCATATTAAATCTTATAAGCTTATGCTTAATTGTTTGAAAGGAGGTTAATTAAAATAATATCAAAAATGGCTCAAGAAAGCAATAAAGCTGCTATATGGTCTATTGTTGCATGCGCATTAGTTATTATTATGGCAATTGCAGGTACAGTAATGTATAACTCAATTAATAATAAAGTTACTGATACAAATGCAAAAGTAGATAAAGCTGTAGATGGTTTAAATACTGCAGTAGATTCTTTAAAGAATTTACCTCAAGCAAATGTTGACTCAAATGCTATTGCAAATGCTGTAGTTGAACAAGTTAAAGCAGATATTACTACTCAAGTAATTGGTAGTGGTTCTGGCTACGAAGCTATATCTATAAATGGAGAGTACTCATGTAAAAATATGTATTTCCCAAGACCTTCAGATTACACTAGTTTTATAACAAATGAACTAACAAAGAATAATTATAGAAAATTATTCAATGAAATTTCAGGAATTATGAATATAGAAAGTAAATCTGATATAACTTCTGTTTCAGTTCATGAAATAGGAACTTGTAGAACAAATCAAGACCCATCAAGAGGAATTACTGAGAATAGAGAAACAACTCAGCAATATACTATTGATGTATCATTCCATAAAGATGGTGGAAGTGATTTATACAAGAAAAGATTTATAGTAACTGCAACTGTAGATTCAATGAGTGATGGATTATCTAATGGAAATGTTGAATTGATTTCAATTACTCCAGTAGCTAATAATTACGCATTACCTTAAAAAGGATATTTAATTTTTTTATTTTTTCCTTTTTATTTTATATTCATAACCTCATAAGATATCATAGTCAAGGCAATTTCATTTACATAGTGAGAGTAGAGTGCCTTGATAAGGCTTCAGAACCTTTTATTTACTCTACTCTCATGCCTATTCATAATATGAAAATTCCAATAATAAAGTTTCCAGAAAAGAAGCAAATGGTGATACCTATTAAGACTCACTATTCTAAAACCTTATATTGTAATAATTGTGAAGCGTGTAATGAATTAAAAATACCATTAGGCACAACAATAATAGATTTCTTACAAACATACAAATGTAAAGAGTGTGGATGTGATTGGCTTAAAAGTAGAAAATAGATAAATTTATATAATATAAAACCTTACTTAATATATGATTTTTGAATGGTAAACTCATATGAAAGGAGGTTTTTAAAATGTCAGAATTTGGAAAATTATCAAAAGAGGACTGGATTAAAGTAGGTAAAGGAGCTTTAGTTGCTGGTGTAGGAGCAGCTATTATCTATGTAGT
>Ga0172381_10003608_pt1 | contig 16326 bp, 7 predicted proteins | sample Leawel6488metaG_FD_119754 | JGI IMG/M metagenome (GOLD analysis project Ga0172381, IMG submission 119754) | Leachate microbial communities from a municipal landfill in Southern Ontario, Canada - Leachate well 64-88 metaG | ecosystem: Engineered > Solid waste > Landfill > Unclassified | place... | reverse complement strand
TTGATTTTAATATTCCCCTGATCACCAATGCCCGCTTAGCCAGCGCATTTATTTATGCCATCTGTAAATATGATGAAAATAGCCTGGATATTAAGAGCTGGGATGAATATCGTTGACATTGGTGCCAAAATTGCCGGTATTTCTACCGTTTGCATGATCAATAACGCTGGTGCGCCGAAATATAATGGTTGCTTTTTTCCTGTTTGCAGGGGTATTGCAGTAGTTAACCGGACCGCTGCGGGGGTTTTTACGCGGTAATATTTTACCGCGATGAAGGAATGAACGATACCTTTGACTTCTTATTTTTTCTCTGAAAACCAAAACTCTTAAACCAATGAAAAAACACTATTCTTTTCTTCAGATCAGTTTGATCTCAGTTATTACAATCCTCTGTTTAATTCCCGGATTGCATGGCTATTCGCAGCTTCCTCCCGAAATGGTATGGAATAAAACCTTTCCTGGCTCCTTTGGCGAAGTTGCCCGCCAGGTGAAACCGACCAACGATGGCGGATATATTATGACGGGCCAAAGCGAATCCTTTGGCCCGGGTATCTGGTCGGTCTATGTGGTAAAATCCGACTCAACCGGCACTCTTGAATGGAATAAAACCTATGGCGGCGCCAATTTTGATTTTCCTCTTGCAATCAGTCAGACTTCCGACAACGGTTATATCATCGGCACCTATACTACCTCCTTTCCTCCTTCAGGCACCAATCTCCGACTGATCAAGCTTGACGAAAACGGGGATACCCTCTGGACTTCCGTATTATCCAACAGCAATGGCTGTACCCTTCAATTGGCCGGATGTGTTATCCAGACCCCCGATGGGGGATACATGATTGCTGGTTACGGCTGGATGCCCCCCAACTGCAACCAGATACACCTCTTTAAGACAGGCCCTGATGGTATAGTAGAATGGGATAAAAATTACGGAGGGCCCTCAGATGATTATGGCGCTACCATCCAACCAACCAATGACGGGAACTATCTGTTAGCGGGTTATACTTTCAGTTATGGAAGTGGGCAGGATGACGGGTATCTCATCAAGATAAATCCGGAAGGAGATACCCTTTGGACAAGTGTTATTGGCGGAGGAAATTATGATTCATACCGGTTTGCAAGGCCCACCTCCGATGGCGGTTACATTGCCGTCGGATCCACTCAATCTTATGGTAAAGGAGAACAAGGTTATGTTGTGAAAACCGGTCCCACGGGCGTTTTACAATGGACCACCGCGATTGGCGGGAACAGCAATGAAGCTTTCGAAGGAGTGTGTGAAAATGAAAATCATGAATATATCCTCACAGGAACCACCAACAGTTATGGTAATGGGATGCACGATTTTATGATTGTCAGGCTTGACAGTGCCGGTAATAACCTGGGAATGGCTACGTACGGAGGATCCGGCGAGGACTTCGGATCAACCATCGAAATAATTCCCGGTCATGGGTATATTGCGGCAGGTACTTTTACAGGAAGTTCTTACCTCGATTTCTGGCTTTTGAAATTCGAAGCCGATTCCGTTTATACCTCCGTCGATGAAAAACCGGCAGGATTTTCCTTACAGAATGGATTAAGTTACGCGTTCCCCAATCCCTTCCGATCAGAAACCACCATCGGTTATCACGTTGACCGCAACGGCAAAGTGAAACTATCCATACAGGACCTGATGGGGAAAGAGGTAGCCGTGTTGGTTAATGAAGAGCAAACGAAGGGCTATCATCAGGTATTATTTAACGCAGGATCTTTACCTTCCGGGATCTATATTTACAGGATGGAGACGGAAACGGCCACAATGTCACGGAAAATGAACAAAATGGATTAAGGGCGATCCGATTCCTGTTTATACCAGTGCACCGGGGAAATGCGTATTTTTGTCCTTTGACAGGACTTTAAATCACGCATCTTTCCGGTGTTCCCATGAAACGATTTCCCAGAGAACTGATATTTCTGTTTTTAATTCTACCGTTTTTTGCAATTGGACAGCAACCAGGCGTTACTCCTGCATATTCCAAAAAAGTATCGGTCCGGCAGCTGGATTCACTCCTCCTCGAAGCCCAGGATCTGGATTCAGGGCCTGACAGGATGAAACAAAGATCGGAATATGCGCTTACCCTGGCAAAAAATGAACATTATCGCCGGGGAATTTTCCACGCCACCTACAACATCGCCCTGGCTTGTTTTTATCAGAGCAACTTCCGCCAATCCTATTACATCCTTGACACCCTTCTGACAAGCATGGAAAGGGATTCGGTGAACGTAAACAAAGTGATAAACTACCGGCTGACCAAATCGAAGATCTATTCCCTTATGGCCATTGTTTTTCAGGAATCCGGCGACTATAAAACGTCAATGAATTACTACTTTATGGCCTTGAAGCTGATAGAGAAGACAGGGCCTGATTATGATATTGCACTCATATATAAAGGATTAGGCGGACTTAACATGAACGCGGGGAATATCCGGAAAGCTGGCGAATATTTCGAAAAAGCCATTGTCCTTATCAAAAAATCAGCCGATCAGAAGATCCAGTTCGACATCTATCAGGAACAATATGATTATTACAAGAAAAGAAAAGAGTATGCAGGGGCCCTTGACTATGGGATGAAGCAACTGGAGATCAGCAAACATGCAAAAACACCGTATATGATGGTGATTGCTTATGAAAACCTGGGTGAGGTCTATTTTTATCTCGGCGAAAATGCTATTTCCTCTATTTACCTGAAAAAAATTGTAGAGTCGGACGAAAATAAGCAATTTCCCAACATTCTTTCAGAATGTTATGCCATCCTTTCCCGGTTATCCTTACGGGAAGGATCTTACGATAAATCGAAGAAGTATGCTGCTGAAGCGCTCCGGCAGGCCGAAAAAACAGGAAGGCTCTCCTTGAAAGTGGATGCATTGCTTGACCTAGCCAACAGTTATGAGAAAACTGGCGATGCTATGGCCGCCATCCGCATCCTCCGGCAATACTTATCATTCAGGGATTCGCTGATCGAAAAAAACAACACTCAGAAAGTACTGGAAATTCAGTCAAGGTTTGATCTGGATCAGGTGCTGAACGAGAAAAAGTTGATAGAGAACAGGCTTACCATCAAGATGTTGGAGAATTCAGGAAAGAACTATATGCTGGCCGGCGCTTCTATCATCATCCTTTTGCTGGGTGCATTGTCGATCATCCTCATCCGTAAATATAAGTTTGAAAAAAAAGTCAATGCACAATTGACAAAGCAGCAGGGAGTGATCTGGGACCAGGAGCGGATAATCCAGGAAGAAAAAGAGGCCAGGTTAAGGATGGAGCTGGAACACAAGAACCGTGAGTTGGTAACACGGGCCATGATCCTGACCCAGGAAAATGAAGATAAGATCAAATTGATAAAAGAACTGAAAACCATCCAGGAAAAGCTCAGCGCCACCGGCAATGAAAACGCCCTCCTGGTGGAGGAACAGATCCGGAACCTGCGGACCAACATCAGCAGCGCCTCCTGGGAAGATTTCCGGATGTATTTTGAAAATGTCTATTCCGGGTTTTATCAGAACCTTGAAAAAGCTTATCCCGACCTTACGCCCAATGAAAAAAAACTGTGTGCACTTCTGAAGCTGAACCTCACCACAAAGGAAATCGCAACCATTACCTCGCGGGAGGTCAGGAGCATTGAGTCTTCACGGATCAGGCTGAGGAAAAAACTCCAACTGACCATGGAAACCAACCTGGTAACTTTTTTGTCCCAGTTCTGAATTTATGTTCTATTTTGTCGTTCGCCCATACTGTGAAGAAAACCTCAAGGTATATTCGATAAAACCGGAAACAGAAGTATTTTTACACATCAGATAGGGATCATTTCACATTTTAATAGGCATGTTCAGATCAAGTGAGGTAAAACGCTCTTAAAATTCACACCCTGAAGAATATGACGAAAGTTGTCCGGAAAATATTTAATGTAATAACTGGGAATCATGCCGGTATATTGCTGCTTGTAATTTTATCTTTCCTGATAAACTCCTTGGGAATACCGCAAACAACATTTTCAATTGATAGTTTAAAAAAACTACTTGATAATACAAACAAACTTGCAAATGCTAAGATTTTATCAAACATTGCCGATCATTACCAAAAAGCAGAAAAGTACCGGGAAGCGATTGATTTTCATGAAAAGGCGCTGGGAATTTACCGGTTAAAAAGAGATACCGTATCTGAAGCGGATGCCTTGTATGAAATCGGGCGTTGTTATTCATTAGTATTTGTTTTTGACATTTCTACAGGATATTTGATCAAAGCTTTGGAGCGATATGAAAGGAACAATAATCTACAAGGGGCTTCTCAAACTTTAAACAGTCTGGGCATAAATTATAACCATTGTTTAAACAAAGGGAAAGCGCTTGAATCTTATTTAAAATCATACAAAATAAGTATTAAAATAAAAGATGAGAGAACATCTGCCAATGTATTAAATAATATCGGAACTATCTATTTAACTGGTTTTAAAAATTATCCCAAAGCTTTGTATTATTTAGAAAAATCGTTCGCATTATCGCAAAAAATAGATGATTCCACTCGCTCCATACAATTGGAGAACATTGCTCTCGCCTATATGGGAATGAAAAAGTACAGCGCTGCTTTGCAATATCTCAGGATGTCATTGAATCTCTCTGAACAGTTTAAATCGAAGCTCGGCATGGCAAGCAATTATTGCAATATTGCTAACCTATATCTGAAAATCAATAAACCGGATAAAGCAAAACAGTATCTTGACCGTTCGCTGAACATCTCAAGGGAAATCGATTCACAAGGGCTTATCAGGGTAGCATATAATTTATATACCCTCTATTATGCAATAAAAGGCGACATTGATAAAATGTGGGATTATGCTGATAAAAGTGATGAGATAACGGACACTCTGTATAATGACGAAGGCAAAAAGCTCATCGCTGAAATGCAAACCAAGTATGAAACCGAAAAAAAGGAGCAAGAAATCAAAATATTAAGTGTTGAAAATAAACTGAATGAATCTAAGCTAAGAACCCGCTCATTTTTATTACTGGGTTTGGCCCTAGCATTCATTTTTATCATTGTTTTCATTATTCAGAAACGCAGTTTATTTTTTGCACACCGAAACCTGGTGCAAAAAAATCTCGAAATCGTGGAGTCGGAAAACAAGCTGGGTGCCCTGGTCGAAAACGTCACTCTTTCTGAAAGTGCAACCATCGATAGTCAGGGAGTTCGCACCATCAAGTATATAAGCTCACAGCTCACTGAAGAACAAAAGATTCAAATTAAAGGGCTCATTATAAGATATTTCAATAGCAGTAAAAATTTTTTACATCAAAATTACTCCATTCATGACCTTGCAAATGACCTGGAAATTAACAGGAATTATGTTTCTCAGGTAATCAATGAGAAGTTCAGTAAGAATTTCAGCAGTTTGCTGAATGAATATCGAATTAGGGAAGCCCGGAAAATATTGTCCGAATCATCGAATTACAAATTCACCATCGAGTCGATCGCAGAATCGGTTGGATATAAATCGAAAACAACCTTTAACAATGCTTTTAAAAAGTTCGTAGGGGTTACACCCTCTTTCTATCTTAATTCAATGAAAAAAACCCAAGGGTAAAACGATCACATTATTCATATCATCGTTTTGATTACCTGATTTTTCTGATACTTATTCCGATTCAGGCCCTTTCTTGTATTCTGTTCATATGTGTACATGTGGACAAGAAGACAGTTCAGCGTTTTTGTTGCATTCATACCTTTGCATCGAACTAAAAAAACATTCATTATGAAAAAAAACCTACTATTTCTCACAATCCTTGGGCTGCTGTGTTCCGAGGCTGTATCGGCCCAATTTGCCAGTGACATAAATGAATCAAATACATCGGGTAAGCGAATAAATTACAACCGGGCCATCCCAAAAATCCCGGCACGGCTTAACAATTCGTTTACCCCGGTATCCGATCAAACAGGACTAAAAACTACTGTAAGCGAGGGCGTCTGGAGTTCAAACGGGCCTTATGGAGGGTTGGTTTTTTCATTTGCCATAGATACGGCGAATAACATCATATATGCCGGTACCCGTAACGGGGTATGGAAAAGCAATAATGGAGGAGAGAGTTGGGAATATTCATTATCTCCCGAAACAGGGTATATAACATGGGGATGGAATATGGTGAATTCCATTTCTATACTAAAAGACAACCCGGATATTGTATATTCGATATGCGCTACCGGTTTATATAAATCAACCGATAGAGGGCTCTCATGGAATCAGGTTTTAACGCCAGGCGTATGGGGAAACGTTCAGGCATTTACCTATAATGCCCATGAAATAGTCTATGTTTCTGAATACGGCACTGGTATCGAGAAAAGCAACGATGGCGGTCTAAGTTGGGAAAATATAACTCCCTATAACCTGTCGCCTTCAGGTCCCATCATTGTGAATGAAGATAACCCTGATATTATTTTAGCCGGGGCCAATGGTTCAGGTATTTTTAAAACAGTGACGGGCGATACTAACTGGATCCAATTAAATAATGGGATACCCACAGATCTTACGGTAGTAGCCTTGAAAGAAAACCCCAAAAACAACAATACCTTATATGCATGCCTGAGCAAAATATTTCCAGAGCAGGTTGGGATACAGGGTTTATACAAATCGTATAATGCAGGGGAAAGCTGGCAACTTATCAATCAGGCTATTAACTTCAGAAACAGTTTATATGAATTCGATATGATGGCCGTCAATCCTGCTGATACAAACATGGTTCTGATTGTCTGTAATGATAGCTTGTATAAAAGTACCGACGGTGGAGTTACTTTCAAGTATTCTTCTTCAGCATTAATATCTGGCTGTATTACTGTGAATTTCGATCCGGTAAACATTGAGGTTATTTACCTTGGCAAGTACAATGGAATTTCAAAAAGTAATGATGGAGGGAATACCTGGATCGAAAGCAGCAATGGAATGCTTGGAACAACTCCGACAAAGGTGGCTATTAATAAGAACAATCAAAATATTCTATATGTAGTGAGCAACGGATTAAACGGTTTGGATAAAAGTATAGACGGTGGATTAACCTGGCAAAATTCCAACACCGGGCTCCCCGGGTATGCGTATAATTCTGTAACACTTGATCCCATTAACCAGGAAACACTTTATTCCGTTACTCCATTCGATGGTATTTATAAAAGCACTGATTCGGGGAACTTATGGGGACAGCTTACTGATCAATTAATATATACCTTTGAAATTGATCATTCAAACAGCAACAATCAATACGGCTCCATCGACAATGTTTTCTATAAATCATACGACGGAGGCGCCACATGGAATGAAATTTCCACAATAACCACCGGTGGCTTTTTTGACGGTGCAATTGTAAGCATTGCAAAGGATCCAAATTACCAGGATGTTTTTTATTGCGGAACACAGCCATTCTGGAGCACTGATATGTTTGGGGGATTGTTTAAAAGTACCGATGGCGGAATCACCTGGACACAGTTAGTAACGGATCAGGCTCCTGTGAGAATAGCCATTGATCCTAATAATTCAGATATTGTTTACTATGGCACCTGCGAGAATGGGCTTTTCAAAAGCGCCGACGGTGGTCTTTCCTGGAATTCATTGACCACCGGTTTAGGAACAGGTGAAAGTTTGCCTTACATCAGCGATATTGTAATAAATTCTGAAAACAGCAATATTCTTTACGTGGGACTTCAGAATAATTTTTATAATTCATCATATGCTGTAAATAACGGTATTTATAAAAGTACAGATGCGGGCTTAACCTGGGAAGCATTGCCCATGGATGGATTGCTATGGAAAGATGTGGAAGGGCTTTCCCTTTCTCCCGATAACAGCAAATTATATGCTTCCATCCAGTGCGGCGGAGTGTTTTCTTATGACATAAGCGCTGGCATTGTTAAACAGCCAATTAAAGTTATTTATTTGCAGAATGTCCCCAACCCATTCCATTCTTCAACCACTTTGTGTTATAATTTACCAGAAAATGAAACCGTTAAACTCGAAATATTTAACGTTAACGGACAAAAGATTCGGTCGCTGATCGATCATTATCAGATAAAAGGGAAACACGAAATTGAATGGGATGGGGAAACAGATGAGGGTGCGACAGCCAATACCGGTATTTTTATTGCCAGGTTAAAAACAATAAAATCAGTATATTATTATAAGATACTGCACATCAATTGACACGATTTTAATCCAGCATAGGTAATGTCCATGCCCGGTACATCACCGGTGGGGAGATTATATTGATAATCAATCAATGGAAAGAAAGTCCGGTATTGCCATCCAGCTTCCGGACTTTCTTTGTAAACACCCGTTAATGAACGACTACTTTGCTGGTTTCCACTGTGTTTCTTGTTTCAAGTTTAAGTAAGTAGATTCCGCTGTCAGGTTTTTTCCCCGAACGGTCGGTCGTTGGCCAGGATAATTGATGATTGCCCCGAATCATTGGTTTATCAAGCAATGTATTGATCAATTGCCCGTTCAGGTTATACACCGACAGTTTTACATTTGAACTTTCCGAAAGGGTAAACGAAACCATACTGTTTTCAGTTACAGGATTGGGGTAAACTTGCAAAGAGTTCTTTTCGTTGGTACAAAGCCGGGGTATTCCTACCGTATTTTCCACAAAAGCAGCCGGATGCAGGATTTGTGCCATGCTATTACCTGTCATATCCGAAGCAGTAATTTTTAAATCCAAATAACCGGAAGCTGTAAACTGAGCAAATGCGGCGCCGAGGTCACTTTTATAAATATTTCCGAAATCAACCGGATCATAAAGGTCAGGATATTCAACCACATTCAATTCAGTCCAATCATTATCATTATATTTTTTATAAAATATCTGAACAGAGGCTGGCGGATCTAAGGTAGAAGAAGAAGAATAGTCAAAGGCGCTGAGCAAAATGGTTCCTGTCTGGTCAAATTGAAAAGAATTGGTAATGGAATTTTCTGAATTTAATAATTTGAAAGATGAAATTACTGGTGGATTGGCATCAAAGCTTCCCATATCGAAAGAAGCTTCGAAAATACATTTCCCTGGCTGTTCTTTTAACTTGTAGTTTTCATTAGTTATGTTAAATGTATAAATCCCTTGTTCTGGCGCGTATAATGGAGTCGTAAAATTTGATAATGTATCATTTGCTATAACCTTGGTCCCGATTTTTATTTCATAAATGCTGAAATTGTTATCCATTTGCCGCATTTCGTTAATTTGTCCCACAGAAGGGCCCCGGTAATGATCATAATCAATTTCATTTTCTCCCATTCTATCATTATAGAAACAAAAATGATAAAATGGAGCTGCATTCCCCAAATCCACGATACTGCCATTTTGAAACTGAGGGGATGCGGCAGAAACATTAAATTTAGTAAATACAATGCTATCGTTGGAATTAACCCAAAATGGTTCGGTAACCATGGGGCTGGATCCTTCATAAAAATAAACCCGCGCAACCGCGGTCTCCTTGTCGTCCGAAACTTCAATTTCCCTGTTATCCATAAAAACATGCAAGGTGTCTTTATCGAAGGAAGGATAGTTCCCATTAAAACCCCAGCCAGAACTCCCCAAAACAGCGTAATATCCTATTAAATTATCATACCGGATAGTCCCATAGTCAAAAGCCAGGTGCTTATCCACCTGAGATAAAGGAGATTCATGAAAAACCATGTCCATTTTTTTATAATTGGAAAAATTGCTTTGCAGTACAGTATCACTCGTCAATCCTTCAATTTGCCCCATATCTGCGATGTATAATTCGCCGTACCGGATAAAAAGCTGGTTCAACAAAATTTTATATTCCGGATCAATATCAGATGTCATTATATACCCGTTGGGAACGCGAATTGGATTTATAGACGCACTCATTAAGCGATTTTCAGGTAATTCTATGTCCATGGCGACATTGTTAAATAATACGGTTGGACTCGTGGGATCAATCACCTCACCATTTTTATCTTTACATTGGAGGAATATTTTATGATTTGCCATGATGGCAAAATTAATTTCTGTGCTTGTGTCACTGACAATGTTAAAATCATGAATAATAACGTATTCCGGATCCCCATCGAGAGAAGGATTAATATTATTCATGGCAATAATTTCATAGGTATTTTCTGTAAGATCAATTTTCCCTGTCAGGCCATCTTCGGACCATGTTAGATCCATAGTTTGAAAAATAGCAGAATTACTTGTAATGAACAGGTATCCAGCCATACTATTTGGACTCATATCTACATCAAAATTGAGTTTAAGCTGATAAGTCGTTCTGTCTTCAGAGTTGTTGATGGTGGATGAGGGTTTTACCTCTTCTTTGCGATAGACTGGGCTAAAAAATCCATTCTCCGGTTTTGCATTTCCTTTTGGGGTGGCGCATTGAACCGAAGTGTATTTGCCGTTTTTATCTTTAATTAAATAATTTTTCCCGTGAGTAGTTTCATACTCCCTGTATGTTTGGGCCGATAGGGTAAACGTTACAGCCATCCACATTAACGATAGTAATACTTTTTTCATTTGGTAGCAGATTTTAGAATTGTTTATAATTTTTGTAACTATGAGGTACAAAAATAGGGTTTACAATAGAGTTTTGTCCCTAAACAAGGTAGCGAAATGGTATGCATTTAAAAAATTGCCAGGACATGAAATATTTTATAACAATAAGTAAATCAATAATTATAACACCGGATATATACTTATACGGATAACCGGAGATGGGTGCAAAATGATTTGATGATGTTTAATGGCCCATTTTGCTGTCAACGGAGGTTTGATTCACAATTTCGTTGACCTAAAATTTTCTGAGAAAATCTTCTATGTTTTCTGACGGGTCTAATGCAAGTTTCTTTTTTAGCCGGTACCGGAATGATTTTACCGTATTTGTGCTGATATTAAGTATCCGGCAAATTTCTTTTGGTCTGAGGTTGATCTTAATATAGGCGCAAAAACGAAGTTCGTGTTCTGTAAGATCGGGATGATCCTGTTTTAAGTTGTTGAAAAAACCTTGATGCACCTTTTCAAATAAAACCTTGAATTGGCCCCATTCTTTATCAACATTGAGATTTTCATCAATTATTTTTGTTAAATCATGGTAATAATTTCTGTCAAGCGTATTGCTATTATAGTATTTATCTGATATTTTTGAAATTTCGTTAAGCAAATCATTTTTTGTAGTGAGTTGCAGGGAAAACCCGACCAGCTCTTTATTTTTTGCCTCTAATTCTACCTGGTATTTAATTCTTTCGAGTTCCTTTATTTTATCAGTCATCTGAATCTTTTCCTGTAAATGAATGTTTTCCATTTTTTGCAGTTGAATGGATTTCTTCAGACTTTTTCGCACCACTAAGGCAATGATAATGGCAGATAAAGTACTGATAATAAGGATAACATTATTTCGTTTTTGAGCATCGTATTTTTTCAGTAATAACTGCTTCTCATATTGTTTCTTCTGAAACTCTATTTCATATTGATAATCCGAAATTTTTCTGCGTGTCTCTGAGGTCTGGACGCTGTCGTTTAGTTCCACGAACCTTAGATGATATTGATAAGCTTTTTCCCAATGCCCTTGTTTCATTTTGATATCCGACAAAGTAAGATTAACCTTCTTTTCAGCGCTTTTAAATCCAATTTCAGAAAACACAGACAAACTTTGATTTAAAAAGCCCTCGGCTTTAACCAACTGGTCATTATTGGCATAAAAAGTACCAATATCCTGTAAGGCAATTCCGTACATCCTGCGATCATTGTTTTGACGGGCGTATCCTAATGCCTTATAGAAATAACTCAAAGAAACAGATTTATTTTCCGGTCCCTCTTTATCCAGGAGATTGATAAGGCCCAGGCTGACAAATATTTTACAAACAGTCTCATTATCATGTATCTGATTGGCTATTGTCAAGGCTTTATTATTATAAAAGGTAGCTTTGGAAAAATCATTTTTTTCCATATAGCAGTTTGCAATATTCATAAAGGCGCCGGATATACCCCTGGTATAACCAGATTTTTTGTCAGCATTAACGGTACGTTGAAAACAGGTAATGGCCTTGTCATAATCACCTAATGCCAGATTAACCAAGCCCAATCCATTGGCAAATATTCCGGCAGTTATATCGTCTTTCAGGCTTTCCGCTATTTTTATGGCTTCAGTATAATACAACATAGCCAAATAGTAATTGTCTTTATAGTAATAGTAGTTACCAATGCTGTTTTTGATTTTTGCAATAAGGATATCATTGTGATATTTCTCAGCGATCTTTAATGCCTGGATGTTTATGGTAAGGATGCTGTCGGTTTGTTCAAAATTTTGTAATACCCGCGCTTTATAATATAATGCCTGTGCCAAAGCATTGCTGTCATTTATTTTTATGGAAAGGTTAATGGCCTGATAACTAAGGGATAGGTTTTTCTCTTTGTTTCTCCAATAAGCAGTATCAAGTGTTGTAAAAATTTCTGACAGTCGTTTTTTTTCACCTGTGAACTGACCTTTTTTATCATAATGCGAGGACAACCATAACCATGAGGCCAACGCAATAATAATGGACAGTAGTGCAATACTGCCCATCCAGACCAGATGCTTTTTCTTAAGATGCATGAACATGAGCGGGAGGGATTTGCATTAAACAGTCCAAATGTAAAGCAAATCCGTCAAAATTGATAAGTGAGGGTAATTGTATTATTTCAACAAAATTGATACGACGAGGTGTATCGAAGAGAAGAAGGAATATATAGGGAGATAGACAGCCGTAAAAATTTTATCACATAGAGCTTGATTGGAAAAGTAGAGAACCTCCGATGTTAATGGGGCCTATACTTCTTGCTTGTTAGGATTTCTTATTCATAAGACGCAGATTTACAACGTTTATACAATGGGGTCTTTGTTGATAATATTTACAGCTTATGCTTTGTTAGCTCAAACAGTTCATGATCCGGGAACTGTTTGTATATTTGTACTATATTCATGGCTGTGTAATTTTATAACTACTATTAGACAGGTCAAAAACATAACATTCAAAAAGCGAAATCAAGTGTTTGTTAATTCAATCTACTGTTGCTATCTATGATATTGCCAATTTATTTTTAATGCAAAATTTTAAAGTCTTATATATTAACATTTTAGTTTCACTTATGACATTTTCCTGTCATCAAGCTAGCTCACAAGAGGCTGTTTTCATGCTTCCTGATAGTTTAGCTACACTTCTACAGCAGAACAGCAAATCAGATATGGCGCGGGTATATGCTTTGAAAAAAGTTGTAGATGTTCTGTTAAAAGAAGAAAAATATGAGGAAAGCTTACCTTTTATCAAGGAAATAAGCGAGTTGTCGGATAATTTGAATGACAATTATAGCAAAGCGTTGGTGAATTACTATCATGGCAGATATTATTACGGAAAATCTAAAAACAAAGAAGCAATACAATATTTATTATCAGCGCAAAATATTGCAGTAATCCTTCGAGATAATCCCACGAACAAATATCTGCTTTTACGCATTCATAAAAGTTTAAGTGCATGTTATGGGAAATGCAACATGTTACCTGAAGCTTATCAACATGTGACAAAAGGACTTGAAATTAATAAAAATTTAGGTTTTACTGACGATGAATACGATTTAAAAAACAATCTTGGATTGATTTATTCATTAATGAACAAACCGGAATCAGCCATTGAGTTATATAAAGGTATCCTTAAAGATACTTTAGCATTTGATGCTCTTTTTAATACTGGAGTAATGTATTCCAAGTTACACAATCACGATTCGACGCTCCTGTACTTTAATTTGGCATATAAAAATATACGATCATCGTATGATTTGCCTAAAGTGCTAAATGGCATTGGGATTACCTATCTTAATAAAAAGGATTACAAGATGGGTGAAATGTATCTAAAAAAAGCATTAAGTGTGCCTAATGTTGATACAGATATGGATTGTTATTTAAACATAATGATAAATTATGCTGAAGTAAAATTTGATTTGAATAAATATGATTCGGCACTTATTCTATCAAGGTCATGTAAAGCAAAGGCTAAAGAATATGGGGTTTTGATGTATCAAATCAATTGCTTATGGATAGAAATACGTGCTTTGGATCAGTTACAATTATATGATGACATTATGCCTTGCCTGTACGAATATAATGAGTTAAAGGATAGTTTGTATAAAATCCAGGATATTAATATGGTAAATCGACTGATTTTACAAAAAGAGATTAAAGAAATTGAAGAACGAACCAAGTTGGAACTTATGAAACACCAGATGATAGCTGAAATTAAAATCAAAAAACAACTGATTATCTTATGTTTCATTATTTTGTTTTTTGTTCTTGCAACCATCATCGTTTCTTTATTGCTGAACAAAAAAAATATCGTATTGAAAAATAAAAAGATACATGAACAATTACTTTCCGACACACTTGATTTACGCAATAGAGAACTGGCTTCAAAGGTTTTGGTGCAAATACAGAAAAAGGAACTTATAGATGAAATCATAAATAAGCTGGAAGTTTACACAAACATTTCCTCCAATAATACCGAGAGTATTGATACCTTGATCCACAACTTGAAACAAACCTCAAAAAGCAATTTACGGAAAGATTTTGATTACTATTTTGTTCAAATCCAACCAGATTTTTATAACAAATTGCTCGCTGATTTTCCGAGATTGACTCAATATGAACTGCGCCTGTGCGCTTTCATCAAGTTGAATTTATCATCGAAAGACATCGCTGCAATCAACAACCTCAGCCTTGAAAGTGTAAAATCAGCACGGAAAAGATTAAGAAAAACACTTGATATCACAAATCTTGACGACACATTGACCAGTTTTCTTTCAAAATATTAGTTAATCTGTTGTTTTCATTGTCAAAGACCTTAGTCACAAAATTTCTCACACTCCCCGAATGCCTAATGGCGGATTTGGGTTAATCATACACCTTGCCCCCCTATTGCCCCCCGGTATTTTTTAATTGTACTCCTATTGCACACGGGACATTTTAACCTCGTTGTATATACTTTTCTACTTTTGATGTCAGTTAAATTTATTTATTAACCAAATAATTATTTTATGAAAAAACTTTATTTATTAATGATGATGGCCCCACTATTGTGTATGTGTATGCAATTGTCTTACGCACAAAAAACTTGCACATCCAAAAACGAAAACGGTACGCTTAAAACTGTTCAAGTTTCAGAGGGATACAAGATTAAGGAACTTGGCGATGACATGTATATGACTTATAAAGAGCATATGCCCGGTTCGCTTTCATGCAAAGAAACGCCTTCTTTAACCACGCATACTTTGACAATTAATTTTGAAGGAAATGTAATGAGTGGGATTCTGTCTAATGGAGAGGACCTGTATTACCTTGAATCAACATTTCAAGAAGTTGTTTCAGAAGGATATTATGATATTGTAATGGCGGGTCTGACCGGTGATAACCATCGTTGTTTCCTTATTTATGACCAATTGCATATTATTTCCGATACTACATTTAATTTTTCCACAGAAGAAGCAGTTAATAAGTTAACTCTAACTGCTGTGGATGAAAACGGCACAAACATTTCTGTTTTAAATAATATTGAATTATTCCTTCCTGAAATCTGCCTTAATATGCATTATTCTATACAAGCCTGTTTCGTTGGTAGTTTAACTGGACAATACCTTGATCATTATGAAGAAATTCCGGTCTATTTTAACAATTTTGGCAACAGATGTAGTGTTAATACCTATTTCCAATTTACGACTACAGATTCAAAATACTATTACTTATTACAAGATGCTATTACAGAAGGTCTTACGAGTGATTCTACAGTCACTGACCATTTGGAGGATCTGGTTTCTCATTCAGAATGCTTCAATATTAGTGCGGATAATCCAGATACTCTGCATTTAGGATGGAAAGAATCTCTTTTTTATCACTATGCTGAGGGAGAAAACAACGGAATGACTGGTAGTCTATCTTATCCAGGTGCAGCTTATACCCGTTCAAATCCACTTACTGTTATAACAAATACAAAAATTATAGATAATCCTCAACCTGGAGACATAACCTTTATGATAGAACCTTTTATTTATTTCAGGCAGGCCGGAATTATATTTCCTTACTTTGTTTTTTATGATGCTTCATTAAGCTCATTTGAATGGGCATTAAATTCCGAGGGTAAAATAGTTAAAGAACCTTTTGGATTTCCTCATACAACGATGACGCGCTTAATGAATGAGAATTACACAAATATTACTCCGCTTACACCAGCTGTAAATATTTACAATCCAGAAATTCCAATATATTATGGGTATAGAGCTCCA
>Ga0172381_10003607_pt1 | contig 16331 bp, 15 predicted proteins | sample Leawel6488metaG_FD_119754 | JGI IMG/M metagenome (GOLD analysis project Ga0172381, IMG submission 119754) | Leachate microbial communities from a municipal landfill in Southern Ontario, Canada - Leachate well 64-88 metaG | ecosystem: Engineered > Solid waste > Landfill > Unclassified | place... | reverse complement strand
TGTTTATCGGAGGAGAGGATCCGCAGACCTTTAATCCTAGCTTTCCGGCAACGGAATTTTATCGTACTTTTCAGCAGCTTCCGGCGGTCAACGCGATATTTAAATTTATCAGTAAGGATTCTCTCGATTTCTTTAATGTTTTAAGTGCCGGAATAAATAAAACTTCGTTGTTTATAACAAGCCTATTCAAGATGGGCAAGTAGGTTCATATATGCGCTATCCTAAATTACGCGAATTAAAAGAGGCGGTCAAGTCATTGATCAGCCGGCCGTACACAAATGATTTTCCGCGCAAACCGCATAAGCCTTTTGAGCGGTTCCGCGGAAAGCCGGAATATAATCAGGATCATTGTATGGGTTGTACTGCCTGCGTGCAGGTTTGCCCTGCAAGGGCTTTGGAATTTCAGGATGAAGTCGTTTCCGGAAAAGGCAAAAGGACTTTGACTATTCGCTGGGATATTTGTATTTTCTGCGGGCAATGCCAGGCAAATTGTCCGACGGAGAAGGGGATAGTATTATCCAATGATTTTGATCTAGCGAAAACAGAAGACAGAAAGGCAATGCGCCAGAAAATAGATAAAGAACTTCTTTTGTGTGAATGTTGTTCGGAAATCATAGCGCCTAAAGACCAGATACTCTGGGTAGCCAGAAAGATCGGCCCCTTGGTGTTTTCCAATGCCTCGTTAATGCTTTTTTATTTAGGGAACCTGGGTTTATCCGGCCAGGATATCCGGAACCATAAGCAGGAAGGCGAATTAAAACGGGCTGACCGCATAAAAGTGCTTTGTCCGCGTTGCCGCCGCGAAGCTGTTCTGAAATCTTAAATGTTCTCTTCATTAAAAATAAGAAATTACCGCCTTTATTGGATGGGTATGTTTGTATCTCTTATCGGCACATGGATACAGGCGGTGGCCCAAAGCTGGCTGGTATTTGACCTTACCAAATCCGTGTTTCTTCTGGGGTTGGTGGGTTTTTTAAGCTCAGCTCCGGTATTTTTTCTTTCACTTTTTGGCGGGGTATTTGCTGACAGGGTAAATAAGAAAAAAATACTTCTTTTTACTCAAAATGCTTTTATGCTGCTGGCTTTTGTTTTGGCTTTATTGGTGCAGTTTAAAGTTGTTACTCCCAGCCAGATAATGTTTATCGCCGTATTAAACGGCATAGTGATGTCTTTTGACGCGCCTACCCGGCAGTCTATTGTCGTGGAGTTGGTCGGTAAGGACCGGATCTTAAACGCGATCGCGCTAAATTCAGCCGCGTTTAATTCCAGCCGTATAATCGGGCCGGCATTGGCAGGTATTTTTATCGCTGCCATAGGCATGACCGGTTGTTTTTATATCAACGGAGTAAGCTTCTTAGCTGTTATTATCGCTCTTCTTTTGATCAGGATAAAACCTCCTCAGAAGCGCAGTAACCAGATGACTTTTATGAAGGATCTTGGGCAGGGGTTGTCTTATATCAAGAATCACTCGATCATAATGATCCTTATTTCCATGGTTGCGGTGAGTAGTTTTTTCGGCGTTTCCTACGCGATACTTATGCCGGTATTTGCTAATGACATATTGAAGGTCGGCGCCAGGGGTTTAGGCATGCTTATGGCGGCTTCCGGACTGGGCGCTTTGATCGCTGCGCTATCTTTGGCTCGGATGGGTGATTTCCGGCGCAAAGGCAGGTTCCTTATTGTCTCAAGCATAATATTCGCTTTCTCGGTCATTTTATTCGCTTTTTCGAAATCATACGTATTGTCATTAGCGGTGTTGGCAGTGACCGGTTGGGCATCGGTAAGCGCGATGAGTATAACTAATACTCTGTTGCAGACTATGGTAAGCGATGAATTCAGGGGCCGGGTAATGAGCGCTTTTATGTTTACCTTTGCCGGCATAATGCCTTTTGGCAACCTTGTGGCAGGGATGTTTTCGCAGGCTTTTGGGGTATCTTTGACAGTCGCCTCCAGCGGCATTATTTGTGCTTTATTTTTTATCTTTATAAGTGTAAAATATACCAAGATATGGGAGATACAATGAAGAGGTGGAAAAGATGAGTGAATCAAAAGATCTAAAGTTGAACGGGCTGCTTAAAGAGAAATTAATTAATCTGGCGCTTAAAGAGAATAATAAATCGGCTTTGCTGGAAGAGTTGGTAAATTTTATAGCCAAGGCCGCTGATCTTAAGAATAAGAAATCCCTTTTAAAGATAATGGAAGAAAGGGAGAGCCTGGGTTCAACAGGGATCGGCAGCGGAATCGCTATTCCTCATATTAAATATAAGGGCGCGAAAAAATTCGTACTTGCTTTTGCCAGAAAGAAAGAAGGCATAGATTTTAAGGCCCTGGACGGCGAAAAGACCTATTTATTTTTTATTCTGATCTCTCCTGCCGAGCAGGTGGGCAGCCATCTTAAGATATTGGCTGAGATATCGCGCCTGGTCAGGGATAAATTTATTGTTGATCAGCTCAAAAACGCCAAAGACGCCAAAGAGGTCTTAAAGATAGTATCTTTAAGTAAATGACGCGCAGGCGTTTTTTATTTGATTTTTCCGGAAATAATATTAGAATTATAGTATTGAACATATAATGACTCTATCGGCCTTTTAGGGAGGTGAGAGGGGGGCTAAAAAGAGATAAAATATATTTAAACCACCAAGGGAGAAATAAAATGAAAAAGTTTGTTCTTATCATGGCAGTTGTGGCACTGGGAGTTTATCTGGCAGGTTGCGGGAAAAAGGAATCTGATCTATCTGCTTTGCAAGAGCCGACATCTATGGAAGCGTTGACAGCGCAGGCATCGGCTATTCCTGCAGCTACGGCAGAAGTAAAACCGGTTTCTCCGGTTGTGACTACTTCAGAAGTCAAGCTTGAACAATTACCGCCTTCGGGTCCGTTTAAACCATCGGCTTCGGATATCCAGACTGCTCTTAAGAATGCGGGTTATTATACCGGTTCTGTTGACGGTAAGGTAGGCCCTAAGACAAAAAGGGCTATCGAGGAATTTCAGAAAGCCAATAGCCTTACAGCTGACGGTAAGGTAGGCCCTAAAACCTGGGAAGTATTAGGTAAGTATCTGGCATCAGCAGTATCTGTACAGCAGTAAAACATAAGATAATTGATTCGCGCCCTTGTAAATGCAGGGCTATGTGCTATACTTTAATTGCCGATAAGGGTAAACCCGCCGAAAGGCGGGGACGCAAAGCCACAGACCTAAATTACCGAAGTTGGGTAATATGGTGGCTGGGTTGCCGCAGATGAAGGTAGTAGGCCTTTATCGGCGCTTGTTTTTCTAAAAATCCCAACATTTCTGTTGGGATTTTTTTTGTCTAATGCTATAATAAGCCCATGATTGAATTTCCTAAGAATTTCTTTTGGGGAGCGGCTACTTCGGCTTATCAGGTTGAAGGCGACAACTCAAACAGCGACTGGTGGGAGTGGGAAATCGTTACCGGACAAAAGGATAGGTCGGGTAAGGCCTGCCGCCATTATGAATTTTTTGAGCAGGATTTTGATATAGCCAAAAGCCTTAATCAAAACGCGCATCGGCTGTCAATTGAATGGGCAAGGATACAACCGCAAGAAGATAGTTTCTCTGACTCAGAGCTTGATCATTACCTCAAAGTAGTGCTCGCCTTAAGGGGGCGCAATATTGAGCCTGTTGTAACACTGCATCATTTTACCAACCCCATCTGGTTCTCAAAGATGGGAGGGTGGGAAAATAAGCGCGCCGCAAGCCTTTTCTTAAATTATTGTAAAAAAGTTGTTGAAGTTTTGGGTAAGCATGTGCGTTTTTGGGTGACTATAAACGAGCCGATGGTCTTGATATCTCACGGGTATATAATGGGCCAGTGGCCTCCGCAGAAAAAATCATTTCTCAAAGCCTGGGCGGCGACTGATAATATGGTGGATGCCCACGTAGAAGCATACCGTTTTATCCACGAATACTATGAAAAAAACAATTTGGGCAGGCCTCAGGTCAGTATTGCCCATAATATGATGGCTTTCGTGGCCAGCCCTGTAAATTTCAGGAATAATATCGCGGTATCTTTAAGGCAGAAGTGGTTTAACCTGGCTATACTGGATAAATTGATCAAACGCAAATCATTGGATTATATAGGTTTGAATTACTATACCCGTAGCGTTGTGGATGTGGGTGGGTGGGGCTTAAGGAATTTTTCGCTGGATACCAGCCGTCAGCCGGAAAAGCCGTTATCTAAGAATACTATGGGTTGGGATATATATCCCGAAGGTTTGTATAGCTTGCTAATAGGGCTAAAAAAATACAATCTCCCTGTTTTTATATTGGAAAACGGTATCTGCACGCTGGATGATAATCAGCGATGGGATTATATACGCGGGCATCTTACGCAATTACATCGGGCAATCGGTTCTGGGGTGAGTGTTTTAGGATATCTTTATTGGTCTCTACTGGATAATTTTGAGTGGGATAAGGGTTTTACTCCGCGTTTCGGTATCGTTGAGATGGATTATAGTAATTTTAAGCGTACGGTCAGAGAAAGCGCTAAATTATATTCCGAAGTCTGCAGGACAGGTATACTTACATAAATGGACGCGATAAATAAAGATGCCATTCTAAAAGATCTGCCTTTATTTGCCAGTCTTACTGAACAGGAAAATCAGATTATCAGAGAAAAGTCCAGCCTTGTGCCTTATCAAAAGGGCCAGGTAGTTTACCATGAAGGCGCGGCACCGGATGCGTTTTATTGTATAGTATACGGCAGGGTAATAATTTATTCTAAAACCTCTGACGCTAATGAGGTCGCGTTAGAATATCTGCACCGTGGTAAATATTTCGGCATAATTTCTTTGCTTACAGGCGAGCCGCATTCGGTTTCTGCCAAAGCAATGAATGATTGTATGCTTCTGGTGATCAGAAGGGAGGATTTTAATTTTGTTTTACAGAATGTTCCGCGCCTGGCAATCGATCTGAGCGCTACTTTATCCCGCAGGCTGAAGAACAAAGATATTCATCAGAAGACTGTTTTTGAAAGCACGGTTATTTCGGTATTCAGTTCTTATAGCCAGTCGGGAAAGACCGTGTACGCGCTAAATTTGGCATTAAGCCTGTCAAAAGAAACGCGTAAAAAAGTCATTGTGCTTGATGTCTGCCCCAGGGCTAAATCGCATACACTGCCTGCAAGGCTGGGTGTGACGCAAGATTACAAGATCTGTGATTTAAGCGTTTTACGAAGCATCGGCCCGGAAACATTAAAGGAATTCCTGCTCAAGGATAATTCGGGAGTTGATGTGGTGTGTTTTTGCTATGACCCTCAGGATGAGGCGTGGGTCAAGCGAATGGTAGAGATCATTAGTATAGTGGTAAACGATTATCATTATGTGATGCTGGATTTACCTTCAGTTATGGATTGGTCGATCATAGCGGTATTGAATCAATCGGAATTCATACATATTTTGACCAGTCCTGAGCCTGAAGACCTGAAGAAGACGCGAGATCTGATAGAAAAGCTCAAAAATCAATTTAACTTTCAGGATTCCAAGATAAACGTATTGATCAACGAATACAAACTTGCCCAGCTGAACGCTAAACAGCAAATAGCGCTCTTGGGGCATAATATCTATGCTACTCTTCCTAAAATAGGACCGGCATTATCTGATAGGTTGATTTTAGATAGTCCGGATTCAGAATATGCCAGGGCGGTAAGACGGATCTCGCGGCAGCTGGGCGATTGCCTAGTGGGGTTGGCACTGGGCGTTGGGTTTGGCTATGGTTTTTGCCATATCGGGGTATTTAAAGTTTTTGAAGAAGAGAACATACCGATAGACATTATAGTCGGCTCAAGCATAGGCGCGGTGATCGCCGGGCTCTGGGCGACCGGAATGAACAGCAAAGATATCCTCAAACTTATAACCGCGGAATTCAAAGAGCCGAAAGATATTTGGGGTAAGATCGATTTTACATTTCCTTTTTCCGGTTTCATCCGTGGGAATAAACTATATAGTTTCCTAAAGAAACAACTCGGGAATAAGACTTTTCGTGATGTCAAATTACCTTTGAAGATAGTGGCTAGCGATGTGAGAAGCAAAGAGCAGAGGATAATTGACGACGGTTTTCTGGTTGACGCGATCATGGCCAGCTGTTCTATGCCGGGGGTATTTATGCCCTTTAAGTTCAGGGGAGAATTTTTACTCGATGGCGGGATAATCCATCCTTTGCCTGTTGAACCCCTGGTTTATTTAGGCGCAAAGAAAATCATAGCTGTCAATGTGACTCCTTCCAAAGAGGATGTTATCAATGAATTTGAAGCTGCTACCGAGAGTAAAATAACCATCCGTAAACGGTTCAGTATTTTGCGTTTTTTGAAAGAGAAATTTAAGTTTAATATAATTGATATAATATTCAGCAGTATCGAAGTTATGCAGTCGGAACTCGCCCATAAAGAATCACGGCTTGCGGATGTGGTTCTGCATCCTAATACTAAGGGGTTGCATTGGCTTGAGCTTTACCGCGCCGAAGAATTCGCCAAGAGAGGCGAAGAGGAAGCCCGTAAGCATATTAACAGGATAAAACAGGTAATAAACGAATAGGAGGAATTATGAAGGTTTTTCAGGTAAAGATCATTATATTATCGGTTATAATTTTAGTTTCATGTTTAGGCTGTGCTTCGTTAAAAGAAACCGGTAAAGGGTTTTTGGGGATTTCTACAAAAGGGCTGGAGAACGGGCGCAAAGACGCTATTGTGAAGACATACAGCCTGAATTATGCCAACTGTGATACTCAGATACGCGAGGCGTTGAAGATCATCAAGGCCTATATCTATGCCGATGACAAGGAAAATAATCTGATCGCTATATATGTCAGCGAAACAGACACTACTCCCGTCGGTATATTTATTACGAAGGTCAATGCCGGCGAAACCAAGGTGGAGGTTTCTTCGCCGAGCTCATTTGCCAAAGACCTGATCGCCACTAAGGTGTTTGGATACATAGAAGACAAAGATTTTTTAAAATCTGAGGGAACTGAAGAAAAAGTAGAGCCTTTGATCTCATTATAAGCAACCTGGCGGCTTGCAGGCTCAGGCATGAGTCTGGTTTATGGCTATAAATAAAAAAAGAGACAGTTGGGGTTCGCGTTTAGGTATTATTATGGCTGTAGCGGGATCAGCCATAGGTTTGGGGAATTTTTTGCGTTTTCCGGCTAAAGCCGTTTCTAACGGCGGCGGAGCTTTTTTGATCCCCTATTTCGTGGCGCTTTTACTTTTAGGCATACCGTTGATGTGGATAGAATGGACCTTGGGCCGTTTCGGCGGAGGTTTTGAGCACGGAACTGCTCCTGGAATATTCCACAGCCTTTGGCGCAAGAATCGATTTATTAAATATTTCGGGATAATCGGCATATTCGGGCCGTTAGTTATATTCATTTATTATATATATATTGAATCTTGGACGTTGGCGTATAGTTTCTTTGCGTTGATTGGTAAATACAGCCATTTGGCTGATCAGGCGTCTATGCAGAGTTTCTTGCGCGGTTTTCAGGGGATAGAGAATAATCAGTATTTTCAGGGAATAGGTTGGGCGTATTTATTTTTTCTGATCACTTTTGTTTTGAATGCCGCGGTTCTATATTACGGCATAAAAGGCGGTATTGAAAAACTCTGCAAGTGGGCTATGCCGGTTTTATTCATCTGTGGTTTTGCCCTGATGATCAGGGTATTTACTCTCGGTACGCCTGATCCCGCGCGGCCGGATTGGAATATCCTAAATGGCCTGGGCTTCCTTTGGAATCCGGATTTTTCGGCTTTAAGATCAGCTAAAGTTTGGCTTGAGGCCGCAGGCCAGATATTTTTTACGCTTAGCGTTGGCATCGGAGTTATTCTGACATATGCCAGCTATTTATCCAAAGGCGATGATGTAGTTTTATCCGGTTTAACCGCCTCCGGGACTAACGAATTTGCCGAGATCATTCTTGGCGGCAGTATAATAATTCCGGCGGCTTTTATCTTTTTTGGCCCGGTAGAGATCAAAACTATCGCACAGTCCGGAGTCTTTAATCTTGGATTTGTGACCATGCCGTTGATCCTGAATAATCTGCCCTGGAATGCTTTATTCGGGTTTTTATGGTTCTTTTTACTTTTTTTGGCTGGAATTACTTCTTCGGTATCATTAGCCCAACCAGCGGTGGCATTTTTAGAAGACGAATTTGATATAAAAAGAGGCAAAGCTGTTTTGATATTCAGTATAGCTACTTTTATTCTATGTCAACCGGCGATATTTTTCTTGAAAAACGGGGTTGTGGATGAACTGGATTTTTGGGGAGGGACTTTTTTTATCGTGCTTTTTGCTACGATAGAGACAATACTTTTTGCCTGGGTTTTTGGCATGGATAACGCCTGGAATGAGATTCATAAGGGCGCGGATATGAAGGTGCCGCGTGTATATAAATTTATAATTAAATATATCACTCCTTCGTTCTTATTTTTTATTTTAGGGATGTGGTTCTGGCAGGAATGGATCCCGGTTATCTTTATGAAGGGGGTATCAGCCGGTAACCATGTCTATATCGTGGCAACGCGCATGGGGTTGTTACTTATTCTTGTTATTTTAGCGATCTTGGTAAAAGTTTCCTGGCGTAATAAAAAGAGGCTATTGGAACAAAAAGAATGAATATTTTCGGATGGATCTTCATAGTTTTTTCCTGGGGTTTTATTATAGGGCTGACTGTTTTTTGTTTTATAAAAGTTTTTTCTAAAAAAGGGGAGATGAAATGAAAAAAATAATATCGGTATGCCTGCTTATTCTTATTTGTTTTAGTTCAAGCGGGTGTTTATTTATTTTTGGCGGCGCAGTCGGAGCTGCCGGGGTATGCGCTGTGGGCAAAGATGCCGTGCAGATTGATTCCGGTAAGCCTTTTGAGGCTGCCTGGAGTTCAGCTATGGCAGTTTGCCGTATCCGCGGAGCCATTAAAGAAGAAGATGTGTCCAGCGGTACAATCAAAGCGCGGATTGAGGGCAGTTTTATCTGGGTAACTATTACCAGGTTGTCCCCTGATACGTGCAGGATAAATGTCGCCGCCAGAAAGCATCATTTCCCCAATGTCACTATGGCTCAGGAGATCTTGCTTAAGGTTGTTGAGGAGATGAAATAAGCTGTTGTTGGGTTTTTATCTATTTGCTATTTTCCACTTTTGTGTTAGAATTGTCTGATTCGCTTTTATACTATATTTAGCCGAGATAGCTCACTGGTAGAGCGCGGCCCTGAAAAGGCCGGCGTCGGGGGTCCGATTCCCTCTCTCGGCATAAATGAGCAGACGGCTTACGGAGCGCAGAGCGCGACGTAAGCCGTAGCTGTTTTGTGACGTTTGTAAATTTATACACGTAAATGCTAGCAAATTTCGCAGAAATTTGCGACGCGCTTATTTGCGGGTAAAATGAGCCCTTGTGTTTAACCTGTAGCTGTGGGCGTTAGCTCAACGTCTGGGCAAGCGTATAGCTGCAGATATTCTTTTTTTGGGATGCGTTGACTATTATAGGAAAGTTGCTATAATACAAGCAAATGTGCCGACGTAGCTCAGCTGGTACCTGCCTGCCGGCAGGCAGGGAGCAGCGCTAGCACTATTATGAAATTATTCGCCGACGTAGCTCAGTGGTAGAGCAAGTGTTTCGTAAACACTAGGTCGAGGGTTCAAATCCCCCCGTCGGCTCTTTCTCTATGTCAAAATTCTCCGATGTTCTAAGATCACGTAATTTCTTTTGCCTTTGGTTAGGGCAGATCATTTCTCAAGTGGGGGATAGGCTTGATCAGATGGCTTTGATCGCCTTTGTTTATTCCAGGTCTCCGGGTTCTGCCTATGAAATAGCCAAAATCCTGTCCTTTACCATAATTCCAGTGTTTCTGATTGGTCCGATTGCCGGGGTTTATGTTGACCGTTGGGATAGGAGAAAGACACTGTTTATCTGCGACTTCCTGCGCGCGGCGCTTGTTTTGGCTATACCTGTTTTTTTATTCTATTCCAAGAATCTTACCTGGATATATCTGATCATCTTCATTGTTTTTTCTATCGGCAGATTTTTTGTGCCGGCAAAACTTTCTATTGTGCCGGAACTGGTTAAAAAGGAAGATTTGTTGATTGCCAATACCCTAGTAAATGCTACCGGCATGATCGCGGCTGTACTTGGGTTTGGGGTCAGCGGCGTAATAGTAGAATGGTTGGGCGCGAGAAGCGGATTTTTCCTGGATTCTTTAAGCTTTTTGATCTCCGGAACATTGATATTTTTAATCGCTAAGAAATATTCTATTCAGCGCAGCAACGTAAAGATCGGAGGCAGGGAAATTGTTGAAGTTATGCGCAAATCAGTATTGGCTGAGATAAAAGATGGCATTCTTTATTTCATTAAGAATAAGGAAATCAGGTTTACCGCCTGGATGATCTTTGCTCTTTGGGCCGCTCTTGGTTCAACTTACGTGGTTATCATAGTTTTTGTACAGAAGACTCTGCATTCGGCAACAAAAGATTTAGGGCTTTTAGTCATGTTTTTAGGGATCGGCCTTTTTGCGGGTTCTTTGGTCTATGGCAGATTCGGACAGCGATTGTCTCATTTTAAGACTATATTTTCATCGTTAATGCTTAGTGGGGCAATGCTTATTATTTTTTCCGTAATGGTCCATCAATATCCGAATTTTATCGTGGCGGCTATTTTTGCTTTCTTGCTGGGTATTGCCATCTCTCCGATAATGATAGCCACAAATACGATAGTGCATAACGCGAGTTCCAGCTCGATGTTGGGTAAGATATTCAGTTCGCTGGAAATTGTAATGCATCTGGGGTTCCTTATTTTTATGTTTATCAGCAGTATCCTCGCGGAAGCATTCTCCCCGTTCATTATTTTAGTTATTGTGGGAAGCGCGATCATGTTTTTAGGGCTGGTTAATCTGGCCTGTCAGCGTAAAGTTTCCTGGCTGAATTAGGGCTTTGCCTGCCTGTCGACAAGGCAGGCTGGACAAGCCATACAGAATAGAATATAATTAAACATACAGGGGAAGATATGAATATCGCTGTTTTTGCTTCAGGCAGGGGAACGAATTTCGCCAGCATAATTAGAGCGGCCAAGAAAGGGAAGATCAAGGCTGAAATCGCGCTTTTGGTCTGCGATAATCCCAGGGCAGGAGCTATAGCTAGGGCGAAAAGAGCCGGGATCAAGGTTGCTTTGATTAAAAGGGAAGATTTTACCAGTAAGCAGGATTTTGAGTCTAAGATCATTGCAAACCTTAATGAAAATAATATCCAGTTGATAGTGCTGGCAGGGTTTATGCGGATGTTTAGCAGCGAATTTGTGATTAAATACAGGAATAGGATGATCAATGTGCATCCGGCGCTTTTGCCAGCGTTCAAGGGTACGCAGGGGATAAAAGACGCCTTTGATTACGGCGTAAAGTCCACCGGTATAACCGTGCATTTTGTGGATGAGCTGATGGATCATGGCCCGATAATATTGCAGCAGGCAGTGAAGATCGAAGAGACGGATACTGTTGAGGCTTTAGAGCGGAAGATACATAAAGCAGAGCATAAGCTTTTTCCGCAGGCAATACAGCTTTTTGTGGATGGAAAATTAAAAGTAGAAGGCAGGAAGGTTAAAATATTTAATCCGAATCCCTCGCCCAAATAGCCGCTTCATTCAGGATGATTTTTTCGCCTGTACGCATGTTGCTCAAAGTCACTTCTTTAAAATCTTTATAACCGTATATTTTTAGAGGAGCAGTCACGGTTTTCAGTATTTCTTTATCCATATCAACTTTTTTTTCTACTTCCGGTTTTTGGAATTTAAGTCTGATGCGGCTCTTAGCTTGAGCGGCGATAAATTCTTCCATAGTGAAATCTTTGTAATGTATGTTCACGCCCTGGGTATCGTCTCTGATCTGCGGCATATCCGCGTTTTCCGTGATCACGCGATGCTGGTACTCGGTCATGGATATTAGTTCGTAAGAGACTTTTTTCAGGTCCAGGTAATACCCCAGGTCTTTGGTTATAAATCCGTATTTTATGTCAGCGGTAATAAAACAAATAAATTTCGGCTCGGCGTTATTTTTTCTGTTCATACTGAATAACACTCTGCGGATAACCGCCCAGACCTTGCTTCTTTTATCAATAGCGTCTTTGGTATATTTATATTCTACCGTTTTTTCTGTTTCCGGGATCGGATTGATAAAGTAATCAATATTAAAACTGGAGTCTTTGAAATCCGAAGTAAGCGTTTTGATCTCAAATTTTTCGGTGTATTTTTCTTTTTTCTTCGGGATCTCTACTGTGCCGTTTATCGGAAGGTATACCCAAAGCGTTGAACCTACAATCCGGGACCTGACCGGTATGTTGTAATCTTTTTTACTGATCTCTCTGATCGCTTTAGGTATGTCTTTTTTTTGATAAGTGGGTGCAGTTGATGAGGAGCAAGCGCTTAAAATGAAGATTACAGGTATTGCGCTAGAGAGTAGGGCGAGTCTTGCCAAATTCTTTGAAAATGGCTTCAATTTCATCATAATTAAGTTCATCTTTGGCAATGAGTTCTTTGCTTAGGCGGTCCAACAGCGGTTCTTCTTTGCGCAGCAGATGCTCTACTTCTTTTAAGCAGGAGTCCATTATTTGCTGAACGTCGTTATCAAGTTTGGTTTTGGTATCTTCTGACATGCTTAAATTTTCTCTGCCTCTTCTGGAATAGGAATCAAGCGCGTGAAAATCTCCGATCAGCCCTGATTTGCCCATGCCCATGCGCCAGACCATTGAGTGCGCGGTATAAAGCGCGTTCGCGAAATCAGCGGTAACGCCCGAAGTAGTAAATCCCAGTTTTATCTTTTCTGCCGCGTAGGCGCCCAGAGATATCTTAATATCAGTTAACATTTGGGGCTGGTTTTCAATCAGTATTTCTTCGTTTTCCGGCACCCAGGTGACGCCGCCGGTGTGGCCGCGGGGAGTAATGGTGATCTTGAATACGTCTTTTGTCGGAGCAAGCAAATAAGTGACGATAGCGTGTCCGGATTCATGATAGGCTATCTGCCATTTTTCTTTTTCACTGAGTTTTATTCTGCGTTTAATGCCTAAAGCGATCCTCTCCCGAGCGTCATCAATATCTTTCATTGTAATGGATTGGCGCGAGTTACGCACAGCGATCAAGGCAGCTTCTCTGATGATGTTAGCTATATCCGCCGGGCTGTTCCCCACGGTTATCCGGGCCAGCCTGTCTATCTTTACGCTTGCTTCATCGTATTTGACTTTACTTAAATAATAGGCAAAAAGTTTTTGCCGGTCATCAAGGCTGGGCTTATCCACGTATATCTTGCGGTCAAATCTTCCCGGCCGCAGGAGCGCGGCGTCCAGAAAACCTTCAGCCATGTTCGTGGCACCGATAATAACGATATTAATATCCTTTTCTTTAAGGCCGTCCATTTCAACCAGCAGCTGGTTGAGAGTGGTGTTGCTTTCGGTTTGCCCGCCGAATCCGGAATCTGACGAGCGCTGAGCTCCGACAGCGTCAATTTCATCAATAAATATAATGCATCCGCCTTCCATTTCAGCTAATTGTGCCGCTTTTTTAAATAAGCTTCTGATCCTTCCAGCGCCTACGCCTACGAACATCTCAACGAACTCCGATCCGGACATGGAGATAAAAGGCATTTTTGCTTCTGTGGCAATTGCCTTGGCTAAATAGGTCTTTCCGCAGCCTGGCGGCCCAAGCATAAGTATGCCTTTTAATATCTTGCCGCCGATACGCGAAAGTTCGGCCCGGTCGGTGATCAGTTTAACCACTTCCAGGGCTTCCTGTTTTGCTTCGTCCATTCCAATTACATCAGTCCAGGTTATGCCGATTGATTCGCCGGAAATAGATTTTTTTTGTGTCTGGCTGAAAGATTGGGCGCCTTTCTTGAACATCAGCCAATACCACATATAGGTATAGACTATGCCGAAAATAAAGGCCATTATCAACTGCAGGTATAATTGCAGGGGGATCATGGCCATCTGCGTCTGGCGCAGATAGGAGTCAGCTTCGTTCCAGGCGCGCAGGCCGTTAGTGATGAGAATGACCAGGGATATGGCCAAAGCGCTTAGGCCTACAATAGCGATTATTTTAACCCAGTGTAGTTTCCAGAAGAGTTTGATCTTTTTCTTATTCATAGGATTTCCTTTATAGAAGGTAACATAACATACAGGACGGAGTTAGTCAAACCTTTTCTTGACCACTCAAAAAATCGTGGTATTATATTCATTCAAATATCCCAAATCAACATAACTATTAAGGAGGAAATAAAATGGCTAAAATAAAGAAGGTCTTGGCAAGAGAGATCCTGGATTCCCGCGGAAACCCCACTGTTGAGGTGGACGTGGTGCTGGATAACGGGATCCTGGGCAGGGCAGCTGTTCCTTCCGGAGCTTCAACCGGAGAAAAGGAAGCATTGGAACTGCGCGATGGCGATAAGCGCCGATATATGGGCAAAGGTGTGTTAAAAGCCGTGAATAACGTTAATGCCGTAATTGCTTCTAAAATAAAAGGTTTAAGCCCTGATTTTGAAAAGATAGATAAGATCATGTTCGGCCTTGACGGCACTGAATTCAAAAGCAAACTTGGAGCTAATGCTGTTTTGGGTGTTTCCATGGCTGTGGCAAAAGTCGCGGCTTTGGCTAAGAAGCAGCCGTTGTATAGGTTTCTGGGAGGGGATAAAGCAAAGCTGCTGCCTGTTCCTTTAATGAATATTCTGAACGGCGGAATGCACGCGGATAATAATCTTGATATTCAGGAATTTATGATCATGCCTATAGGCGCGCCGACTTTTAGCGAAGCGCTCAGGTATGCCACCGAGGTTTTTCATAGCTTAAAGGCCTTGTTGAAATCTAAGGGCCTTTCTACTTCAGTTGGAGATGAAGGCGGATTTGCGCCGAATCTGCAGTCAAATCAGGAAGCGTTGGACCTGATCGTGCAGGCAATTGAAAAAGCCGGATATAAGCCGGGAAAAGATATTTTTCTTGCCCTTGATTGCGCTTCAAGTTCGTTCTGCGACAAGGGTGTATATGATTTTGAAGATTCCAATAAGAGCGCCTCTGACCTGATCGCGATCTATGACGGCTGGCTCAATAAATATCCTCTTATTTCTATTGAAGATGGGCTTTCTGAGCATGATTCAAAGGGCTGGATCGAGATGACTAAACAGTTGGGCAGTAAGCTGCAACTGGTCGGAGACGATATTTTTGTGACTAACCCCAAGATATTTAAACAGGGAATTGCCGACGGAATAGCCAATGCTATCCTGGTAAAGGTTAACCAGATCGGTTCATTGTCAGAAACGCTGGAAGTGATCCGTATGGCCAAGAAGAATAAATACGGTGCGGTTATTTCCCATCGTTCAGGCGAGACAGAGGATACTACCATCGCCCAGATAGCTGTGGCAACCAATGCTGGACAGATCAAGACCGGTTCATTATCGCGCACAGACAGGATATGCAAATATAACGAACTTCTGAGGATTGAAGAAGAACTTGGTTCTAAGGCGGTCTATGCCGGAACCACCTGGAAAAAATGATACTTAAGAAGGCTTTTTGGCTTTTCGGTATAACGGTGTTTTTACTGTTTATCTTTTTGCCCGGATATACCAAGCTTCAGGAATTGAGGGATAAGAACCGGGAGCTGGCGAATAAAGCCAAGCAGCTGAGCATTGAAAATTCTCTTTTACTGCAGGAGCTTAACCGGATAGCTCAGGACCCGGTGTATCAGGAAAAGATCGCCCGAGAGAAACTGGGGGTGGTACGTAAGGGAGAAGTGCCGGTTAAGATCGTGCCGAAGGAAAGAGATTAAAGGTGCAAGGTTTAAGTGACAAGTAGGCGCAAGCGGGCAGGTTCTAACTTGCACCTTGCAAACTAGCCAACTTGTAATTACTTGTACCTTGCAACTTGTCACTTGTAACCATAATATACTTGCTATTTCTAATTTTGGTGTTAATATAGCTTCGCGGGGTGGAGCAGCCTGGTAGCTCGCAAGGCTCATAACCTTGAGGCCGTCAGTTCAAATCTGACCCCCGCAACCATTATAATCTCTCGAAATCCAGAATGAGAGATAACTTAAGCCCTGATTATTAACACTAATCAGGGCTTTTTTTATGTCCAAACGTTTCAAAGGGTTAGGGCGTTATTTTGTTTGTTGTTTGGATGTTGGTGATCTTGAAGTTTAATCCTACCGCAGGTTCGCGAAGAACAGCCAAATAAATCTCGTAGAATTATCTCTTTATCTCCAAATCGCCACTTAGTTAATGTTTCCTAGTTAATGGTTTTAGTCGTATATAGTTGGCTAAAGTGTGTCAAAAATAGGCATTAACTAGGATTAATTGAAGTA
>Ga0172381_10003605_pt1 | contig 16335 bp, 14 predicted proteins | sample Leawel6488metaG_FD_119754 | JGI IMG/M metagenome (GOLD analysis project Ga0172381, IMG submission 119754) | Leachate microbial communities from a municipal landfill in Southern Ontario, Canada - Leachate well 64-88 metaG | ecosystem: Engineered > Solid waste > Landfill > Unclassified | place... | reverse complement strand
AGCTGCAATAATAAGGGATCTTGAACTTCGCAAACCGCGTTACAAAAGGCTGGCTGCGTACGGACACATGGGTAGGGAAGACCTTGACCCGATACCCACATGGGAACGGACGGACAAGGCAGAGATACTTAAAAAAGCGGCATCTCTGTAGGACAGGGTTTGTTTATCAGGACACCGCAGGATCAACGAAAAGATATTTCTTCGACATCCCTGCGGTGTTCTTTTATTAAATTATTGATCGATGACCTTGCACCATTAATTTTTCATTTTTTATGGCCTGAAACATGTCCAGTCTGCGGAAGGATCGGGACATCCTGCTGTTACAGTTGCATGAGGTCGGTCGTTTCTCCGTTGCCTTCGTTTTGCGTTAAATGCGGTGCCCCTTTTGGTCTGGACTGCTGCAGTGGTTCAGTTCCCTGTCATGCGATCTCACTTCACGAAGGAATATCTCGTGAACTTTTACTGGACCTGAAATACAGGAATTCACGTTCTCTGGGTATACCAATGGGCAGGCTCATGGGTGAAATTTTCAGTGATAAAGATGCAGAGATACTTTTGCCGGTACCCTTACACAGAGCGGGAAAAAGAGAATATAATCAGTCCTTGTTGCTGGCCGAAGGTATTTCTCAGGTATGGAAGATACCTGCTGATGATAAAAAACTTTTCTGGAGAAGTGACATCCTTCCTCAGGCAGGTAAGACCGGGCCGTCAAAGCAAATGATGCCGTTAGATGCTATGACCTCATCAGAAAATCTTGAAGGACGCTCCGTTGCCCTTGTCGATGATGTATACACCACAGGAAATACTTTGCGCGCGGCAATAAGAGCAGTGGAAATGGCAGGGGGAAAGGTCTCATCCGCACTAGTATGGTCAAGAAGGGTACCATCACAGGAAAATGAAGCATCATGGGTGAAAATATAGAGGTTCTTCCTAAAAAGTGAAATAGGTCGACACAAAGACAGCATGCTCGATAATAAATATTGCACTATCAAGCAAACAGGGAGGCGTAAGTCATGTTAAAAAGGATCGGTGTCCTGACAAGCGGAGGAGATTCTCCTGGCATGAATGCGGCGATAAGGGCTGTGACACGTACGGCTCTCTACAACGGATTTGATGTTGTCGGGATAAGGAGAGGGTATGAAGGTCTGCTGGAGGGCGACCTTGTCCCCATGACAAGGAGTTCAGTAGGAGGGATACTTCTCCATGGAGGAACGATCCTGAGGACAGCAAGGTGTCCGGAATTCTTAAGGCCCGAGGGAGTAAACGCAGGAGTTTCAAAACTCAGGGAAAACGATATAGATGCCCTTGTCATTATTGGCGGCGACGGCTCTTTTCGAGGAGCTAACGAACTGCACAGCAGAGGGGTAACTGTTGTCGGGATACCGGGGACAATAGACAATGATATGGCTGGGACAGACTGTACAATTGGCTTTGATACGGCATGCAATACAGCTCTGGAGTGCATAAGCAAGCTCCGGGATACGGCCTCCAGCCATGACAGGATGTTTATTGTGGAGGTAATGGGACGAAATTCAGGTTTTCTTGCTCTGGAGACCGGTGTTGCCTGCGGAGCGGAATTTGTCCTTGTTCCGGAGATCGTTCCTGATATTGAGGCTATATGTAAAAAACTGAGCTATGCAAAAGAAAGGGGTAAAACCCATTCTATTATCGTGATGGCAGAAGGAGTCATGTCTGCTTCAGAACTTGCAGAGAAGCTGAAGGGTCAGGGAAGCTATGACCCAAGGATAGTTGTACTTGGTCACCTTCAAAGAGGAGGAGCCCCGTCATGTTTTGACACCGTGCTCGCTTCAAGGCTTGGGGCCGCTGCAGTTGAACTCCTCATGAGAGGTGAACGGGGAATGATGGTCGGAAGGGTCAATGGAAATATCGTCTCTTCTGACATCAAAACTTCATGGGAAACCAAAAGAGGCCTGGACGAAGATATGCTAAGACTTGTCGAAACACTGAGCATTTAAGAGGACAAAATGGAAGAATTCAGATTGCCGTCAGAATTTGCCGAGGAACTGATCAAGACAGTTGCTTCAAATAAAGGCAAAAGAGGAATATCGGACCTGTGCAAAAACATATACTGGCAAAAAGCCGCTGAAAACTTAGCTGAGGTATCAAGAGCCGCTGTTGTTTCGGGATTTTTCGTTCCATCTTCCGGAGCGCCTGAAACAGATGGTCCCGGAGGTGCAGTTGTCCTGGCAAGGGCTTTTTTGAAGCATGGTGCTGAAACAGAGATCTGGACAGACGATCTGTGCGTGGATGCAATCCGGGCGTGTGCAGTTTCTGCCGGTTTCCCTGAAGAAAAAGTTGTTGCAGTAGACCGTTTTGATAAACTTGATTCGTATTCTCCTGATGCCGTGGTGTTCACAGAACGTCTGGGGCGTGCGGCAGATGGTAGATTTTATAATATGAGAAGCGAAGACATCTCTGCCTGGACACCAACACTGGACTGGATATCAGTTCTTTGCTCGCGAAAAAATATTTTTACTGTCGGAATAGGCGACGGAGGAAATGAAGTTGGGATGGGCAACTTTGTCTCAGAAATATGTGATATCAGGCCGGACTTCAGGAAGTGTCTTTCTGTCATACGTACAGACGTAACAATACCGGTAGATGTCAGCAACTGGGGCTGTTATGCACTAAGTGCGGCCCTCTCGTATGTTTGGAAAGAGTGGCTGGGGCCATGTAAAGAGGATGAGCGCTTGATGCTTGAAGCACTTATCGAGAAAAAGGCAGTGGACGGCATAAGCAAAAAAACAGAACTTACAGTGGATGGTTTCGAGATAGAAGTGCACGAAGCAATTATTTCGGAACTATACGGAATATGGCATAAATTCTGTTCATGATTTTTGTTTTTTTCGACACTCATGGTAAAATGCTAGGTTAGAGATTGGTGGTACTGCATGAAAAACATCAATACGGATAAGTCAGCTAAGAGACCGATAATGTTCCTGGGTTTCAGCGTGATCCTTCTGCTTTTGCTGGTGACGTGGAGCTTAAAGGTCGGTCCGTTCTCAAGTTTTTTTAAGGTCGAAGAGGCAGTGATCTGCCAGGAACTTGGAGATAACCGCGAGCCTCTGTTGATCGGCAACAGCATCCCCTACGGTCCAAGTCAGATATGTTTGTGGCTGAAGTATTCTTCCGCACGAGAAGGCAGCCACTTGGAGGTTTCATGGTATTACGGCAATGAGCTGGTCCTCTCTGAGCCTCTTAAGTTAATGACCAAAGATGGAGTAAGAACGTTTTATCTCTTAAGGGAAGAGGGTACTCCTCTTCCGGTAGGATCATATAGAGTTACTGTTTCCACGCCTGCAAAAGTATGGTCGGACATCAAGTTCGAAATAGCCAGAAGAAAATGACACTAGACCGGGAGGTCAGAGAAGTTGCCAAGAAAAAAAAGTGAAACCGCTGAAGAACCAAAGAAAAAAACAACAAGGACCAGAAGTTCTTCCACGGCAAAAAATGAAAAAGCACCCAACCAGACGAATGAACCAGAAAAGAGTGTTATTGCAGCCGGATCCGTGAATGAGGTGGCATCTGCTGCAGAGACAGACGTGGCCTTAAAGGAAGCCCCGCTCCCTGAAACCACTTCCGAAACTGTACCTGTAGTAAATCCTGAGGCAGACAAAGAACAGAATGGAAGCAACAACGGTAACGGATATGGCAAACAGCACAAGCACACCCACCCTAAATTAGGGTTCAATTTTCTGGCACAACAGACGTTGGCTGAACTGAGGAAGATCGCAAAAGAGATAGGCGTTACTTCAATTTCGGCCAGGCGTAAAGATGACCTGATCGTTGACATACTCAAGACCCAGGCTGAAACGATGGGATACAGGTTCAATGGAGGAACACTTGAGTGCCTCTCTGAAGGTTATGGCTTCCTAAGGCCATCCGGACTTCTTCCGAGCAGTAACGACATATATGTCTCTGCTTCGCAGATCCGCAGATTTGGACTGAGGAATGGAGATGTAGTCTGGGGTATAATCCGCCCGCCCAAGGAACAGGAACATTACGAAGCACTGCTGAGGGTAGAAAATGTTAATTTTACCGATCCCGAAGCAGCAAGAAAAAGACCACAATTTGAATCACTTACCCCCATTTTCCCTGACGAAAAATTAAATCTGGAGACAGACAGAAAAATCATATCTACAAGGATGGTAGACCTTTTTGCCCCGATAGGCAAAGGACAGAGGGCCCTTATCGTATCTCCGCCGAAAGCAGGAAAAACTACACTTCTAAAAAATCTTGCGAATGCTATCACGACCAACCATCCTGAAGTGATCCTGATGGTGCTTCTTATCGACGAAAGACCGGAAGAAGTTACAGACATGGCACGTTCTGTCGATGGAGAGATCATTGCTTCCACCTTTGACAGGCCGGCAGAAGAGCATATGCGAGTTGCAGCGCTTGCGCTTGAAAAAGCAAAGAGGCTGGTCGAAGTATCCAAGGATGTAGTCCTGCTGCTTGATTCCATAACCAGGTTGGCAAGGGCATCAAATCTTATCGTTCCCCCATCGGGAAGGACTCTCTCCGGGGGTATGGATCCGGCAGCCCTATATTTCCCTAAAAAATTCTTTGGAGCCGCAAGAAATATTGAATTTGGCGGAAGTCTTACTATAATAGGAACGGCACTTGTTGAAACCGGCAGCAGGATGGATGATGTCATATACGAAGAATTTAAGGGGACCGGGAACATGGAAGTCCATTTATCACGAAAGATATCAGAGCAGCGCATATTCCCTGCTCTGGACATAACTAAGTCAGGCACAAGGAAAGAAGAGCTGTTGGTTCCTGACGATGACCTTCAGCGTATTTGGGCACTGAGAAGGAAGATAACCAACATGGATGAAGCAGAAGTTCTGAATCTTATTTTGGATAAATTACGCAATACGGTGAATAATCGCGAATTTCTTGCTACAATAAAGGCAGGCTAAGCTTTTTACAAAATACGCTGGCCAGTAATACCGGATGATGTGTGGAGTGACTGAACGATGTCGAGGTTTAACTTGGTCAATTTGAAAAAAAGAAAAACGATATACTTCAGCCTGTTCATTATTGCGGCGCTGTCGGCATCAGTGATACTTTCTGCAATGGCAGCAGAGAGAGCAGGTATGTACTGGATAGGAATGGACCTCCCGGACATATCTGAAAAATCTGTCAACAACAGAGGGTTTTTGATGGTTGATGTCTCTGACTTGTCAGCTGTCAGCTCTTCGGCTGAATCCCCCGAGTCCGAGACAGAGGTCATCCCGATTGGTATTGGACCCCTTCCAAGCGTTCCTACACTTACCACAGAAGAGCTTAAACTTTACGGGGTCCTCTCAAGAGGAGACGGCCTTATCCTCAGTGAGGACAAAGAGGCTCTGATAGGAGATATATGCTGGCAGGAAGTTATTCTGGATCAGGGAGATACGATAGCTTCCATAGCGGAAGAGTACGGTATCAAGGCTGAAGATATCAGACGTGCCAACGGCCTTAAACCAAACGAAAATCCAAAGTATACTGATATTCTATATATTCCTGACAGGACAGATTCTGTTCCTTTAACGCTGGCATATGTCAATAAACTTAAAAAGTATGAGGCAGATCTTGAAAAACAGGGCAAGCCACTTTTATTGACAGAATATGTTGTCAAAAATGGAGATTCACTCTGGTCGATCGCAAGTAAATTTGAACTGGATCTTGATACAATAATAGGTTCCAATAAAATCTCTAACATTAACTATCTCAAACTTGGGGCAGTGCTCAGGATACCGAACCAGGACGGGATATTCATTAAGGTCTCAAAAAATGACACTGTTGCAAAACTGGCGGACAAGCATGGTTCTTACAAACAGGCAGTCTATGTGGCAAACATGATGGATGATGAAACACAGCTCAAGATAGGAAGCGAAATATTCCTTCCAGGAGCCAAAGTTGCAGCTGTGGCTGCATCTGCAGGAAGAACAAGTGCAAGAGCTCCAAAGACGAGCGTGACAACATCGTCCAGGCACTTCAGGTGGCCGGTCATGGGCAAAATATCCAGTGTATTCGGATGGCGCCGAAGCCCCTTTGGGCGCAGGAGAGTTTTCCACTCAGGACTGGATATCAGGGCACCGCGAGGGAGAGGCATAGTGGCAGCGGGAGATGGAAAGGTAGTTCACTCAGGTTGGATGGGCGGATACGGAAAAACTATAGTTATTTCTCATCCCGGAGGAATGTCTACCCTCTACGGACACTGCAGCAGCCTTCTTGTAAAAAATGGAGCTACTGTAAGATCAGGACAACAGATCGCAAAAGTAGGGAGCACAGGAAGGTCTACGGGTAATCACCTCCACTTCGAGGTAAGAAGGAACGGCACTCCGCAGAACCCTCTTAGATACTTAAGGTAATTTTATTGCTAAACCGCGACATTAAAGGGGCGTTATAAATGACAAAGTACATTTTTGTAACCGGCGGAGTTGTTTCTTCTCTAGGTAAGGGAATAACCGCCGCATCACTTGGTGTTTTGCTTAAGAGAAGGGGCTACAGGGTCAGTATCATAAAGATGGATCCATATATAAATGTAGATGCCGGTGCGATGAGCCCGTTTCAGCACGGCGAGGTTTTTGTTACATGGGACGGTGCCGAGACAGACCTCGACCTCGGACATTACGAGCGTTTCATCGATGAGGCTATTACCGGAGAAAACAGCTGCACCACAGGCAAAGTCTATTCCGCTGTAATTCAGAGGGAGAGAAGCGGAGGATACAACGGCGCAACGGTACAGGTCATCCCTCACATAACGAACGAGATACAGGACAGGATACTAAGAGTAGGCGAAGACAAAGATGTTGTAATAGCAGAGATCGGCGGTACAGTCGGAGACATAGAGGGGCTTCCCTTCCTTGAAGCTATAAGGCAGCTTGCCGGCAGGATAGGGAGAGAAAACATTCTTTATTGCCATGTCACTCTTGTACCCTACATAGCCGCATCCGGTGAATTAAAAACAAAACCCACACAGCACAGTGTAAACGAACTAAGGCGCATAGGTATCCAGCCGGATCTAATCGTATGTCGTTCACAGTATCCCGTTGGAAGAGACCTCAGAGAGAAGATCGGACTTTTCTGCAGTGTTCTGCCGGATTGTGTATTTGAGGCTATAGATGCAGATTCTATCTATCGTATTCCTTCCATACTTCACAAACAGGAATTTGACACTATCGCACTGAGAAAATTAGGATTGAACTCAGATGTTAAGCCTGACATGGAAGACTGGAATTCATTCCTGGAGAAATATGACAACCTGAAAGGTGAAGTTACAGTCGCACTTGTCGGCAAATACACAGAGATCAAGGACGCCTATCTAAGTGTCAACGAAGCCCTTGCTCACGCAGGTATAGCTAATGGAGTAAAAGTGCAGGTAATGCCTGTGGAAGCGGAGGATCTTGAAAAGGGATCCCCGGAAGATATACTTTCCAAAGCGGATGCTATCCTTGTACCGGGTGGATTTGGGCAAAGAGGCGTAGAGGGTAAGATAGCTGCGGCGAAATATGCAAGGGAGAACAATGTTCCTTACTTTGGCCTCTGCCTTGGTATGCAGGTGGCTGTTATAGAGTTTGCCAGAAACGTCCTTGGGCTTTCAGGAGCAAACAGCCTTGAAATGAACGAAATGACGCCTCACCCTGTTATTCACTATATGGAGGGTCAGAAGAACATAGCTGACATCGGAGGGACATCGAGGCTCGGAGCTTACCCGTGTGAACTTAAGAAGAACACGAAATCCATTTCGATCTATGGTACAGAGATAATAAGCGAACGACACAGGCATCGCTTCGAATTCAACAATCAATACATGGAACTCTTTGAAAAGGCCGGGATGATAGTGGCAGGGATATGTCCATCCGGAGGACAGGTAGAAATTATGGAAAACAAAAGTCATCCTTGGATGCTGGGAGTACAGTTCCATCCCGAGTTTTTATCACGTCCGGTAAAGCCACATCCATTGTTCATGGATTTTATCAGAGCAGCCGTTAAAAATTCTAAAGTGAAAAATTGAAGGGAGGAAACAATTATGAAGTTGAAAAACATGTTTATGCTGACGGCAGCAATTCTTACCGTATTTGCATCGGTTGCAGTTTCATCTGCTTCAGATGTGGCTGCTGACGGAGGTCCTGCCTTTCAAACACTTGAGAGGATAGAGACTATAGTATATGGTTCACCGCAGGGTGGTGGACTGCTTTCAAGGCTTAACACAGCTGAAAAAGACGTCTTTGGAAGGGAGCTTCCCGGGAGTTTGACTGAACGTCAGACTGCGATGCTGGATTTCATGGAGAAGGGGACAACAACACAGCCATCGCTCCTTTTCAAGCTCTCTGTTGCAGAATGGGCAGTGGCTCAGCAGATACATCCGGAATGGTCACTTGCACGAAGGATCGATACCCTGGAAGCAGTGGTTGAGGGAGCAGTCCAGGGCGGTGCCCTGGCTTCAAGAACAGAGAGATTGATAACCAAGCTTCTCCCTGAAGGAGTTCTCGCGACCCCCATAGAGATACCTGCAACAACTGTCGTAAAATCATCACTTTCTCAGACGCTTACCGTCAAAAATGTTAAGGTCGATGACAAGGTCGTTTTGAAACTGATCGAAGAGATCGTGATAAACAATAATCTTGTTGCCCCCAGAGGAAGCAGGGTCTTTGCCCATATAACAAAGGTCAAGCCTCCACGCAGCTTCGGACGGCCTTCCGAAATTGAAATGGCTTTTGATGCGCTTGAGGTAATTGGCCCCAACTCGGTCACAGTAGCAATGGGAGAGGCTGCGAAAAAAGCTATGGAAGCAGATGCTGCAACATATGGAGCAGTAGGTGCAAGCTTTGCGGGTGCAGTGCTCCTTGGTCCTCTTGGACTGGCAGGCGGTTTCCTTGTAAGGGGTTCTGACAACCACCTGAAAGAGGGAACTCTGTTTTATGTTGAGACAACATCCGCTGCAACTGTCCACGGATACATGATACCAAGCCAGATATCATCAATGGCAGTTTCCGGGGATGTGACATCTCCTCAGGGCGCCGGATCACAGATAAACCCGTAAAATATTATTGATTGGAATAACACTGGTTTGTCACTAAAAAATATATCCCGTAAAAAGGCATACACGATCGCAGCGTTGTTTTTTATCGCTGTGATTGTGGTCTTTTTATGGAGAGACCTTAACCTTGCCAACAGGGCAGGCGACATTCCCCTGCCGGATATTATTGTTGAAAATATCGCGATCGACAGGGAGATAAACGGTGCTCAGTGGAAACTTATCTCTCCGAGAGTGGAACACAGGGACGGGCTCTTTTACGGGGAGTCCCTTGACATTACTATCACTGAAAGCGGCGATAAGGTCACCAGGATCAACGCCGATAAGGGCGTATTTACAAGAGCCAACAACGACATAGAAATGACGAGTGCAGATGCTGTTATGACAGAGAAAGATAAGGTCTTCAACCTAAAGGCAGGCAGGGTCGAATTTAAAGCAGCAAAGGAACTCTGGAGTTTTTTTAAAGGCGTGATGCTCACAGACGGCAAGATCACGGTTGAAGGCAAAGAGGGCACTTATGATACAAAAAGCGGGGAATGTACGGTAACAGGCGAAGGAGTCTTGACGTGGAAAGAATGAAAAGAACATTTTGTAACGAACCACTGAAGGTCATTCTGCTTGGACTGATCCTTGCATGTGTATTTCTTCTTACGCCTCTTTATGCTGAAGAGACTCCCGATGAGGTGCATATTGACGCGGACAGTGTGGTCTATCAGGAGAACACAGGGATAGCAACAGCGGACGGTAACGTTAAGGTCAGAAATAAAACTATGAGACTCTTTGCTCCTCATGTTGAATATAACAGCAATAATCAGATCATGGAGGCTTTTTCCGACCAAAGAGGGAATGTTACGCTCTTCTCAGGAGCTGACAAACTCACAGGAGAACACCTGACTTACAGCCTTGAAACAAGAAGGGGTGTTCTTACCGATGCCTCGGGCAAGATGGACGCCCTCTATATGCAGGGAAACGATGTGCGTGTCATGCCCATGGACGATGCGGTAAAGTTCGGGGTCCTCAGGTCACGGCCCAAAAAGAAGAAGACCGACGGCGAAGATGAGCAGATAACAGAATGGCTGAACGTTACCACGACGACCTGTGATTTTGAAAAGCCCCATTACAGGCTCAAATCCAAAAAAGTCGTCATAATACCAAACAAAAAAATGATAATAAGGCGCCCGAGAATATACATAGGCGAGAAATGTATTTTCACATACCCCTTTGACTATGTAGCAAGGCTTGGACCGAGGGAACAGAGCCTCCTTCCTTATTTTGCTTATGATTCAAACAAAGGCATGGGCGGAGGGCTCAAGGGATACATTGACCTGGGAACCGTCGGAGAATTAAATGTAAACGCTATTTACTGGTCAGATAACATGTGGGAGGCAAGGCTGCGTTACAGCAGAGAGATACTCTTAGAGGGACTCTCCGTGTTTTTAGAGTCTGACCGTATTTATGATTCTGATTCTGATGAGATAATGTGGCGTCCAAAGTGGGGGCTTGAATACAATGCCTCTAACGGTTGGAGGGCCATTCTCTACCAGGCACAGAGGGAGCTCATTGAGACTGAAATGAGACCGGGTCAGGAACAGCGCTTCAACGTCTGGACTGATCCCGAATTTGGAATTTATTCTCCTTGGTACGGGGACTCTTCTAACTGGGGGAGGATCAGGTTCTTCGGCATATACGGACGTTATCAGGACAACCTTAAGACTGTCATGCCATGGAGAGAAAGGATAGTCCTTGGTACAGAAATGACAGGTTCCCCTGATGTGGGGGATTTCTTTTTCAAGCCCTTCTATGGAGCAAGATATGTCTACCATACATATGAGGGGGGAGATCAGACACAGGATCTTATCGACGGATGGTTTGGGGTCAGATGGAGTATAGGCTCATTCAATTTCAGCTCTATGTACTTCAGGAGATGGGCTGACGGGTCATCGCCACTTGCATGGGACAGGTATGCAGACAACGAAAACTTCTACCAGACAGTCTCCTTCCCGCTTCCTTTAGGCGCTTCTTGGGAAAAGTGGACATTTTCTGTAACCGCTGCCTACGACAATATTTCGCAGGAAATCGCTTCTATGCGTTATTCTGTGAATTACGTCAAGCACTGTACGACGTGGCACCTTTGGGTCAGGGACAACAAAGCAGGGGACGAGTTGACAGCAGGAATATTCTTCTACATAAACGCGTACCCCGAATATAAAATAGGAGTAGAATCAGAGACGAATTCAGAAGCAACCAAAAAAAGCTTCTGATCCATAGGATCAGAAGCAAATATATTATAAATCTGACCTTACAAACATGATCGTTTAAGAAGGATATGATGAAAATGAAGATAGTTGTTGCATACGGCGGAACAAGCCCCGAAAGGGAAGTATCGCTGAACTCAGGCAGGGCTGTTTGTGAAGCCCTGTCTCATAAAGGTCATTCCGTCTTACTTGAGGATGTTCTCTCCCCTAAGGAATTTGTACAGAAATGGCATACTTTTGGTGCTGACGGTGTTTTTATTGCGCTTCACGGAGATTGGGGAGAAGACGGGCGATTCCAGACCTGTCTTGACGCCTACAGCATTCCTTACACAGGTTCCGGACCGGAAGCATGCATGTTTGCAATGGACAAGACAGTGGCAAAACTGCTCTTCTCCGTTGAGGATCTTCCAATGCCCGAAGGAAGCATTATACATAAAGGATTTGCTGCCGGCAGACGTGAGGAAGAGATGTTGAAGCGGCACGGTGCGTTGGTCGTAAAACCCAACAGCGGAGGGAGCACTGTAGGTGTTACTCTCGCAAAAACAGAAGAGGAACTGAGATCAGGAATAGAAAACTGTTGGAAAGCTTATAAGAATGAAAATAAGGCACTTGTTGAACAGTACATCCCCGGCAGGGAGATAACTGTTCCGGTGTGGGAAAAGGAAAACGGTGAAGTCATAGCGCTTCCTGCAATAGATATCAGACCTCACGTAGGTTTTTATGACTACAAAAATAAATACACAAGCGGCTGTACAGAATATATCTGTCCCGCAAATTTTTCAGAAGAAACATCCCGCAAAATCGGAGATATTGCTGTCCTTGCCCATAAAAGCCTGGGGTGCAGGTCATACAGCAGGGTGGACTTCAGAGTGACTGACGAAGATAAGCCTTACTTGCTGGAGGTCAATACGGCTCCAGGGATGACAGCCACGAGCCTTGTCCCAAAGTCAGCAAGAGCCTTTGGCCTGGAGTTCGGAGATTTCCTTGAAAGCGTAATAAAAGTTTCTTTCAGCATTAACAGAAGGTTTTGAGAGGAATAGACATTTGATGTTTTGCTTAAAGCCAAACATCAATAAAAATTGACTTATATATATAAATAAAAAATCAGGCTTTATTTAAGCCTGATTTTCATTATTTTTAAATGTCTTATTCCGCGGGGTGTCCGGACCATTACTTCGTCATTGATCTTTTTTCCCGTTATCGCCATCCCGACCGGACTGGCTGCGGAGATCCTGTTTTCTTTTATGTCTGCTTCTTCGGTTCCTACAAGGGTGTATACAAGAGTTTTTTTGAGATCCAGGTCTTTAAGAGTGACTGTTGTCCCAAGGCTTACTGAGCTTGTGTCAACATCCTCTGCGTCAACTATCTTGGCTTTGCCCAGCTGGTAGTCAAGCCAGAGTACCCTGTTTTCAAGTTTTTCCTGTTCTTCCTTGGCTGCGTGGTATTCAGCGTTTTCGCTGAGGTCGCCGAATCCTCTCGCCTCTTCAAGCTTGGAAGCTATTTCGGCCCTTCCGTCTCCGCGCAGCGCGATGAGCTCTGCTTTGAGTTTGTCGTATCCTTCACGTGTCATGATAACTTTGTCGTCGTATGCTTTTGTTGCTGCCATGTGACCAAACACCACCTAGTCGAAATACTCCTGTGCGGAGAGCATTTTAGCAGAAAGTGTTATAAATATCAATTAATATTGTACGTAAAAAAATATTACAAAGTGTTCTTAATAAAAATACTGAAAAAGTGGTTTATTTTTCTTAGAAAAAACGTTGATAACAGTAATAAAATTTAAAAATTACATTATGAAAGAAAAAGGGCCGGTCTCAAAAGAACAAATTGATACCGGTCTGTCGGAATGATATATTCACGTTTTTTACGTCAGGCAGAGATAATTATCTCCTCGCATCTGATGGAGCAGTCTGCATGTTTTTTTCAGTCCAGAGTCTGTCTGCTGTATCCGCCCAAAGGACCGACCTTTGCCTGCACTTTGAAGTTAGGTCTCTCACATTCTCAGGTTTAACGATATATGTTGATTTCGCACCGGATGCCGCGACCATGGAGTTTAGTGATTCAGGGTTGTCCAAAAGGGGGCAAGGGCGCAGGTGGTTTTGATTAAATGGCTGATTTTTTCTGTACTGCATGAAAAGGGGTGATCTGTAAGCCTCCAGCAGTGTCTTCTCTTTTATGTTTGAGTCAGCGTAGTGTATAAATGCGCATGGCTCGATGTCTCCGTTGGCGTTAATGTGCAGATACCTTCTGCCGCCGGCTATACAGCCTTTTACATATTCACCGTCGTTCCAAAAATCCATTGTAAATATCGGCTTGGTCTTCCTGAACTTTCGTATCTGCCGGTACATATACTCTCTCTGTTCCGCTGACACCATAAGCTCGGGCATTGCTTTCTCTCCGATCGGTATGTATGTGAAGAGCCAGGCAAACTTTGCCCCCATCTCCACCATGAAATCGAAAAATTCTTCGCTCCCTATTGAACTTATGTTTTTACTTGTATAGCAGCATGAGATCCCGAAAGGAAGTTTTTTGCCCTTCAGAAGTTTCATGGCAGACAAAACGGCTTTATATGTTCCCGTTCCCCTCCTAAAATCGGTTTCATCCTCAAAACCTTCAATGCTTAAAGCGGGAACAAAATTTTTGACTTCAAGCATTTTATCGGCGAAAGCAGGTTCGATCAGTGTTGCATTTGTGAAAGCCAGGAAAAGACAGTCATCATGTTCTCTGCAGATGCTGATGATGTCGTCCTTTCTTATGAGCGGTTCACCTCCGCTGAAAAGGTATGTGTACGTTCCAAGCTCTTTGCCCTGTTTAATTATATTGTCAAGTAAATCGGTCTCAAGGTTCATTGAGCATCCGTAATCAGCTGCCCAGCAGCCTTTGCAGTGCAGATTACACGCGCTTGTAGGGTCCATAAGAATGGCCCATGGCACATTACAGTTGTATTTTTCTTCATTTTTTGCGCGTTTGATGAAGCCCTGGATAGCTGAATGCAGTAAAAAATTTCTGAAGATCCTTTTTCTTACTTCGGGGTCGATGTCGGAATAGAGGCTTTTGATAAATTGGAACCATATATTTTGCGGGTCAGAGGCAATTTTAACAAGTCCGGGGTATGCGGCAGAATAGATCCCTTTTCTGTCAAACGTTTTTACCCATTTTACGATCTTAGGGATATTTTTTTCCGGATCCCCCTCCAGATATGAAAGTACAGCCTTGGCTCCCAGGCTTTCCACATGTTCCTTCATGTTAAATGTCATAGCGCTCACTCCTTTGAATCTCCGCCTGACGATAAAAAAAGGCGGATACCAACCGAACAAGGACTCGACACTGTCATTTACATGATTTTATCCCTCACTGAAGTGATAGTCAAACTTAGTGTATAATTTCCATGATGACAACTTGTCAGGACTGCTTGACAATTATTCTAAGTAGATGTATAAACGCTCACAATCAACTTAATTTTTGAACAGCGATGATAGGGATAGTAAGGGACAAAAAGCATCCCAGAGACGGGATCCCGGCTCAGCCGGCGCTGGAAGATCTCGGTTGCCTTGTCTTTGAAAACCACCCTTGAGCTGATGTCGAAGCTGGAGTTATACAGATAAGGCATCAGGGAGCGCCCTGTACAGCGCATATGAGGGCAAGTCTTTTTTAAGACATAGCCGAAGTGGAGTGGAACCGCGGAATATACCGCCTCCTGTAGCAGTACAGGGGCGGTATTTATTTTTTTAGGAGGGATCTGTGATGGGAGTTATCCAAAGATACGCAAGCCTTCTTCCCGTAACCGACAAAACGCCGTACATAACTTTGGGCGAAGGCAACACACCTCTGGTATATCTTGAAGGTATCAGCAAAGAACTGGAAATCGATCTCTGGGGAAAGCTGGAGGGCTGCAATCCGTCGGGTTCATTTAAAGACAGAGGGATGGTCATGGCGGTTGCAAAAGCACTTGAATCAGGCGCTAAGGCACTCGTCTGTGCTTCAACCGGCAATACTTCAGCCTCTGCGGCAGCATACGCAGCAGCAGCGCAGATACCCTGTTATGTCCTACTTCCGGCAGGGAAAGTTGCCCTTGGGAAGCTTGCACAGGCGCTAATGTACGGAGCCGAAGTCATAGCAGTAACGGGGAATTTTGACAGGGCGCTTGAAATGGCAAGGGAAGCTGCCGATGAGAAAGGTTACGCTATCGTCAACTCGGTAAACCCCTACCGCCTGTGGGGTCAGAGGAGCGGCGCATGGGAAGTCTGCGAGGATCTTCGAGAGGCTCCGGACTGGCATGCCATACCGGTTGGAAATGCAGGGAACATCAGTGCCTACTGGGCAGGTTACAAACAGTACAAAGAGATTGGAAAAATCAAGGCTCTGCCTAAAATGATGGGTTTTCAGGCAGCTGGAGCTGCCCCCCTTGTAACAGGCAAGCCCTGTCCTGAACCTGAGACTATAGCTACCGCTATCCGTATAGGAAACCCGGTAAGCGCTCACCTGGCCAAAGATGCAGCAAAAGAATCAAACGGAGAATTCAACTCTGTTACAGACGAAGAGATCCTTGCTGCCCAGTATTTCCTCTCATCAAAGGGCGGGATATTTGCAGAGCCGGCTTCATGCGCCCCACTGGCAGGATTGGTAAAACTCAAGAAATTTGGGCGGCTTCCAAAGGGCATCAAGGTAGTAATGGTACTTACCGGGAATGGCCTCAAAGATCCGGATACAGCCATGTCGCAGGTGGGAAGGCCAATTGAGATAGGCGACACGCTGGCTGAACTTCTGGAGGTGATGAAAGGTTGAATCCTCTGATAACACTGAGAGTACCGGCTACCAGTGCCAATCTGGGATCCGGTTTTGACACCATAGGTATGGCGGTCTCTCTTTACAATATATTCAAGGTAATGGAACTGTTGCCTGAAAAGCAATACACAATAGAGGCACATGGAGAGGGAGCTAAGGAACTTTCTGACCCAGCTGCCAATCTTGTAGTGAAGGCATACGAAATTGCCTGCGAAAGATGGGGTCTGAAGGGTCCGGGATTTT